>Ga0136653_10000909_pt1 | contig 15792 bp, 16 predicted proteins | sample LakKivw275mmetaG_FD_94866 | JGI IMG/M metagenome (GOLD analysis project Ga0136653, IMG submission 94866) | Anoxic lake water microbial communities from Lake Kivu, Rwanda to study Microbial Dark Matter (Phase II) - Lake Kivu water 275m metaG... | ecosystem: Environmental > Aquatic > Freshwater >...
CATGTGGTGCTCTCTTGGATGCCCAACTGTGGGCGCTGTACCTACTGCATCACAGGCCGGCCCCACTTGTGCGATCACCCGCCAGAGGTGGACCAGGCCAGCGGGATGTGGAAGGGCAATCACCGGCTCAACCTCTTCGCCCACGTAGCCTCCTTCGCCGAGTACACCCTCGTGCCGGAGTCGGGCGCGATTCCCATCCGCGAGGAGATGCCCCTGGATCGGGCCTCGCTCCTGGGCTGTGGGGTGATGACTGGCGTGGGGGCAGCCATCAACACCGCCCGCGTCCGCCCCGGCAGCACAGTGGCCGTCTTCGGCTGCGGCGGCGTGGGGCTCAATGTGATCCAAGGAGCGGCACTGGCTGGCGCAGGACGGATCATCGCTGTGGACCTGACAGAGGAGAAGCTGATGTTTGCCCGCCGCTTCGGCGCCACCGATGGCGTCAACGCCGCCGGCCAGAATCCAGTGGAGGCCATCGGGGAGCTGACCGGCGGTGCCGGGGTGGACTACGCTTTCGAGGCCATCGGGAACCTCCAGGCCATGGAGCAAGCCTACGCCTCGGTGCGCAAGGGTGGCATGGCCGTTATCGTCGGCATGCCCCCGCACGGAGAGCGCATGTCTTTCCCCGCCACTCTGCTGTATGGCGAGAGGCGGCTGACCGGATCGCTCTACGGATCGGCAAACCTCCGGGTGGACATCCCCCGTTTAGTGGACCTCTACCTGGCGGGTAAGCTCGATCTCGACACCCTCATCACCCGTCGCTACGCGCTGGAGGAGGTGAATGAGGCCTTTGCGGCTATGGGTGCGGGTCAGGTGGGACGAGGGGTGATCGTGTTCTAGGATCTAGACGAAAAGCGGTGCCATCTCCAGCCTCGCCACCAACTCCTTCATCTCTTCCTCGGAGGGTGGTGCCTGGAAGCGGCTGGCGGCGTCTAACACCCGGGACAGCATGTGAATGTCCCCCGCCGTGTTCAGAAAGACGCCCGGCCGACCCAGCACCCAGTGCACCGCCCGGTCAATGTCGGCCAGCTCCTCCAGCGGCTCGTACCAGGTGTTGCGGATACGAGGTTTGTCACCCCACGGCCCACGGGCGATGGACTTGATGGTCTGCACCGCCACGTTGCGCTCTTGGCACCCGCTGATCAGGGCCTCGAAATCAGCGGCGTATTGGGGGTTCTGCATCATCGGGTAGTTGTAGGGCAGCAGCACCGAGTCGAAGTCGAAGCGCTCCAGGCTGCGCTGGTGCATCGCCGGGGCTGTCACGCCGTGGCCTGTCACGCCGATGAAGTGCACCAGCCCCTCCTCACGAGCCTCGATGGCCGCCTCCAGCGCGCCGCCCGGTCCCATCGCTACTTCCCATTCTTCTGGGTCCACCAGATGGTGTAACTGCAGCAGGTCCACCTGATCCACCCGTAGCCTCTCCAACGAACGGTGGAACTCCTCGCGGGCCTTCTCGTAGGTGCGTTCCCCCGTCTTCGTGGCCAGGAAGAAATGCGGACGATAGCGATCCATCCACAGCCCGATGCGCAGCTCTGCATCTCCGTAGCTGGCCGCAGTGTCAATGTGATTGACTCCATACTCCAGCAGCGCCTCTAAGGTGCGGTCAGCCTCGGCCTGGGTGACCCGGCCGAGGGCCGCAGCTCCGAAGAGAGTGCGTGTGCTCATGTGGCCCGTGCGGCCGAAGGGTTGTTTCTCGATCATCTCTCGATCTCCTTTTCATTTCGTACCTGCAAAGAACGCCTGGGCGTACCCTTCCGGGGACAAGTGCGCTGTTCCTGAACTGGGCTCATGGCATACTTTCCGAGAGCGTTCTACAAGTCAAGGAGGTGAACCTCTATGCGCATAGAGATCCAGCACCGCACCATGTGAAACTATCTGCCGAAAGCCGCCAGTCTGGCGGAAGCACTGCTTGCCGAGTTCGGCACGAAGATCAAGGGCCTGACGCTTATCCCCTCCGATGGGGGTCGCCACGAAGTCACAGTGGACGGCGAGTTGATCTACTCCAAGCTGAAGACAGGCCGACACCCGGAGATTGAGGAGATCAAACAGGCCATCCGGGATATCCGGTAATCGAATCCCAGCCATTTGGCCTCCGACGGGCGCTCTCTCGACCAAGAGAGCGCCTGTTCTTCTCATAGCCAAAAAGAAAAGACGCTCTCCTCTTCAAAAGAGCCTCTAGCTACCCTACGCCTATTCCCGCAGAAGATGTCTACATATGTGTTCAAACGCGCCCGGAGGGACTCGAACCCCCAGCCGGCTGATTCGAAGTCAGACGCTCTGTCCATTGAGCTACGGGCGCTGAATTCGCCTGGCTATTATAGCACATTCGCCACCCCCAGGCAATTTGACAAATGGGCAGCTTGATCGCATAATCGCTAATGAAACACAAACTCTGCACAATGGGGCTGATGGTGATCGGCTTGTGTCTCCTTCTGACCCTGTTGCCCAGCGCCGCCTCTCTTGGCTGCGGTACGAAACTGGGAAGAGACCAACATCCAACTGCTGCTCGATTCCGCCGTGACCCAGTCCGCTATCCAGGCAGCCATTGAACGAATTGGGAGCGTGGCCGATGCGGACGATGTGGTGCTGTTCTTTTTCTCAGGACATGGGACCACCGGACGGGATGTTGCACCCCTGGATGAAGCGGATGGAGTAGACGAGTACCTCTGTGCGTACGGCTCCACACTCTCCCAATACATCCGCGATGATGAGCTGAGTGAGTGGCTGGGGGCGCTGCCCACCACCAACGTGGCCGTCATCCTCGACACCTGCTTCAGTGGGGGGCAGATCAAGGTGGAAGGAGGCACCGTCAAAGCGCTTCCCAGTACACCCATTGGCGTGGTGCAGAAAGGCGACGGCTTCGCTGCGGATCTCACCCATCGTATGGCCCAGAGGGATATGGATGACAACCCCGGGTGCGTGGTGTTGACCGCCGCTGACGACGATGAAGGCTCCTACGAGTTTTCCTTCCTGAAAATGGGCTGTTCTCTTACTTCATCATCGGCGGGCTGGAGAGGAATCCAGACCGGAATGGCAATGGTGAGCTCTCCGCAGAGGAACTCTTTGCCTATGCCCGGCCGCGAGTCCTCTGGCTCGGGAGGCGCTTACACCTCGATCAGCACCCCCAGATACACGACGACTATCCGGCCGGCGATCCCTCTGCAGGGGAGTTGGGAGCGGGCATCGGTTCACCTTCCAGCCTGTTCCCAGCGGTGTACGGGGAGGACGTGCTGCACGGGGGCGATTGACATTTCGGCTCAGGCAGACTACAATATACACCAGCAGTCAGATACAGGGCAGGGGAAGGACCCCTGCCCTGTTTAATGATAGGTGTGAGAGATATGCGAAGCTATGATGTGATCATCGTCGGCGCGGGGCCGGCTGGCATCTTCACCGCGCTGGAGTTGAGCCGGAATGGAGCAACCAATGTCCTGATCCTGGACAAGGGACCAGACATCGAGCAGCGAAAGTGCCCGGCCCGCCGGGCCGGGGGACGATGCGCCCATTGCCAGCCCTGCCGCATCCTCACTGGCTGGGGCGGGGCAGGTGCTTTCAGTGACGGCAAGCTGACCCTCTCCCCCGTCGTGGGCGGACATCTGGCCGACATCCTGGGGCCGGAGCAGGCTCGGGCGCTGATTGATGAGGTGGATACGGCCTTCGTCCACTTCGGGGCCACAGGGCCGGTCTATGTCGGCGATCGGGATGCGGTCGAACAACTGGAGAAGCGGGCCACGCTGGCCGGGCTGCGCCTGGTCTCCTACCCCATCCGCCACACCGGGACAGAACGCAGCGGTGCCATCCTCCGCGCTATGCGCGATGAGCTGCTGGAGCGGGGCGTGGATATCCGCCTGCGCACCGAAGTGGCTCACATCCTCGCGGAGGATGGACGCAGCGTGGGCGTCGAGACCTCCGACGGCGAAAGCATTCGAGCCCAATACGTCGTCGTCGCCCCAGGGCGGGAGGGGGCGGACTGGTTGAAGGAAAGGGCGCAGGAGCTCAATTTGTCGCTGGAGCGCAACCCGGTGGACCTGGGGGTGCGGGTAGAGGTGCCAGCCGAGGTGCTGGCCCCCCTGACCGACCTGATCTACGACCCCAAGTTGTACTACTATTCCAGAAGATTTGATGACCAACTGAGGACCTTCTGCACCTGTCCCTACGGCGAGGTGGTCACTGAGTATGCCGGAGATGTGATGACGGTCAACGGCCATTCCTACGCCGAGCGAAGGAGCCCTAACACCAACTTTGCTATTCTGGTCAGCAAGACCTTCACCGAGCCCTTCCGCGAACCCATCGCCTACGGCAAGTACATCGCCCGGCTGGCGAATCTTTTGGGCGACGGCATCATCATCCAGAGGCTGGGGGATTTGCGGCAGGGGCGCCGGTCCACACCCAAGCGGTTGGCCCGCTCCATCGTCACCCCCACCCTAAAGGAGGCCACGCCGGGCGACTTGGGTCTGGTGCTGCCCTACCGCTATTGGGTCAACATCCTGGAAATGCTGGATGCCATGGATCACTTTATCCCCGGCGTGGCCTCGGATTGGGCACTTCTCTACGGCGTGGAGGTGAAGTTCTACTCTTCGCGGCTGGAACTGACCGAGGAGCTGGAGGCACAGGTGGAGAACCTCTTCGCTGCGGGGGATGGGGCGGGGGTCACACGAGGGCTGGTGCAGTCTGCGGCCTCGGGTTTGGTCGTGGCCCGGGCAATCCTCCGACGGAGCTGAGATGCGCCATGCTCACCTTCTACATATGGATTATCGGCTGTCAAATGAATAGAGCCGATTCGCGGGCCGCCTCCGAGGAGCTGATGAAGCTGGGCTACCGGGCTGTGGATCGAGCGCAGGACGCGGACCTAGTGATCCTCAACACCTGCGTGGTGCGGCAAAGTGCTGAGGATCGAGCCATCGGCTACCTGAGCTCCCTCAAGCCACTGAAAGGGCACAACCCTGATGCAAGGCTGGTGGTGACAGGCTGCCTGGTGGGCGATGAGACCCTCGCCCAACTCCGCCACCGCTTCCCCTACGTGGATGCCTGGCTCAAACCCTCCGACCTCCCAGGCTTGCTCGATTTCGTCCAAAAGAATGCACAGACCTCCGAGGTTTTGGAAACCTCGGAGGTCTTTCGTCCCCCCAATCCCGTCTGCGCTTTGGTCCCCGTGATGCACGGCTGTAATCACTTCTGCACTTACTGCATCGTGCGACTGCGGCGGGGGAGGGAGCACAGCCGCCCCATTGACGAGGTGGCCTGCGAGGTGAAGTCGCTGGTAGCACGGGGGACACGCGAGGTGACGCTGCTGGGACAGAATGTGGACTCCTACGGGGAAGACCTGCCGGGGAAGCCGGCACTGGCCGACCTGCTCCGCGCCGTGCATGAGGTCGAGGGGCTGTACCGCATCCGCTTCCTGACCTCTCACCCGGCTGATCTTCGCCCTGAGCTCATCGAAGCGGTGGCGGAGCTATCTAAGGTGTGTGAGCACTTTGAGCTGCCGGTTCAGTCAGGCGATGATGAGATCTTGCACCGCATGGGGCGGGGCTACACCGTGGCCCAGTACCGGGCGCTCATCGAGCGCATCCGAGCCCGCATCCCTGGTGTCTCCTTGGCCACCGACGTGATCGTCGGCTTTCCAGGCGAGACAGGGGCGCCGTTCGAGAACACCCACCGCCTGTTAGAGGAGCTGCGCTTTGATATGGTGCACATTGCCGCCTACTCGGAGCGACCTGGCACGCCCGCCGCTCGCCTGGAGGACGACGTGCCTCCGCAGGAGAAGGAGCGTCGCCGCAGGGCCACTGAGGTCCTTCAGGAGCGCATCGCGGGGGAGATCAACCGCCAATTAGTGGGGCAGACCCTTGAGGTGTTGGTGGAGGAGAAGCACAAAGGCCGCTGGCAGGGGCGGACGCGGACCAACAAGCTGGTGTTTTTCGAGGATGGTGTTAATTGGCAGGGGAAACTAACCCTGGTGCGGATTACCTGGGCCGGGCCGTGGTCGCTGATCGGGGAAGCAGAGTCACCAGCCTGAGAACTGGCGCTGAGAAACCGGCAGGTAATGAAGGGTACATTGTGCTTGCTACAGTCCCCTGTACACCTCCCGCCGATGCCAGGCCCGGACGATGGTCACGATTCGGGCCTTGTCATCTATAGTGTAGATGATCCGATAATCCCCCACCCGGCGGCTGCACTTGTCACGATGACCTCGAAGTCGTTTGCTCTGAGGAGGCCGAGGATTGTCGGCTAAGGCCAACAATGCCTCATACACGCGGCGAAACGCTGTAGGCGAGCATCGGTACAACTGTTTCAGATCCCGCTCAGCCCGGGGCTTGAGCTATATCTGGTACACGATTCTCAGCCTCCAGCTCAGCCATGAATTCTTCCATAGGACGAGAAGGCTCTTGCTGGGTTTCGTAAATCTCCACCAGTGCGCTCAGGTCTTCTAGCCTCTCAATCAGAGCCTCGTATTGGTGGTAGTCCACCAGTACAGCTTTCGGCTCCCCGTGCAAAGTGATGTAGACTGGGTCACCATCAGCACCCAATTCCTCCATGATTGTCCCCAAATCACGACGGATTCGGGTGGAGCCAACAATCTTTACAGCCATATGTCACCTCCAAGCTGCAGAGAGTACTCCCAGCGCCGCCTGCCTGTACCCGTAGGGTGCCTGTGCCCCGACGACGGTATTCACGGCACCGTTGCACAGAAACGTTCGTAGGCCGCATCCCAGGGAGCCGGGTCACCCGGCTCGTAGTGGGCCATCTCAAAGGAGTTCCGCACCACGGCCCGCGCCTCCTCTAGAGAGCTGAACTCCCCCAATGCCAGGGCCTGCATCAACACATTGCCGATGGCCGTGGCCTCCACTGGCCCGGCCAGTACAGGCCGCTGAGTCGCATCGGCGGTGAACTGGCATAGCAGCCAGTTTCGCGACCCCCCACCGACGATGTGGATCACCTCCAGCCGCCGGCTCAGCATCGCCTCCAGCTTCTCCAACGTCGAACGATAGGTCAGGGCCAGGCTCTCCAGCACGCAGCGGATCATCGTCCCCCTGTCCTCAGGGACCGGCTGGCCAGTGCGGGCGCAGAAAGCCTGGATCTCGGCCGGCATGTCCGCGGGGTGGAGGAAGGCCGGGTCGTCAGGATTGACCAGGGCCACGAAGGGAGCGGCTTGCTCGGCCATCTGGGTCAGCTCATCGTAGGAGTAGCTCTCTCCCCCCTGAGCCCACACCCGGCGACACTCCTGCACCAGCCATAGGCCCATGATGTTCTTGAGCAGCCGGAAAGTGCCACACACCCCGCCCTCGTTGGTGAAGTTGTATTCCAGGCTCTGGGGGGTGATGACCGGCTCGACCACCTCCACGCCCATCAGCGACCAGGTGCCGGAGCTGAGGTAGCAGCCTGCGGCGGATTCGAAGGGCACGGCGGCCACGGCTGAGCCGGTATCGTGGCAGGCGGGGGCGATCACGGGCACATTGTCCAGTCCGACCTCCTCGGCCACCGAAGGGAGGAGCGGCCTCAGCACCGTCCCCGGCGGGACGATCTCCCCCAGGATGCGAGAGGGAATGCCCAACCGCTCCAGCATGTCGCGCGCCCAATCGCCGGCCCGGGGATCGTAGAACTGGCTGGTGGTCGCCTCCGTGAACTCGCAGACCTTGCGTCCAGTGAGCCAGAAGTTGAGGAGATCGGGCATCATCAGCAGCCTCTTGGCCGACTCCAGCTCGGCGGAGTGGCTGAGGGCCATGGACAGGAGCTGGTACAGGGTGTTGAGCTGCATGAACTGGATGCCCGTGCGCTCGAAGATTTCCTCGCGGGGGACGCGGCGGAAGGCTTCCTCCATCATGCCGTCGGTTCGGGGGTCGCGGTAGTGGTAGGGGTTGCCGATGAGCCGATCGTCGCGATCCAGCAGGGCGAAGTCCACCCCCCAGGTGTCCAGCCCCATGGAGGCCAGGCCGGGGCCGAACTGCTGGATGCACGTCTTCAGACTGCGCTTCATCTCGGAGAAAAGGCGCAGCACGTCCCAATGGAGGTGTCCCAGCACACGCACCGGCCCATTGGGGAAGCGATGCACCTCCTCCAGCCGGAGCCAGTCTCCCTCTAACAGCCCCACCACGGCCCGACCACTCTCCGCTCCCAGGTCGAAGGCCAGAAACTTCTTTGCTTGAGCCATGGCTGACCTCCAGGAAAAGCAGCCACCAAGGCACAAAGAAACCGAGAATAACTTAGTGACTTGGTGTCTTGGTGGTTTGGGTATTAGCCATACAGTGGGCCGAAGTTCGCGCAGGCCCGAAAATCCGCGCCCAGTGGATCCATCGCGCCGAAAGCGGTCCAGGCACTGGGCCGGAAGATCCGCTCCTCGGGCACGTTGTGCATGCACACCGGGATGCGCAGCATAGAGGCCAGGGTGATCAGATCGGCACCGATGTGCCCGTGGCTGATGGCCCCGTGGTTGGCACCCCAGTTGTACATCACGGAGTAGACGTCCCGGAAGGGCCCACTGCCCGTCAGGTTGGGGACAAACCAATGGGTCGGCCAGGTGGGGTTCGTGCGCTCATTCAGTGTCTCGTGCACATCCTCTGGCAGATCTACTGTCCACCCCTCCGTGATCTGCAACACTGGCCCCAGCCCTTTGACCAGATTGACCCTGGACATGGTGACCGGCATGCCCCCGCGTGTGAGGAAGCTCGACGAGAAGCCACCCCCTCGGAAGTACTCCGTGATCGCCGGATACCAGGTGGTGGCGGCGAGGCATTTCTCGACTTCTTCCGGGGTGATCTCCCAGAAGGGTTTCATGGCTGGTTTCCCGTTGATCGTCTGTTGGCCGGTGGCATCCAGGCTGGCTGCGCCGGAGTTGATGAGGTGAATGATGCCTCCTTCCGCTCGACCCGTCAGTTCATAGCCGGTCACCCGCTTGATCGCTGCCGGACTCCAGTAGGTTCGAACGTCGGCGAAGACCTGGGCGGTGTTGGTCAGGAGATGCCCAAAGAGCATGGAGACCCCGTTGAGGCAGTCGTTCTCCGTGGCCACGATGAAGGGCTCTCGGATGCCGTTCCAGTCGAAGGAGGAGTTGAGGATCGCCTCCAGGAAGTCACCGTTGGGGAAGTGATCGGTCCATTGTCGTTGCCCCTGAAAGCCCGAAGCGATGGCGTTGTGCCCCAGGGCCTCCTCGCCGTAGCCCAGCTCCGCCAGCCGAGGATTGCCTACCATGAGGTCGCGGGCGATAATGGCCATCTTCACCACGGTCTCCCAATCCCGGTCCTTCTGTGCCCGGCTGCGTTGAATCTCCGGAGGATTGTGATCTCGTCCCTCCTTACAATTCTCCTTCACCCACCGCAAAGCCCGGGCAAACTCTTCCTTATCGTAGATCTCCTCCTCGATTCTGCGGACGAATTCGGTCATGTCCACCGTTTCCACCCGCATGCCCAGGTAGCTCTCGAAGAAAGCGTGATCCACGATGGAGCCGGCGATGCCCATGGAGGTGCTCCCCATGGACAGGTATGACTTGCCGCGCATGGTGGCCACGGCCAGCCCAGCCCGGGCAAACTGCAGGATCCGCTCCTGTACATCGGCCGGAATGGAGGTATCCCCTGCGTCCTGGACATCCCGCCCGTAAATGCTGAAGGCCGTCAGTCCCTTTTGGTTGTGCGCGGCCAACACCGCCGCCAGGTAGACCGCGCCGGGGCGTTCGGTGCCGTTGAAGCCCCACACCGCTTTGGGGATGTAAGGGTCCATGTCCATCGTCTCCGACCCGTAGCACCAGCAGGGTGTAACCGTGATGGAGACGCCCACACCTTCTCGGGCGAACTTCTCGGCGGTCTGGGCGGCTTCGGCCACGCCGCCGATGCAGGTGTCGGCGATGACGCACTCCACCGGCAGGCCATTGGCATGGCGCAGGTTCTCGGTCAGCAGCTTCGCCACCGCTTGGGCCAGGGCCATCGTTTGCCCCTCCAGCGACTCCCTCACCCCTCTCCGCCGGCCGTCAATGGTGGGGCGGATGCCAATTTTGGGCATACTGCCGACCAGCCTGTTTTGAGGGGAATTCATCTTGATGCTCTCTATGTTCGCCATTGTGATGTCTCCTTAATTCTTGTAATCTATGGGAAGCTTCAGACAGATCAACCCCAAGGGACTATCTTCGTGAGCAGCCTGGCACGGGTCAAAGGGCATAAGGAAGACACGATCCTGGATTGGATCCGAGACGCCGCTCAACATGCAGGAGTGGTGGAAGAGGTCTTGCTGGCGGACTACCAACTGAACCGGGGGCGGTTGGATGCCCTCTGGTCCTACGTCGGCCACAAAGGTGAAAAAAAGACTATTCTGAAACCGACGCCAGGGGCCAGTTCTGGTGCACCGCGATGATCAATTATGGACACTCGACCTTTGTCTAAACTCGAGGTATAACAAGGCCTACTTTACTCGAATCTTGCCGCTTTGTCAAGCCCGGCCAGTAAGAACAACGGACGGAAGAATTAAACGGACAGAGCACAGACGAGGAAGTCCGTTCAATTCTGAAGGCCGTTGTTGTACCCAATTTGCTCAAAACCCTTGACTTTTGCCCTGGTTGGTGTTAAGATTTGATATGCGCAACGTAGACCCCCACACTGAACGAGGTTGATACTTGGCATGTACCCCAAAAGCGAGATCCTATTTCCCCGTCGTTGTTTGCCCAGCCTGAGGAGGATGCGCGGCCCAGAGTGGCAGGAGTTGGTCAGCCGGGTGTCCAGGCTCCCCGAAGACCATGTGGACAGTCTAGCCTTGTCGCTGCTCATGATCCGACTGTGCAATTGCCTGAAGTGTGATCTGGGGAGCTATAAGGCTTCGCTGGGGTGCTGCGCCTGCGCCCAACGGGCCCTCTCGAGCTTTAAGGGTTCTGACACCACACTATCGCGTCGTTTCGAGGGTGCCAGAAAGCGAGTGATTGCTTACCTCGAGAGCCGGGGCATCGAGCCCGTGATGGATGAACCCTCACCTCAATATGCCTGAACTCCCCGAAGTACAGACCATTGTTGATGAACTGCGCCCCCAGCTCCTGGGGCGGGTATTCACCGGCCTGGATACAGATTGGGCCCCCGCCTTGGCCACCGCTCCCCTGCCCCAGTTTCGGACACGCCTGGTTGGCCAGCGCATATTGGAAGTGCGAAGGCGAGGCAAATACCTCTTATTTTCCCTTTCCAGCGGCGACACACTGGTCATCCACCTTATGATGAGCGGCCATCTCCCAGTCCTCCCCGGCTCTGAGCCCTGCGACCGACATATTCACACCCGATTCCTGTTGGATGATGGACGTGAGTTGAGATTTCGGGATGTGCGAAAGCTGGGCCGGGCCTACTTGGTGGCTGACCCGAATGAGGTGCTGGGCCATCTGGGGCCAGAGCCACTGGACGAGGGGTTCGCCCTCCATCAGTTCCGAATCCGCATCGCCCGGCGACGAGGGAGGTTGAAATCCCTGCTGCTTAACCAGCGGTTCCTGGCGGGTCTGGGCAACATCTACGCCGACGAAGCACTCTTCAGCGCCCGGCTCCACCCCCTGCGCACAGCGGACGCACTGGACAATCAGGAGATTGAGTATCTGTATCAGTCTATTCGAAGGGTACTCACCCGTGCCCTGGTCCATCAGGGCACCACACTGGATGATGCCGCTTATCAGCGTCCCAATGGCCGGGTGGGGAACTATCAGCATCGGCTTCAGGTCTACGGCCGGGAGGGGAAACCCTGTCCCCTGTGCAGCACACCCATCCAGCGGATTGTAGTGGGTGGGCGAGGAACCCACTTCTGCCCCCACTGCCAGAAATGATCTTACCGCCTTCCCATATGAGAGCTTCGCCCGCGATGGCAGCCGGGCTCACCAATCACCGCTGGACAGTATTGGAGTTGTTAACGTACAGGGTGTCTCCTCTGCACCCGAAAGGGACACCCGCGTGACCACGGTTAAATGCAGACTTACCACAGAGGTTAAGCATCATAACAGAAGAGGTTGAGAGCCATACAGTCCTCAACCTCTGATGATCAGTTCACACCCGGCCGCCAGGCCTACACCTCCATGATCTCCGCCTCCTTGGCCTGGCCAATCTCATCAAGCCGAGAAGTGAAGCTATCGGTCAACTCCTGCAGATCATCGCGAGCGCGGTAGAAGTCATCCTCGGGGACCAGGCCCTCCTTCTCCAAGTCGCGAAAGTCATTTAGGGCATCACGACGGACATTGCGCACCGCGACTTTGGCTTCCTCCACACGGTTCCGCACGATCTTCACCAGATCACGACGTCTCTCCTCGGTGAGGCGGGGGATGGGCAACCGGATGATGTGGCCATCATTGTTGGGGGTGAGCCCCAGGTCCGAGGCCAGGATCGTCCGCTCAATGGATGACAGCGCGCTGGGGTCCCAGGGGCGAATGGCCAGCAGCCGGGGTTCCGGGACAGAGATGCTGGCCAGTTGATTGAGCGGAGTGGGGACGCCGTAGTATTCTACCTCCAACCGCTCCACTAAGGCCGGGGAAGCGCGGCCGGTGCGGAGCACGCGCAGGTCATCGCTCAAAGCCTCCACCGCGCCTTCCATGCGGGCACTTGCTTCCTGCAGCAACTCTTGGATCATGATCCGCCTCCTTCTAGAGGGTGATGATACTGCCGATCTTCTCCCCCAGGACCGCCCTCTCTAGGCTGCGGGGCTCCCACAGGTCAATGACTAGGATAGGTAGATTGTTGTCCATGCACAGGGTGATGGCGGTGCTATCTATCACTCCCACCCGCAGGTTGAGGGCCTCAATGTAGGTCAGCTTTTCATAGCGCCGGGCCTGGGGATTGAGGTGAGGATCCTCGGTGTAGATGCCATCCACCTTGGTGGCCTTGATCAGGATGTTGGCATTGATCTCCATGGCCCGCAGCGCAGCGGCGGTGTCGGTGGTGAAATAGGGATTGCCCGTCCCTGCGCCAATGATGACCACGTACCCCTTGGCCAACTGATTAATGGCCCGGAGACGGATGTAGGGCTCAGCGATGGTTCTCATTTCAATAGCCGTGTGGACCCGCACCGTGACGCCGGTGCGCTCCAGAGCATCGCGCAAGGCCAGGGAGTTCATCACGGTGGCCAGCATCCCCATGTGATCGGCAGTAGCCCGATCCATGCCGTGGGCCAAGCCATCCGCACCCCGCCAGAGGTTGCCAGCCCCCATGACAATGGCCGCCTGGACTCCGTGCTTCAGCACATCCTTTATTTTCAATGCCACTTCTTCAGCTCGCTGGGGATCAATGCCGTACCCTCCTGGCCCTGCCAGAGCTTCTCCCCCCAGCTTCAGTAGGACCCGCTGATAGGCCGCCTGCGCCATTCCTTCCCCTGTCCTCAGCCCTCATGGGCGGCTGAAGTCACCACTAAAAGAAACTCGGCGAGGGGTCTCTTCATTCTTTCTTCCCTCACCGAGTATGCCTCTCACTCCTCTCCCAACTCAAAGCGGGCGAACCGCCTGACGACGATGTTTTCCCCCACGGCGGCGATCATCTGAGCGATCACATCGCCCACCTTCACATCGCCATTCCGGATAAAGGGCTGCTCTAGCAGACATACCTCTTCGTAGAACTTGCCCAGCCGGCCCTCCACGATGCGCTCGATCACGTGGGAGGGCTTGCCCTCTCGCTCAGCCTGGGCACAGTAGATGGCCCGCTCCTGCTCCAAGACCTCCGGAGGCACATCCTCGCGGCGGATGTATTTTGGTCCATAGCCCACCACCTGCATGGCCAAGTCACGGGCCAACTGGCCGAACTCCGGAGTGCGGGCCACGAAGTCGGTCTCGCAGTTCAGCTCTACCAAAGCTCCGATCCGGTTGCCGGTGTGGACGTAGGCCTCGATCAGGCCCTCCTTGGCCTCTCGGCCCCAGTGCTTCTGGGCCGCTGCCAGACCCTGCCTGCGGAGGATTTCCACCGCCTTTTCCAGATCTCCATCCGTTTCCTGCAGGGCCTTCTTGCAATCCAGGATGCCGGCGCCGGTCGCTTCGCGCAGTTCTTTCACCAAGGCTGTTGAAATGGCCAATGTTCCCTACCTCTTCCCTTGCACCTATGCCCACGCCGGGGCCCAATAGTTCCACGAAGGTGGATTTACTCCTCCAAGTCGAACTCCAGTTCTCCAGAGCGAAGCTTGGCCAGTGTGGACTCACCCAGATAACGGGTTTCCTCTTCCTTTTCTTCGAGCTCCCCCTCCTCCTCCCCGGCCACCAGTGAAGCGCGTATTTGCTGACCCTCGATCACTGCATCGGCTATGGCGCTGGTGATAAGGTTGATACTCCGAATGGCATCATCGTTGGCGGGAATCACATAGTCAATACGGCGGGGATCGCAGTTGGTATCCACAATAGCGATGATGGGAATGCCTGTGATGTTCGCTTCTCGGACGGTGATATCCTCCTGGCGGACATCAATGACCAAGAGCAAATCGGGCAGTCCACTCATCTCTCTGATACCACCCAGCCGATAGTTCAGCTTTTCTATCATCCGCTGCAACCCGGCGGCCTCCTTCTTGGGCAGCAGATCAAACTCCCCTCGATCCTGGCGCTCCTCCAGTTCACGAAGGTAATCCACGCGTTGGTGGATGGTCTGCCAATTGGTGAGTGTGCCGCCCAGCCACCTTTCATTGACATAAGGCATGCCACAGCGTTCCGCTTGAGCCTGAATGACGTCCTTGGCCTGGCGTTTAGTGCCCACGAAGAGGACACTTCCGCCTTCGCTGACCACATCGCGCACCACATTGCACGCCTCTTCCAGGCGGACCATCGTCTGCTGCAGGTCAATGATGTGGATACCCTTCCGCGCAGTAAATATGAAAGGCCTCATGTTAGGATGCCATCGCTCGGTGCGATGGCCAAAATGCGCCCCTGTTTCCAGGAGCTGCTTGATGCTTACCATAGCCATTCACATCTCCTTACAGTCGCGTTTTACATTTCCGCCCCTTTCCCCGCCAGCTTCCCCTGGCAGGGAACCTCCCCCGCGAGGCACGCGATCGCATCATAGGAACGTGCTTGATACCTGTTTCCACACCACAGCCCTCGGCCGAGAGCTGCTGAGGGAGCAATGATACCACAGAACCGCCCTTTGGTCAAATTCAGCAGTCGTAGAAGAACAACGGATCAGCAGGATTTACGGATCGGTTGCGCGCTTGTCAGGGCTATAAATCCCACACAAAGAACTGACCTCCTGACCATGGACAGAGGTCAGCTCAAAGGGCTCAACATCCTTAAACCGCGCAGATTGGCAGGAAGCAGACAGCCTTCTGAAGCAGGATACATCACCGGGCTACAGCGACAATTTGAAGACGAAAGCAGCAGGAAGGAGTGAGCACCCTTACCCCTGGCTGTCTCCCCCCTCGGGCCGGAGTATCTCTCGTGGACTTGCTGCAAGGGCTTAATGCTGCCTCAGGCAACTGTTAAGATATTGGGCAAACTCCTCATCAAGAGGCTCTGGGAGGATGCGCACTTTCCCCTCTGCCCTGCTGATCCTCATCATCGGCTCCTTGATCGTCTTCGCCCCGAGGCCCAGAAAGCCTCCTCCTTTGCGTGGCCTGTAGAACAGGAGCTCATCGTCCTGCAATTCTGAATCGTACCCCCCTCTTTTGAGATATCCGTCAATCTCTGTCTGGAATTGCGCCAGTGTGCCATGGCTGGCCCACGTGGCAATTCTCTCCAGAATCTCTTCCATGATGTCTCCTTCCCATGACTAAACCGAGACGGCCCGAGTGCATTCCAATGGAGCGGCCCGCCCACTCCACCCCGCTGCCTTCCCTTCACGGTATACTAGTATACCCCACCTCTTCCACATTGTCAAGCGCACTTTCACGAGAGCA
>Ga0136653_10000916_pt1 | contig 15761 bp, 12 predicted proteins | sample LakKivw275mmetaG_FD_94866 | JGI IMG/M metagenome (GOLD analysis project Ga0136653, IMG submission 94866) | Anoxic lake water microbial communities from Lake Kivu, Rwanda to study Microbial Dark Matter (Phase II) - Lake Kivu water 275m metaG... | ecosystem: Environmental > Aquatic > Freshwater >...
ATCTCGGTGATGTCGTTGAAGATTGCCACTAGGGACGCCGGCTCATCGTCGCGTGGTCGCATGAGGGTGAGTTGTGTCTGGTATATGCGCCCATCGCCGGGTCCCGTAAGCTCCTTGCTGGTTTCCTCCGGCGACTTTGTGGCGGCGTCGAAAAGCTCCAGCACCTCGGAGGACCGTATGATATCCTCAACGTTGCGGCCGACCGGGTCTTCCTCATCAATGCTGAGCATGCGCCGCGCGGCGGGGTTGATCAGTCTTACCTCGCCGGTGCCACCTACGACTATCACGCCTGCGCTGATGCTCTCGAAGGCGCCCTCTAGCTGCTCGGCCTTCTCCGTGAGCTCGATATAGAGCTGCGCGTTCGATATGACCGCTGCCGCCTGGTCTCCGAGCATCTCCGTCAGACGGACGTCGTCACTGTTGAAGTCCTGCTCGAAACGCTTGTTCAGGACGTGGAGTACGCCGATGGTCTTCCTGCCGGTCACACGCTCCTCTTCGTCGCGTTGCTGAATGGCCAGCGGCACGCAAACGCCGTTCCGCACTCGCAGGACCGATATCTTCTCCTTATCGGTACGCTCATCGCTGATGGCGTCATTGTACAAGATCGACTCGCCGGCGCGGAACACCATGCCGGACACGCCGCGGTCGGGACCCATGCGCAATTCACTGACCTGTTCCTCGGTGACGCCAAGTGTTGGCTGCAGCACGGTCAGCTCGCCGACCTCTGGCTGATAGAGCATGATTAGGACCTTTTCGGCCTGCAGAATCATGGCTATCTTGCTGACGAGCCGGGAGAGTGTCTGGCGGAGTTCGGGCTGGGTGACCACGACGGCGGGGACCTCGGCCATCGTGGCGGCCGTGCTCAATTCATCCTCAAGTGCGGATATCTTACCTTGCAGCTCCGTGACTACAAGCTTATAGCGCTCAAGTTCCTTCCGAAGCTGGTCCGGATCATCTGGCATGGCGTCACCAGCCATCCTCGAGAGTCCTCCTCACGCCACCTGCAGGCACTGAGAAAGCGAATGGGATGGGCTCAAGTCACAGTAATCGCGTGACGGCCAGCTAGCAGACGAACAGAAATGCACGTCGCCGGTGCTGTGCTGTCCGCCGTGTCGTGCGGCTTGCTGCATTCGGCGAGTTCAGCGGCTCTTCCTGCGGCGGTTATCGCGGCTGCGTCGCAACTCGTTAATCCGCTGCGCGCTGCGCTTCATGAAGTCGCCTAGCTTGTCCTCGAAAGATTCCGAGCCGCCACCACGACGCTCGGGGCCCGATCGCGCCGCCGGCGCGGGACCGCCCTCCCGAGGGGCGCGAGGTTCCGCTTGCTTGGCCGACAGCTCGTACCGCCCCTCGGCCTTCTCCGCAAGCACTTTCACCTTGACCGCGTCGCCCTCCCGGAAATACTCGGAAACGTCCCGCACATACTCGTTGGCGATCTCAGAGATGTGGATCAGCCCAGATTCGCCGTCGGGCAAGCTTACTATCACGCCATAGTTAAGCAGTTTTTCTACCGTGCCATCTACGATGGCTCCCGGCTCCACTGCCATAGTACAGATGCCTCCGCTCAACGACTTCTGAGGGCTGAAACAGGGTGTTGGAACAGCCGTCCACAATAGTATCCTACGTCGCGATTATATAGTAACCCACCCGAGGTGTCAAGGAACCACGTGAGCCGCCGCCAGGCGCTTCACAAGGCCACTTCAAGGGGCTGACAGGCCCATTCCCTCGGCGTGTAGCCGCTGGTTCCCGCCACACACACCGGCCGAACGGGCACTATTGCTGTATCGTCACCGCCTGGCCCTTGGCGGCGGATTGCCAGGCAGCTTCGCTCAAACGAATGACTTCCAGAGCATCCTCGGGACGAGCCTGGACCTCCTCCTGGCCGCGCAGAGCCGCGACGAAATTGCTGTCAGGATCCCAACTCCGTCCAAGAGCGTCGCCGCTAATCACCTGCTTACTCTCGTCCTCCCAGCGCCACACTTCCTGCCCCACGATGGCGAGGGTCGCCTTCTCGCAGAACAGCGCGATCTCTTCGTAAAAGTTGACGGAATGCCCGACAACAGAGAAGTTGCACAGCGCGCCGCTGTCAAACTTCACCGAGATGGCCGAGAGGATGTCAACTTCCGCACCCATGTTGTCTTGGTAGGCAAATACCTCTACCGGCCTGCATCCGATCATCCACAGCACGACATCGAGCAGGTGGCTGCCGGAATCGTTCAACTGACCACCACCGGACCACTTCATCTGGGAACGCCACGTCCCCCGGCCAACCTGGCTACGGTACCAGTTCTGTGACTGCCAGCAGCTCACGAAATGGCAGTCGCCGATGTCCCCTGAGGTGATTGCCTCCCGGCAGTAACGGTATGGGGCCAGGGTGTGCCGCTGGTAGGACACCCCCATCGTCAAACCGGTCTCCTTGACCTTCTCAATGACCGCATCAGCGTGCTTTGCAGTACACACCATCGGCTTCTCGGTCAGGACATGGAGTCCGGCGGCGAGTGCCGCCATGATTTGCTCATAGTGCAGCGTATGGGGTGTGGAGACCTCAACTGCGTCCATCTCCACCTGCCGTAGCATCTCCCGATAGTCGCTGAAGCCGGGTACGTCGGCCAGTCTGTCGTCAAGTTCGCGGGATGCAGCGATGCCGGCCTTCGCTGGGTCGCACAGGCCGACGATTTCCACGCCGTCAATCCCCAGCAGGCGTCTCATGTGCCCGCGTGCATTGCCACCACAGCCGATCATCCCCACGCGGATCGCGTCGTCTGCTCTAACCATCTGTCCACTTCCTTTCAGTGTGCGACGGCCCCACAAAGGGCCGCCGCTCCCTGCGCGCATACGCCGCCAATTCCCTGTGCCAATGGCCTGCACCTTCTACCACGTTCGGGCGGCGAATCAGTGGCGATTCGGAGCTTCCAATGGCCCGCTTTGGGGCCGTCGCCGCCAGCCCGGCGAGCCGCCTGTCAAGGCTGCTGCACAATGCACGAGTTTAGCCAGTTCTTGTATAGGTTTAGGCTGGCATTGCTTTACATACTTTACCACCATCAGTGGCGCGGAAAGCGCCCCGAATCGCTTGACTTTTGGGGCAGAATCGGGTAAAATGTGGGTACTGGAAAATCGGTTCGCCTTCCTCTGGAAACAGTGCTTCAACAGAGACCGAATCTGAGCCGTCAGAACGTGCCCCGTTCTTCCAAAGAACCGTGATCTACGGGCTTTTCTGTCTGCCGGGAGGCGGACGGATGTGCAGACTATCCCGGCCTCACCACATCTCTGCGTGGAGGTTAATGGGAGGTATGCGGCGGCATACCTCGGGCACGAAGTTGGTACTCACAAGCAAGGAGCAGTGATACATGGCGCAAAAGAAGAACTCCTACAACGCGGCACAGATCAAGGTACTGAAGGGTTTGGAGGGTGTCAGACGTCGGCCGGCAATGTATATCGGGTCCACCGGCAAGCTGGGGTTGCATCACATTCTGTTCGAGGTGGTTGACAACAGCATTGATGAGGCCTTCGCCGACGAATGTGACAGGATTGACGTAGTGATTATGGCCGACGGCTCGGCGTCGGTAGCCGACAACGGCCGCGGCATCCCCGTGGACAAGCATCCCATTGAGAAGCGTCCTGCCCTTGAGGTTGTCATGACCACCCTCCATGCCGGGGGCAAATTCGAGGGCGGCGCTATAAGGTGTCCGGCGGCCTGCACGGTGTGGGCGTGTCCTGTACGAATGCGCTCTCGGAGTGGCTCGAGGTCGAAGTGTGCCGCGATGGAAAGAAGTACTATCAGGCCTACCAGCGCGGCCTCCCGAAAGACAAGATGACAGAGGTCGGCAAGGCCAAGAGCACGGGTACCTACACACGTTTCATGCCCGACAGCGAGATCTTTGAGGACAGAGAATTCGACTACGATGTCATTGCGGCCCGCCTGCGCGAGCTGGCGTACCTGGCGGGCGGAGTGACCATCATGCTCAAGGACGAGCGGCCCGGCCGTTTGCGCTCCGAACGCTGGTGCGAGAAAGGCGGCATCAAGGCCTACGTGCAGATGCTCGCAGAGGGCAAAGACCCGATCCACAAGCCGATTTACTTCCGCCGCGAACGCGATGATGTTGACGTCGAAATCGCCATCCTCTACACCGAGGGCATCTACGAGAACATTGTCAGCTACGTCAACTCGATCCACACTATCGAGGGCGGCACGCACCTGTCCGGCTTCAAGACCGCCATCACCCGCACGATAAACGCCTACGCCCTCGATCAGGGCCTGCGCAAGGAGAAAGAGCGCAATTTCACGGGCAACGAGGTCCGCGAGGGCATGACTGGCGTCATCAACCTCAAGATCATGAACCCGCAGTTCGAGGGTCAGACCAAGACCAAGCTGGGCAACTCGGACGTAGAGGGCCTGGTCAACTCGATTGTGGGCGAGGGCCTCAGAGACTTCCTGGAGGAGAACCCGCGTGTCGCCAAGCGCGTAGTGACAAAGGCCACGACCGCTGCCAGAGCGCAAGATGCGGCCCGCCGGGCGGCCGAGGCCACACGCAAGACCGCGCTGTCCAGCGCCGGAATGCCTGGCAAGTTGGCGGACTGCGCCAGCCGCAACCCCTCGGAGTGTGAGCTGTTCATCGTCGAGGGCAACTCGGCCGGCGGGAACGCCAAACAGGCCCGTGACAGCAAGTACCAGGCCATTCTGCCCCTGCGCGGTGTCACCATCAATGTTGAGAAGTCGCGTCTCGATAAGGTGCTCGATAACGAGGAGATCATGGCACTGGTCACAGCGCTCGGGGCCGGGATTTCCCCCAACGGCGAGAACGGTGAGAACGGAGACGCGGAAGCCACCAGCAAGTTCGACCTCGAAAAGCTCCGCTATCACCGCATCATCATTATGGCCGACGCCGACATAGACGGTTCGCATATCAGCGCCCTGCTGCTCACCTTCTTCTTCCGCTACATGCAGCCTCTGCTTCACAAAGGGTATGTCTACGTCGCCCAGCCTCCGCTGTTCCGGGTCAAGGCCAAAGGCGATACCCACTACGCCCTTGACGAGAGTGAACTGGATGAACTGCTCAAGGGTCTCGGGAGCCGCGACGTGACCGTCAACCGCTTCAAGGGTCTGTCCGAGATGGACGCCAACGACCTGGCCGACACGACCATGGACCCGCAGCACCGCGTGTTGCGCCAGGTGACCGTCGAGCAGGCTGAGGAAGCCGACCGGATCATCAGCACCCTTCTCGGCGACGACGTACCACGGCGCCGCAACTTCCTCGTCGAACACGCCAAGGTGGCCCATGATTTGGACCTGTGGGCCTGAGGCCTGTATCCCAGCCCTCAAACAAGACGGAGGATGTCTATGAGCGCCCGACTGCGTACGGTAGTCCCCGCATTGACACTGCTGATCGGCACGCTTGGTGGCGTGCATGCCGATGAATGGACGCCTCTGCCTCAACAGGTACTGGCCGGTTGGCGTTGCACGACAGCGCCGGGCGAGCAGTGGACAGCCTGGAGAGGCCTGCCCGGCGACGGGGCCCAGTGGCAGCCGGTTGCTGTGGGAACGCCGGCCCCGTACCCGTTGGAGGTGGAGCCGGCAGACCAACATAGGTGGCCGTTCGTATGGACCCCGGAGGACGTGCCGCCCGGGAAGGCTGTCTATTTCCGGCGGAACTTCCAGATGCCCGGACAGGCTCCGATGGCAAGGCTGCGGGTGTGTGCCTATGGCTCCCTCGCCCTCTACCTGAATGGGGAGCGCCTCCTGCACGCGGATGAGGAGGGCAAGCTGTTCGAGGTTGATGTGACCGACAAGGTGGTCACCGGCGCCAACCAACTCGCCGCCGCCGTCATACGCGGCGGGAAGAACTACGGGCTTCTGGTCATGGGGGAGGCGGAGTTCCTGGCGACGGACCAGACCTGGCATACCACTAAGGAGCTAGGCAAAGAGGACCAGTACAATAGGGCGTTGCAGCGCCCGGGCCGCACACCCGTCTCCGTGCCGGCCTGGGCAATGCCGGGCACTGCCCTCCGATGGGACCCCGTTGAGCCGGGACTGAGTCTCGAGTGGGAGGGTGTCAGCTACCCAACCATGCAGCCGGTCGGCGGCATGCCCGAGTACTCGACCGCCTACTTCCGGGGGTCCCTCAACATTGACGGTCTGCCCGTCAGCGGCGTGCTGCAGATATTGGGAGATGACGGTTACGAGGTGTATGTCAACGGGCATGTCGTCGCCGTGGAGAAACGCGCGGACAAGGCGTACATGCCCGCCGTTGTGGATATCACGGACTACCTGACGTGCGGAGACAATCTGATTGCCGCTAAGGTCACGAATGACTGGGGGCCGGGACGCATTCATCTACAGCCCACCATTATCATGCAGTTCTAGCCGCAAGTGATGCACCACTCCGACGCTGCCACGGTTGCGGAAATGGACTAGGAGCGATCTGATGCCAGGACAGGCTGACACCCACTCAATAGGACAGGTAGAGCAGATACCCCTGCAGGACGAGATGCGGGAATCGTACGGCCGTTTTGCGCTAAGTGTCATCACGGCCCGTGCCCTGCCCGATGTGCGCGACGGCCTTAAGCCGTCTCAGCGCCGCATCCTCCAGGCGATGAACGACGAGCACCTCTACCCCGACAGGGCCCACGTGAAGTGCGCAAGCATCGTCGGCGAAACCATGAAGAAATACCACCCTCACGGCGACCAATCCATCTATGACACGCTGGTGCGCATGGGGCAGGACTTCAACGCCCGCTACCCGCTCGTGGACCCGCAGGGGAACTTCGGCTCCGTAGATGGCGACCCCGCAGGCGCTCCACGCTATACGGAGGCGCGCCTGTCGCCGGTGGCCATGGCGATGCTGGAGGACCTCGACAAGGAGACCATTGACTGGCAGCCCAACTTCGACGAGCGCATCGAAGAGGCCAGCGTCCTGCCGGCCATGTTCCCCAATCTGCTGGCCAACGGGACCTCAGGCATTGCCGTGGCATACGCCACCGAGATGCCGCCCCATAATGTGAGCGAGTTGTGCGATGCGCTCATAGCACTGCTCAATGACCCCGACCTGTCCGTCAAGAAGCTGATGCACATCGTGCCCGGCCCCGACTTCCCCTCCGCAGGATACGTGTTGGGGCAGAAGGGCATCAAGGAGTACTACGAGACCGGACACGGCCGCATAGTCATGCAAGCAAAGGCGGTCATCGAGCCGCTCGACCGCAACCGCAACGCCATCCTGGTCACCGAACTGCCCTACCAGGTCAGCAAGGCGAGCCTCCTGCAGCAGATTGCCAGGCTGCACGAGACCCGCAAGATTGACGGCATATCCGACCTGCGCGATGAAAGCGACCGCAAGGGGATGCGCGTTGTCATCGAGCTGAAGCAGACGGCCAACCCCAACGTGGTGCTCAATCAGCTTTACAAGCGCAGCGATCTGCGCAGCGCGTTCAATGTCAATATGATGGCACTGGTCCCGGACGGGGAGAATCTGGTGCCGCGTCTCTGCAACATCGCCGAAATGATGCAGCAATTCCTCGACCATCGGCGCGTTGTCATAACACGCCGCACGAAGTTCCTTCTTGGCAAGGCAGAGGCGCGCCTGCATATCGTCGAAGGCCTCCTCAAGGCCCTGGATGTGCTGGACGAGATTATCGAGCTGGTTCGCGCCAGCGACAACCGCACCGAGGCACGCAAAGCCCTCATGGAGCAGTTCGACTTCAGCGAGAAGCAGGCCGAAAGCATCCTTGCCATGCAGCTGGGCCAGCTGACGAAGCTCTCACGCATTGACCTGCAGAAGGAGCACGGTCAACTCGAAGGAGAGATCGCCGGTTACCGCAAGATCCTAGGCAGCGAGGAGGAGAAGGCCAAGGTCATCATCTCCGAGCTGCGCCGCATCAAGCGCGAGCATGGTGACGAACGGCGCACCCGCATCATCCCCGAAGAGGCCAACGAGATCGAGATGGAGGACCTCATCGCCCAGGAGGACATGGCCATCACCATTACCCGCGACGGCTACATCAAGCGCATGCCGCTGGACACCTACCGGCTGCAGCGCCGTGGCGGGCGCGGGATTGTGGCCCTGTCAAAGAAAGAGGAAGACAGCGTCCAGGACCTCTTCGTCGCCACCACGCACCATCTGCTCCTCTTCTTCACCGACCAGGGCCGGGTGTACCGTACGAAGGCCTACCAGGTGCCCCTCGCCAGCCGTACCGCCCGTGGCATTCCCATCATCAACATCGTGCCCATCGAGCCCGATGAACGGATTACTGCCTGGTTGGCGGTGAAGGGCTACGATCAGGGCGGCTATCTGGTCATGGTCACGCAGCAGGGCATGATCAAGAAGACCGTTCTCGACGAATATGACACTCCCTTGCGCAGCAAGGGCCTGATCGCCATCAACATCAACAAGGGCGACCACCTCAACTGGGTCATGTGGACGGACGGCTCGAAGGACATCGTGCTGGCCACCAAGCTCGGCAAGGCGTTGCGGTTCTCGGAGGCTGATGTGCGCCCGATGAGCCGCGGGGCAGCCGGCGTGAATGCCATCAAGCTGGTCAAGGGCGACAAGATAGTCGCGACCGCTGTCGTGGACGCCGACGAGCAGCGCGATCTGCTCACGGTCTCGGAAAAGGGGCTCGGCAAGCGCACGCCGCTTGAGGAGTACCGCACTCAGGGCCGCTACACGCAGGGCGTCATGACCCTCAAGGTAACCGGGAGGAACGGGCCGGTAGTCGGCGTGCAGGTTGTTGATGACGACGACGAGATCATGTGCATCTCCTCCGAAGGAGTGCTGATCCGCGTGCCGGTTGACCACATCAGGCGAACCGGCCGCTCGGCACAGGGCGTCAAGATAGTGGCACCGGATGATGGGTCTGTGGTTCGGGCGGTGGCAAAGGTCGTCAAGCACGCTGCAGAGGTGGCTGACGACGGCCAGTAATGTGCCGGCGGCTGCGGCCCGTGACAAGTGCGGCTGCGCACTCCTGTGAGTGTGCCCGTAAAGCGCCTCTTATGTAGGTCTTTTCGCCGGAAAATGCCCCCGATATGGGCCGGAAAAAGGCTCTTGACTCCTGCCGGGTGAAGGCCTATAGTGTAAGCTCATGTAGGTTCACCGGCAGAAACTTGTATAAGCCATGACAGCAATTCCGGGTGCACAATGCCCGAGCCGACGCACAGGGAACTGGGAGGGGCGCGCAGCACCAGCGGCTCCTGATAACCAAGCGAAGAAGCAACAAATGGACCCGTGAGCCAGTCTGGAGTGGGCGATGATGACTGTTGTTGGTCGCACGGACGTCAACCTGACCGACAATGCGATAGCGGTTCTGGAGCGCAGATATCTGAAGAAGGACGACCACGGCCGGGCCATAGAGGGCCCGGCGGATTTGTTTCACAGAGTGGCTGAGAATATCGCCTCAGCAGAAGCACTGCACGGTGCCGACGAAGCAACCGTCAAGCACTGGCAGGACAAGTTCTATGACCTCATGGCGAGTCTCCACTTCCTCCCCAACAGCCCCACACTGATGAACGCCGGACGCCAGTTCCAGCAGCTTTCCGCCTGTTTTGTGCTGCCCATTGACGACTCCATGGAGAGCATCTTTGAGGCCGTGAAGAATACCGCTCTCATCCACAAGAGCGGCGGCGGCACCGGCTTCGCCTTCTCGCGACTGCGCCCCGCCGATGACATCGTCAGTTCCACCAAGGGCGTCTCCAGCGGGCCGGTCTCATTCATGAACGTCTTTGACGCGGCCACCGAGGCCATCAAGCAGGGCGGCACCAGGCGCGGGGCCAACATGGCGATTCTGCGCGTTGACCACCCCGATATCATGGCCTTCATCGAGGCCAAGCAGGACAAGTCCAGACTCACCAACTTCAACATATCCGTCGGCGTCACCGAGCAGTTCATGGAGGCGGTTGACGACGGCCGCGACTATGAACTCATCAACCCGCGCAACGGCGAGGTTACAGGTAAGCTCAACGCCAGCCAGGTGTTCGACCGCATGCTGCAACTGGCCTGGGAGGGCGGAGACCCCGGAATTATTTTCCTGGACCGCCTCAATGCCGACAACCCAACCCCGAAGGTCGGCGAAATCGAGAGCACCAACCCCTGCGGAGAGCAGCCTCTCCTCCCCTATGAATCGTGCAACCTCGGCTCGATCAACGTCGCCGCGGCCGTCAAGGGCGAGCTCACCAAGGGCAGCGTTGACTGGGAGCTGCTGGCCGACGTCGTGCATACAGCGGTTCGCTTTCTCGATAACGTCATTGACATGAACCGCTTCCCGCTGCCCGAGATCGAGCGGATGACACACGCCAACCGCAAGATCGGCCTTGGCATCATGGGATTTGCCGATGCTCTCATCAAGCTCGGCATCCCCTACGATTCGGAGCAGGCTGTGGAGTTTGCCGAAAAGCTGATGTCTTTCATCCGCGACGAGGCCCGCAAAGCCTCGGCGGAACTGGCCGAAGACCGAGGCGTCTTCCCAAACTGGGAGGAGAGCATTTTCAACTCCGATGGCGACAGCATCAGGCTGCGCAATGCCACAACCACCACCATCGCCCCCACCGGTACCATCTCCATCATAGCCGGCACCTCCAGCGGCATCGAGCCGCTCTTCGCCGTGGCCTTCTCCCGCAATGTCATGGACGGCACCCAGTTGGCGGAGGTCAATCCCCTCTTCGAGGAGATTGCCAAAGACCGCGGCTTCTACTCGCCCGAGCTGATACAGGAGGTTGTGGCCAAGGGGTCGGTGGCGGAGGTGGCCGGGATTCCTCCGGATGTCAGGCGGCTATTCGTCACTGCGCACGAAGTGACGCCGCAGTGGCACATCCGCATTCAGGCCGCATTTCAGAATTGCACCGACAACGCGGTCTCCAAGACCGTCAACTTCGCCAATGAAGCCACCGTCGAGGATGTTGCATACGTCTATCGCCTGGCGTACGAGCTGGGCTGCAAGGGCGTGACCATGTACCGCGACGGCAGCCGCGAGGAGCAGGTGCTGACCACCGCCAAAACCTACGAGGCGAGGGCGGCCCTGCCCCTGGAGCCGGAACCTCGGCCCGAAACCGTCCGGGGCGTCACTCGCGCCTTGCCGACGGGCTGCGGCAAGCTCTACATCACCGTCAATAGCCACGACCGCGGCCCCTTCGAGGTCTTCGGTAACATGGGCAAGGCTGGCGGCTGCGCCTCATCGCAGACGGAGGCCCTAGCGCGGCTGATGTCGCTGGCGCTCCGCTCGGGGATCGCCGCCGAGCATATCGTCAAGCAGCTCAAGGGCATCAGTTGTCACATGCCCGCATGGGAACGTGGCGGCGGCAGGATACTCTCCTGCGCCGACGCCTTTGCCAAGGGGTTGGAGCGGGCCATGCGCGACAACGGCACGCAGTTGTCCATTGACTTCGAGGATGAGAAGGTCAATCACCTCGGCGCGTGCCCTGAGTGTGGCGGCAACCTCAGCTACGAGAGCGGCTGCATCACCTGCCATTCCTGCGGCTACAGCCAGTGTGACTAGCTGCCTTGCAGCATCCCGACCCGCTCACAAGCCTGCCACCACACCGGATCGGTCTCAATCCGCTTGCACACGCCACCGGCCGTTTCCTTCCACGACGCGGCCGGCCTTACCGGCAGGTGAACCGGCTCTCGACGCGGAAGAATCACTGCGGCCAAGCGCCCCCATTGTCCGAGAGGTGAGACCATGTCCGCGGATCCGGGTATCGGGCCGAGGTTCCACGAGAACACCAAGTACCACCGCCAGCGGATGCCTTCAGGGCCAGGGTGGGCGGCGGTGCCACCATACAAGCAGTACGAGAACCCCCTGCAGTACGTAGAGCTGCCGCCGCTGCAGCGGCAGGAGGGCCCCCCTCTCTGGGAAATCATCGCACGCCGTCGCTCGCGTCGCAGGTTTGCCGACACACCGATCAGTCTGCAGCAGCTTGCGCAACTGGTGGGCGGCGTTGCCGGCATTACCTCCGGCGAGACGGAGGATGCGTTCCGCGCGACGGCATCCGCGGGAGCTCTCTATCCGAATGAGACGTATCTGGCGGTATCCAACGTCACCGATTGCCCTGCCGGCATTTACCACCATGAGGTCCTGGAGAACCGCCTGGCCATGCTGGCCGAGGGCGATTTCTCTGCGGAGATAGCCCAGGCCTGTCTCGGGCAGCGCTTCATGGCTGCCGCCGGTGTCGTGTTCGCCTGGGGGGCTGTGGTGGCGCGCTGTGCACAGAAATACGGCGACCGGGCCTATCGCTACGTCTACCTTGATGCCGGCCACCTCGGCGCGCAGCTTCAGTTGGCCGCCGAGGCGCTTGATCTGGGCAGTGTGAACATCGGCGCATTCTTCGATGACGAAGTCAATCGCCTGCTCGGCCTCGACGGCATTGCGGAGACAGTTGTCTATCTTACCGCAGTCGGCACATTACTCGCGGGCGCAGAAGACTGAGAAGCGATGCTGACAACGATTCTGGTCGTGCTTGGCTATATCGTGTTTGCGTTGGTGCTCATAGCGGGGATTGTGGCGGCCGTGGTGGGGCTGCCGGGCACCACGCTGATTCTCGCGACCTCCATCGCGTACTCGGCCATCACCGGCTGGCAGCGGCTGCCGTGGTGGGTTCTGCTGATTCTCGCCGTCATGGCGCTGTTGGCCGAGGGCAGTGACAGCTTCATTGCCGCCGTGGGCACCAAGGCCGGCGGGGGCAGCACCAAGACCTCGGTGATCGTGGTGGTAGGCACGGTGGTCGGCGCGATCATCGGCGGCGCTGTACTCTCTCCGCTTCTGTCGCTTCTGGGCATTGTCGGCGGGCCGATCGGCTTTGTGTTGGGAGTCGTGCTGCCCCCGTTGGCAGGTGGCGTGGCCGGCGGCTTTGTCTCCGCCTACTACTACGAGAAGCGCAGCGGGAAGAGCCATGAGGAAGCGATGAAGGCGGGCTGGGGAGCGTTTCTCGGCAGGATGGGAGCCGGCCTGGTCAAGGCAATGGTCGGTTGCGTGATGATCGCCATCATCGTTTACACAGTCATCGCCACGGCCCCATCGGCAGGATAAACCCGAGATTCAAGGCACGATCAGCTTGAGCAGATTCGGCGTCGCCGTCGCCACTCGAATCGCCCCGGCACTCCACGGCCACACCACCGGCGGGTAGGACATGATCACGCATCTGGCCCCCCATTCGACGCTGGCCAGCGGCACAAGCTCGGCGGCACTCCGCTCCACGACCTGCACCTCATGTTCCACGTGAAACGCTTTTAGCGCATACTCGATCTCAGCCACCGTCCGTGCTGTCTGGTCCGAATCGGGAGCCGGTATGACCGTTTTCAACGGGATGTTCAGCGAGGAGCACAGCTCTCCGGCGAGGTTGAGTGCGCGCCCCCCGGCGGCATCATTCCGGTAGATGACCATCGCCACATCCAGGGCCTTGTAGGTCTCCGCCCCCACCAGCAGCGGCACGGGGCAGTGTCGGAGCAGATACTTGATATTGGGGCCGGAGTGGTGAGGTTGTCCGCGCTTCGGTTCCCGGCTCTGCCCCACCACGAGCAAGTTGTACAGCCGCGCCATCTCCGCCAGCTTTTCGCCGGCTCTGCCGAATACCTGTCGGGCGGTGCACGCAACGTTGGCGGTGCGGCAGATGTTGACACCGGCGTCCAGAGATTGGCCGGTGTCCAGAGGCGCGTCCGGCTCGGTCTCGCTTCCGATCTCGGCCGCCGTCAGTGCCGTCTGCAGATGGTCGGGCTCGACAAGCAGGCCCGTTCCCGCGTCGGCTGCGGCAGCCTCATCAGCAGAGACCAGGTGAATCCACGCCTTAGCGGCCTCAGCGATGTCCACCGCCTGCTGCAGGGCTGTGCGCGCGCTGCGCGAATCGTCGTAACCTACAAGTATGTTCCTGAGCATGGCTTCTCACTGCCCGCCATCGGCCTCTGAATCGCCCTGGACTGCCTCATCCGCAGACTCGGCTTCCCGGGCCGCCTGTGGAGCGCCTTGTCCCATCTCCTCCAGTATCCGCCTGGTTTCCTCCGCTGCCTCGGCCGTGCGCTGCTGAGCTTCTGCCAGTTGCTCCCTTGTGGTGGCGATATCCTCCAGACCGATGATGTCCTGGTCGGCCACACCTGCCTCCCGGGCTATCTCCTTGTCAACCACGAAGCCGACCATGCCGCGCCTGCCCAGCGTGCGCAGGTACTCGGTCAATGACACCTCGACCTCGCGACGGTTGAGCTTGTACTTGGAGGCTAGCACGTCAACTATCTCGGCCACCGTATGGTCTGCGTCGCAGTGTTCCCATACGGTCGAGCCGACCTCGTCCAGCTCAACAGGCTTCTGCGCCGGCACCATGAACAGCCATCCCAGAGCCTTGCCCGACCAGTCCCCGCGCCGGGGCAGTACCACCACCGCATTGCCTTCGTCGTTGACCTTCCATTGCAGCGAGGGATTGCGGATGGGCCGCGCGCCCATGGCCTGCTCCCGCGTCAGTTGCGGCCTGCGCTTCTTCAGCCCCACCCTCACCAGCACGTTGCCGACTGTCTGCATTACACGCAAGACAATACATCCTCTTCCCAATGACGCTTGGCACAGATGCAGCGCTCCGGAGCACTCCCCGGCTTGCCCGGGTCTACCTTACCATTTTCATATTCGCGGCGTCTCCGGCATCCATTGTCAGCATGGTCACTTCCGGCGGGCAGTTGAGCCGCGCAAGCGTTCCGGAGCCGATGCCCCGGCTGACGTATGCGACCGTCCGTTCGCCGACCCTCATCAGGCCCGCAGCCCGCCGGCGGCCACGCCATACGGGCGCCCACGGCGCGCCTATCCCGGGAAGCTGAACCTGGCCACCATGAGTGTGGCCGCATAGTACCAGATTGGCCCACTCGACCCGCGGATTGTCAAAAATGTCGGGGCTATGTGACAGCAGGATGTTCAGATCGCCTCGCGGAGCACCAGACAGGGCTTTCTCCAGATCATCGTACCCACAGGAGGGATCGCCGATGCCGACGATCACCACGAGCCTGCCCCGCACGCGCAAGCAACGGTGCTCGTTCAGCAGCAAGTCCACACCGATGGCCGCCATCCGAGTCACCCATTCCGCCGGCGCGACCTCTCTGGTCTTCTCACAGAACCAGGTCAGTTCCAGGGACTGGTCCATGTCGTGATTGCCCAGAACCGCGTATGCGCCATGCTCGGCGGCGAGCGGGCTGAGAACTTTACAGGCCAGGTCCACGCACTCCGAGCGATGTGCGACGTCTCCGGTGATGCAGATCAGGTCAGGCTGCCGTGTCATGATCTCGGCCACCGCCTGACGGCTGATGCTGATTGACTGCTCGCTTTCCCGAAGGTGCATGTCGGACAAATGGGCGATCTTCAGGCCGCGCAATTCAGCCGGCAGTCCGCTAACGGGCACCGGCACCGCCTCGGTCTTCAGACGGTTCGGCTCCACGCGGCGCACGTAATACAGCAGCGCCACCACCAGCAGCAGTATGGTCCAGAGGGTGATGCTAGTCAATACCATTGTTGCAGTCGTCCTGTTCCCCGTACTCGGCGGGCGGCTCCTGCTGCGGCGGCGGGATCTTGCTCATCCTCCACACGGCCAGGCTCCACAGGCCGACCGTCAGTACCAGAGAGACGATGGCCCCTAGCGTCCTGAAGCCGCCCGTAGTGTGCAGCCGAATTGTGCCCGTTAGCGTGTCCACCTCGATGAGCGGCCCGCCTGCAGCGGTGGAGAGCACGATCACGGCACAGATTGTGCCCAGCAGAGCCGCCCACAGCGTAGCTATGACGCCCCAAGTCTGTCTCGGCGACTGCCCGGCGGCAACGGA
>Ga0136653_10000917_pt1 | contig 15749 bp, 15 predicted proteins | sample LakKivw275mmetaG_FD_94866 | JGI IMG/M metagenome (GOLD analysis project Ga0136653, IMG submission 94866) | Anoxic lake water microbial communities from Lake Kivu, Rwanda to study Microbial Dark Matter (Phase II) - Lake Kivu water 275m metaG... | ecosystem: Environmental > Aquatic > Freshwater >...
AGCCCGATATGCCGGAGGTTTTGACCATTGTCTTTTGAAATATATACTCCTCCTCCTCCTCCCATATAAGCAGTTGTGGCAAAATAAATATCACCGGACGGAGCTAAAAGTATATCATTAATATTTTCATAAATTCCGGGAAATATGAAAGATGTATCCCAGGTTTCACCATAATCTGTGGAACGTAATAAATATCCTATATTCACTCCGCTTCCGGCAAGCATTAATCCGTCTGAACCTGCAGTTAAAGCAAGCACGTTTCCCAATGTATAATTAACTTCATACCAATCATATCCATAGTCAATCGATTTATAAATTTTACATATAGTTCCTGAAAAAATGTTATTTAGTGAATCAATTCCAATTGAAAAAATTCCTTCACCATATAATCCTTTAAATTCCCATGTTTCACCATTATTCACAGATAGATATACGCCACCATGATAATTATTAATATCACTGGTTCCTAATAATATATCATTGTTGATATTAATAGTAACCGAATGAATATCTACAGTATCCGGTGTCGGCACTACTTCCCAGAAATCCTGGGAAAAAGAAGGTTTGGTCATCAATGCAAGTAATGACAACAAAATGTAACAGGCTATATTTTTCATTATATAGATATTTATTTGGTTGGTTGGGCTAAAAGTACAAATTTCTATGGTCAGATGCAAGAAATGTTTATAACTGGATAATGAAAAAGGGACTCCATCCACCTGGGTAATAGAATCCTTTTTCAGTTATTCGTATTTGAGTGGATGGAGTCCCAACCGGAATGTTCGTCAATGAGTGTTGAAAATTGGAAAGAGAGAGGTTTTGTTTAACCACGGAGTTATACCGTTAATTTTTATTCCCCATTGCCAAATGGCATAAACATAAGAGAAGGGACTTCCATTGAAAACCTGCAGATCCATTGACCCGAAGACCTGTAGACCTGAAGACCTGTAGACCTTAAACTGATGGCTGCCGACTCACTTAATGCTCCCGCTGATGAGGAACGTCGTCGCAAATGACACAATGGCATAGAGCTCGGGATAGACGGCCAGCACCATGGTCTTGCCGAAGACGTCATAGCCGGCGCCTATGCCTGCTATGCCGTTGGCGCACACTTCGCCCTGCTTGATAGCCGATACGAGGCACACGAGGCCCTGAAGGAATCCCGCCGCCAGGATGGCGACGCCCTGCAGGACGGTCATCGAACCGGTGATGATGCCGGAGCTGTTGATGATGAAGAACCCGGCAAAGCCGTACAGGCCCTGTGTGCCGGGCAGCGCCGACAGCAACATGTAGCTGCCGAAGGCTGTGTCGTTTTTTTTCAGTGCCCCGATGGTGGCGTTGCCTCCTATGACCACTCCGATGGCGCTGCCCACACCTGACAGGCCCACCATCAGTCCCAGGCCTATATAAGCTAGTATTACCGCTGTTGACATAGATGTATCTCCTTTTCTTTTATTGTGTTTTTGAAAACGGTTTATATGGTTTACCTCCACCGGAGAAACCGGCGTTTTTATAAAACTCGACGAAAGTCAGACGCATGGGGTGCACGAAAGCCCCCAGGCAGGATATGGCGATGTTCAGTGAGTGCCCCAGCAGCAGGAAGATCACAAACAGAATGGGTCCTATCACCGGCGAGGCCCCTTTTATCTGCATGGCGATGTCGTTGATGACGAGTCCGAGGATGGAGCTGGAGACACCCAGGGCAAAAAGACGGACATAAGACAGGACATCGCCGAAGATGCCGGTGATACCATAAAGATCCCACAGTCCCCGTCCGATGCGGCCAAGGATGCTGGCTTTAGGGTTACTGAAGAAAACGATGAGAAAAATGCCTGTGAACAGCACGATGTAGCCTGCCACACCGGCCACCCTGAACTTAAAAGCGTCCAGACCCCCAATGACAAGCAAAATCCATCCGATGGAGGAAAGACTATAGACGAAACCATAACGTTTGATCTGGTTGGCGGCGCGAAGGCCTGTCCCGAAGAGTATCTGCACCAGCCCGATGATGATGGCCAGCCAGAAGACCTGGCCGTTGTTCAGAAATAAACTGCGGATGTTTTCCAGGCTGGGTACCCGGGCCAGGGCAATGCCGAAGAAGGTACCCGTCAGGATGCCGAAAAAAAGGGTCGCCAGCCCGAAGAACTGCACCAGGGTGAGGACAGGTCGCAGCTTCCGGTTCACTTTCCGTTTAAGCAGTGTGCCTGCGGTCAGCAGTATCAGGCCATAGCCGGCGTCACCCAGACAGAAGCCGAAGAACATCATGAAGAAAGGGGCAAAGAAAGGTGTCAGGTCCAGCTCCATATAATCCGGCAGAGAAAAAAGACGGCCTATGGGCTCAAAGAGACGGGTGAACCTGCCGTTGTTCAGCAACACCGGCACTTTCTCATCGGGCGATGGCGGCGAGGTCAGATAGAGTATCCCTTCCGTGTCTAAGAAAGAGATCAGTTTCTCTTCCTTGGTGACAGGCACCCAGCCCTGCAGCACCATCAGCTTGTCAGCGGCTTCCTTACGTGTGTGGAGGACGGCCTTTCTGAATTCGGTCTTTTCCTGGGCCTCCGACAAAGCCCTTTCCAGACTCTCCGTGTGCCGTTCGGCATAGGTGTCGAAAGTTCTTTCAATCTCGTCCAGTCTTTTTTTATCATCTTTTACCAGAGCTTTCATCTCGCTCAGGTGCCGCTGTGGCATGGCGATCTCCTCGGCTTCTATCTCGATGGTTTCATCCCGCTGCTGAAAAATGACAAAATAAAGTGAGGACTGGACGACGTTGATGATACCGGTATAATAGGTCTCTTTCCATGCCGGGTCAAACTTTTTTGCCGGACAGATGAAGAACCTGACCGTTATACCTGCTTCCTGCAGCCTGCCGATGGTTTCGGCGTTGAAATGGCCCCAGGGCAGTATCCTGTTGATCTCTTTCTGCAGGGTGTTGATCTGGGTTCTGATCTGTTCCCTCTCGGTTTCGAGCTCCTCCATGGCCGTCACCAGGTCGGCCGCCTCGACGGATGAGTCCTGAGCCCCCGGAGTTACCTTCCTTCTTTTCAGAAAGCCTATCCATTGCCGCAACTGCCTGATGTCACGCAGGTGACCGAGGGTCTCCTCATCCATCTCCACATCCCTTTCCACGATCTCCACGACGCCCACATCCTGCAACGCCTCGAGGAACGCCAGGTAATCGCGGTGGTACACCAGGAACGTGTATTTCAGCATCGGGGTGATCATATGCTCTATACCGTCAGCAGACGGCTTTTGAGTATCTTTTGTGAAGACTTGGAAAGGTTCTCCTCATCCTCGAGAAAACGTTTTATCTTTCTGATGGCCTCCTGATACCCCGGTATCTGAACCTTCTCATAAAGGTTGACCTTCTGCGTTGTTTTCCTTCTGGCTTTATCGAGGAGTCTCATTTTTAACAGGAAAACCTCCTGCTCGATGCCGATGGCAGCGAGCTCCTTCAATATATCGATCCCGTCGGGAAACCATGAAGGGATGCCAAAGAGGCTGAATTTCTTCACTGAGAAATCAATACCTTTAAACACAGGGGTCTTGACGCCGGCAATTTTTTTCACGTCCAGTTTGACATCCTCCACTTTGATAAGGGTGGCATCGAATTCGCCCCATAAACTGACCATATCGTCGTAACGGTGCATCTTCTCCAGCAGCCTTTCTTCCAGTGAAGCGGCCGTATCCTTTGCTTTCTTTACCTCCATGCGCAGCGCCGTCTCCTTGTTCTTGATCGTCGGCAGCGCCCGTTCACGGATGGCCAGCTGCTTGTTCATCTCCTGAAGCGAGATTTTATTGTATTGAAATTTTATGGGCACAGTGAAAGACTTATCAATTGTTGCAATGAATGATCTTTTGCATCATCAATATATTATCAGTTCACCCAGTATTTATCGACAAACTCTTTTTTGATCCCCACCTCTTCGGGTTCGAAATAGGCGCTGAACAGCTCCCAGGCCGTGTCGAGCATGACATTGATGTCGATGTTCACGTCGATGGCGAGCAGTTTCTCCGAGTAAGCCCTGGCAAATTTCAATGTTCTTTCGTCGTAAGCCGTGATATCAAATCCATTCTCCAGCTTAGTCCTGGCGTTGGCGGCGTCGGCATACAGCCTGACGGCGGCGTTCATGACCTGCGGGTGGTCGGCGCGTGTCTGCTTGCCGATGACGAGGTTTTTCAGCCGTGACAGGCTGCGGAAGGGATCCACGATGACTTTCCCGATGTCGGTATCCCGGCGCAGAAAAAGCTGTCCCTCGGTGATATAGCCTGTATTGTCGGGTATGGCATGGGTGATGTCGCCGCCGGAGAGGGTGGTGACGGCGATGATGGTGATGGAGCCGCCGGTGGGGAACTGCACCGCTTTCTCGTAGATCTTGGCCAGGTCGCTGTAAAGTGAACCAGGCATGCTGTCGCGTGTCGGTATCTGGTCCATGCGGTTTGAGACGATGCTCAGCGCGTCGGCGTATAGTGTCATGTCGGTGAGCAGCACGAGCACTTTTTCATCCTTGCCGGCAGCGAAGTATTCGGCGGTGGTCAGCGCCATGTCGGGCACCAGCAAACGCTCTACGGGCGGGTCTTCGGTGGTGTTGACGAAGCTGATGATGCGGTCGAGGGCGCCGGCGTTGTCAAAGATATTTTTAAAGAAGAGGTAGTCATCGTTGGTGAGGCCCATGCCTCCGAGGATAATCTTGTCGGCTTTGGCACGCAGGGCCACGATGGCGATGACCTGGTTATAGGGCTGGTCGGGATCGGCGAAGAAAGGTATCTTCTGCCCCGTGACAATGGTGTTGTTGAGGTCGATGCCCGCGATGCCGGTGGCGATGAGCTTCGACGGCTGTTCCCGCTTGACGGGATTGACCGAGGGGCCGCCGATCTGGCGCTCCTCGCCGTCGATGTCAGGGCCGCCGTCGATGGGTTGTCCATAGGCGTTGAAATAACGTCCCGCCAGCTCGTCGCTCACCTTCAGCGTCGGCGGCCGGCCCAGGAACACCACCTCGGCATTGGTGGGGATACCCTCGGTGCCGGCAAAGACCTGCAGCGTCACGTCATCACCTATGATCTTAACTACCTGCGCCAACCGGCCATGGACCACCGCCATCTCCTCATTGCCCACACCGGTGGCTTGCAGTGAACAGGTGGCCTTGGTGACCCTCGAGATACGGGTATATATTTTCTGGAAGGCTTTCGTTTCCATCATGCTTTCCTTTCAAGAATTAAAGTATCGCATTGTTTTTCAAAATCCTCGAATTCGGGAGAATGGAATTCGGAATAGTTCATCTGTTTAAGAAAGTTGATGATCTTCTTAAAAAAAGTTATGACCTCCTCGAAGTTGTCGAATTCAAATGTTGTGTCGCATATCGCCAGGAGCTTGTCCAGCATGTATTTCTGACGTTCGAGGGGCGTAGAGGCATCCACCTTGTCATAGGCATCCTGCTGCAGGATGATGAAATCAATGATCTCGGAAAACCAGAAACGGACATGATAATCCACCGGCACGCCGTCGTCTCCCAGGATGTTGATCTGTTCATGTGCTTCCTTGCCCCGCAATAAAATATCCTTGGCATGCATGACATTATCGAACCAATGCGGGGAGATATGCTCCCTGAACCACTCCTGCACCTCGGGGTATTCGAGGTATTTCGAATAGCTGTCGATGGGGTCTATCGCAGGGTAACGTTTGCTGTCGGAACGCTGTTGTGAGAGGGCGTAGAAAGAGCGTGCCGTTTTTTTTGTGGACTCGGTCACCGGCTCTTTCAGGTTACCGCCGGCGGGTGACACCGTGCCTATAAATGTGATGGATCCGGTCTGGCCGTTATTCAGGACGACATATCCCGCCCGTGAATAAAAATTGGAGATGATGGCCGGCAGGTCCATGGGGTAGGCGTCGGGTCCGGGGAGTTCCTCCATGCGGTTTGACATCTCACGCAGGGCCTGGGCCCAGCGTGAGGTGGAGTCGGCCAGCAGCAGGACGCGGTGACCCATGGAGCGGTAATATTCGGCAAGGGTCATGGCCGTATACACCGACGCCTCACGTGCCGCCACCGGCATGTTGGAGGTGTTGGCGACGATGGTGGTGCGTTCTTTCAGCTTACGGCCTGTGCGGGCGTCGACGAGCTCGGGGAATTCCTTGAATATCTCCACGACCTCATTGGCGCGCTCGCCACAGGCCGCCACGATGACCATGTCGGCGTCGGCCTGGCGTGAGATGGCGTGCTGCAACACCGTCTTGCCGCAGCCGAAGGGTCCCGGGATGAAGCCCGTGCCGCCGACGGTGATGGGGTTGAGCGTGTCGATGACGCGCACACCCGTCTCCAGTACCTTGAAAGGCCTGGGTTTCTCACGGTATGCTTTGATGGGTATCTTCACCGGCCATTTCTGCATCATAGTGACGGGCTGCTCCACATCCTGCCCGTTAACAAGGACGGCGACAGTATCGCTGATCTTATGGTCACCCTCCGCAATGATGTCACCGACGGTATATGTCCCTTCAAAAGTGAATGGCACCATGATTTTATGCACCATCCAGTTTTCCTTCACCTCGCCGAGCCAGTCGCCGGCGATGACCTGATCGCCGCGGTGGGCCAGCGGTTTAAAGTGCCACAGCGAGTCGTGATCCAGAGGGAAGGTGGCTTCGCCACGCACCAGGAAGACATCCTCCATTTTGTCGAGGTCGTTCTGCAGACCGTCATAGTTCTTCGACAGAATGCCGGGGCCCAGAGTCACCTCCAGCATATGACCGCTAAACTCCACACGGGCTCCCGTGGTCAGCCCCCGGGTGCTCTCAAACACCTGGACATAAGCCTTGATGCCCAGCACCTTGATCACCTCGGCCCTGAGCCTGACATCGCCCAGAAAAATGGAACAAATCTCATTCTGATGCACAGGACCCGAGATGTCGACGATGACGAGGTTGGCGACGATGCCTGCGACCTTACCCGTTGTCAAAGTTTTATCTTCATTCATTGATCTGAAATTCATTTGAAAATTCCACACCTTTTTTCAAGTCTTCGTTCAGCCGTTCGAACATGGCTCTCCCTGTGGTGGCATCCAAGGGTATCCAGCGCGCCAGGATGGTCATTTTAATAATATAGCTGAGGATCACCTCGACGGTAAAATACTCAAAAACCGTCAGCTCATCGAGGAATCGCCATTTCATCTGGTCGATATCCCTTTCTCTCTGCAACAGGTTCTTGTTTTCCATGATACCGGCAACCCTTTCCACGAAAGGGACCTCGGCCATAATGCCAAAGTCACGTGCCTGACTGCGTTTCATGGTGGCTATGACCTCGTCATCGCCGATGAGTTCGTTCTCCATGTCGTACTTCCATCTCCGGGCGTTGTAAGCTGCCAGTATGTTGTTCAGCATCAGGTTGAAGTTGAACCAGTCTTTCAGGAAAAGGGTAGCCGTGTGACGAACGGTGTCGTACCACAATCCCGCCAGCCTGTCGGCCCAGCCCTGTGCCGGCGGCACGCCGCCGCTTTCCCTGAACTCCCCTATCAGCACTCTCATATACCCGTTCAATATGTCCGGATCACGGAGGCCTTCGTCAAATGTATCACGGCTGATGTTTCCCAGGCTGTTGAAAGGTTTGTCGTTGCGAAGGAGCAGATTCAACAGGTTTTCGTTGTCCGCATCCTGAAAGAGCAGCTGCACCAGATCATAATCATCGGGATGGAGTGTTGTGCGCAGCTCCTCTTTAAAATCAGCCAGTGTCAGCGTAAGTTTCTGCTGATCGAAGAAGACCTCGGGAAGGCCTGCGATGAGGCAATAATAGTGACGGCGCATCTTATTCCCCTCCGTAAAGAAGACGGTTGGTACGCGGGCGCAGGTAGGCCTTCAGAAAATTGGCGAAGTCCTCATCGGTGAAGCTGAGCTTGTAATTTCCTTCTTTGGGACTGATCCTGAATCCCGATGTCAGGGTTTCATCGTATTGTATATTGAGCCCTTTACTAAGCAGACTGTGCTGTTCCTTCATCAGCCACTGCGTGAGGTTGTTTTCCTCTGTGGGCGGCAGGGAGATGGTCAGGCCTTCACCACCCAGACCGGACAGAGACCAGTTCTTAATCAGTATCTCAATGATATGCCTGAGAAACTCACTGTCGTTGTACGCTTTCCGCACCGGCTCGTCGACGATCTTCAGCAGGATCAGGTCGGTGATGCGCTGCTTGAGGGAACTGATCATCTGGCCGGCCGACAGTTTCAGCTCAGCATCGACGTTCTTGCGGATCTCACAGGCACGTTCCTCAGCGCCGGCAATGATGGCGGAAGCTTCCTTATGTGCCTTAGCGATGATATCGGCCGCTTCCTTCTGTGATTTTTCCCTGATGCTCTCCGCCTCCTGTTCCGCTTTTAAAACACCCTCGGAATAAATCTTCTGAGTTAATTCCTCAAGTTTATTTTCCATGGTAAATCCAATTGTTTGAATTATACAGGAAGTCGACAAAAGTATTAAAAATAGCGTTTAATAAAAAGTGATGGCAGGAAAATGAACATAAATAGTACGACTTCACAACGGTTTCATACGGTATATGTGACACTCCCATGGTTCAAGGCTGAAAGCCAGCCCCCTTTCGAGCATGTCATCGCCTGCTGCCTTGAACTCCGGATCCGACAGGATGTCGGTCAAATGCCATTGCAATCCCCTGAGATCCTCGAGTGGTATGGTGATGTGTGACCGTGTGGTAACGGACGAAAAGTTAATGATGACCAGGCGGTGTTCGGGCCATGCGGACCACAGCCATGCCAGGATGTTACCGTTATTTTCACCGGTATCGGCTTCCGTGCTCCGGCACAGGAGCCATTGTCCGTCGTGAAAAATGTCGTGATGCACGGCGGTGATCAGATGGCGATAAAACGTTCTGAGTTGCTTATCGGGAGCTTCTACGGGGCCACGTTGCAGGAAAACGGGCAGGTGTATCGTGGCGCCTTCGGTCTGGCCATGATGCAGCAGTCTGGCGCCGGGCAGCGTCAGGGTTACCACTGCGGCGGCGCGTTCCCTTACCGGTGTAAGAAGAGCGGCAGCCCGGGGCTCATCGTGGTTCTCAAGGAAACGGATAAGCTTATTCTGGAATGTGAGGTCCGCGGTAAGATGCATCCGGATATCACGGGCGTTGTCGCGCAGGACCCTGTCGTAGAGACGTTTGTCATAGCAATAGTCAAAACCCTGCTGCTGTAATGTCCACTCCATGTCCCAGTACACTTCGGCGATAAAGAAAAATCCGGGGTGTGCCTTTTTCACGGCGGGAATGACCGTCGTCCAGAAATCGTCGCGTGGTTTCACCCCGGCACGTTCACCCCATGTGCGTTCAAAGACGTCGTTAAGCATCAGCATGGCCATGTCGCAGCGTATGCCGTCGCATTGGGCGGCGATGTCAGTGACCGTGGCAATGACCTGGCGGCGGTATTCCTTGCTGAAGGCATTGAGTTGCAGCACATCGGGCCAGGCAGGGTAATAGGGATCACGTGCACGGGCGAAGACGGTCTTGCCGGAGGCATAAAAAGAGGCGGGGTCGCGCTGCATATCGGCGGCGGCGCCCCGAATGAAATAGCCGGGGTGCTCCAGGGTCCAGGGATGATCAGGAGCGGCATGGTTGGGCACAAAATCCAGTATCAACGCCAGACCCAGATGATCCAGGGCCTCACGTGCCACCGCCAGACCGTCGTTGCCGCCAAGGCGGTCATCCACCACATAGCTTCTCACGCAATAGGGCGAGCCGGCCACATCGCCGGGAGTGAAATCGGGCAGGACACGCCTGAACTCCGACAGCAGCTTCTCATCAGCCATCACAATAGCCCGGCCTGCCTCACTGCGCCGCCACACACCCATCAGCCAGACGGCATCCACACCCAACCTGGCAAAGACTTCCCATTCATGCTCGGGCACTGTCGCCAGCGTCACATGGCGGCCGTATGTCCGGCTGAGCTCATGCAACCACAACCAGGTGTTGATTTCATAAATAAGTGGATTCCTGCGCATAACGTAAACTTCACAATAATAACAGATAACATCCCAAAAAGTCAGATAAGAAATGAAATAAAAAATGCTTTTCTCCGGATAAACTGAATTAAATTCAGGAAATTTAACCGGGATTTTTCAAAATTCTTTATTTTTATCACAAAATAATACGTTACAAAAACTCATAGCTCAACATCACTTGAAAAACAGAAAGGACGAATTATGGGAAAACATGGTATCGAAATCCTGAACATCGATGTAAAAGAGCTGTTAAAGATGCTCAATGCGGCCCTCAGTGAAGAATGGCTGGCTTACTACCAATACTGGATCGGTTCCAAGGTCATGGTCGGTCCCATGAGGGGAGAGATTGTACCCGAATTACTTGTTCATGCCAACCAGGAACTCAACCACGCGGTGCTGATCGTCGACAGGATCATCCAGCTGGGAGGGGATCCTGTGCTCGATCCTGCGGACTGGCCGAAGCTGGCACGCTGTGTATACGATGCGCCTGCCGATCCCTATGTGGAAGTCATCCTGGATCAGAACCTCAAGGGTGAACGTTGCGCGATCCAACGCTATAAAGAGATAGCCGATTTCACTGCAGGAAAGGATCACACGACTTACCAGATAGCGACTACCATCCTCAATGAAGAGATCGAGCACGAACAGGATATCGAAGAGTGGATGGCCGACCTTGAGAGGCTCAAGGAAGACATTAAAAAATTCCGTCTGTAAGTTAAATAGCACATTTTGTCGACCCGGCTGATTTCAGTTGAATTCATATTGATCAAAGGCCCATGAGCTAAAGCATATCCTTATGTTATTTAACTCGGTTGAATTTGCTATATTCTTTCCACTGATCGTCCTGCTCTATTTCATAATCCCTTTCAAATGGAGGTGGGTGCTTCTTTTGGCTGCCAGCTATTATTTTTACATGTGCTGGAAGGTGGAGTATGTCATACTGCTGATCGTCTGCACCTTCGTCAATTACTTTGCCGCACTGCAGATAGCCCGCCATGATGAAAAACGAAAGAAAAAGTGGTTCCTCTACCTGAGCCTTTTCACCAGCCTGGGGATGCTGTTTGCCTTCAAGTATTTCAATTTCTTCAACGAGAACGTCCATCTCCTATTCACTCATTTCAACATTTTTTACAAGGCGCCAGCCTTTCGTGTCCTATTACCCATCGGCATCTCCTTTTATACCTTTCAAACTTTATCATACACCATCGATGTTTACTGTGGCACTGTGCCACCGGAAAAGCACCCCGGCATTTTCGCCCTTTACGTATCGTTTTTCCCCCAGCTGGTGGCAGGGCCCATCGAGCGGCCGAAAAACCTCATTCCCCAGTTTTATGAACGGCATCAGTTTGATTATTCAAACTTCACCAACGGATTGAAACGCATAGCCTGGGGTTACTTCAAAAAACTGGTCGTTGCCGACAGGCTGGCTGTTTTCGTGGAGCAGGTTTTCACTACGCCCTAGCAATTCCATGGCTTCGAGGTGGCGGTGGGGGCGGTGTTTTTCATGTTTCAGCTCTATGCTGATTTTTCTGGTTATTCCGACATCGCCATCGGCACCGCCAAAGTGATGGGTTTCAGGCTCATGGAGAACTTCGACCGGCCTCACATGTCACGGTCGGTGACGGAGTTCTGGCAACGCTGGCATATTTCACTCTCCACCTGGATAAAGGATTATGTCTTCATGCCGCTGGCATCATGGCTGCGCCGTGGTAAGATGAGGGGTATCGCCTTGGCCGGTTTCATAAGCCTGGTGGCCTTCGGCGTGTGGCACGGCGCCGGATGGAATTTCTTCGCCTTCGGCGTCATTTTCGGTCTTTTTTATTCGTTCGAGATACTGACCTTCAGGGTGAGAAAACGCCTCTGGCGCAATATCCCTCAAACGGTACTGAATGTGGCCGGCGCCGTTTTCACCTTCTCACTCATCACCCTGTCGTCAATCTTTTTCAGGGCGGCACGGGTGAGCGACGCTTTCACCCTCTTCGGTAACCTCTGGCACTTCAGTGCCGACCAGATCAGGATGAGCATGATCGCCAACGACCCTTACAACCTTCTGTTTTCTTTTATCTTCGTGGCGATGCTGGTGGCTGTGCAGCGTTTTCAGGGGAAATACAAAAACGTGGAGCAATTTATTTCGGATAAAAGCTTTATTTTACGCTGGTCATTTTATATCTTGCTGGTTTATATCATATTCAACTTCGGTATTTTCAACAACAAAGAGTTCTATTATTTTCAGTTTTAGTAACATCCATGACATCGGGCTGCGCCATCGAACATCTTGAAACCTTCCTTCCCGACAGGGAGGTGACCAATGCCGATCTGAAGAAAGAGTTCCCTGACTGGAACATGGATCTCTTCGAGAAAACGGTTGGCGTGAAGACGCGTCACGAAGTGAAGGCCGGCGAAACGGCCTCCGACCTAGCACAAAAAGCCGCTGTGAAGCTGTTCAGAAAGGTTGACATGCAGCGTGTTGATTTTCTGATCTTCTGCACGCAGTACCCTGATTATTACAAGCCGACCACGGCCTGCCTGCTGCAGCAGCGGCTGGGGCTGAAGAACAGCATCGGCGCATATGACATGAACCTGGGCTGCTCCGGTTTCGTATACGGCCTGGCCGTAGCCAAAGGGCTGATCAAGGCGAATGTTGCGAGTCATGTCCTCCTGCTCACCTCCACCTCGGCATCAAAATATATTTACAATAAGGACCGCTCCAAGAAGAGCCTCTTCGGCGACGGCGCCAGCGCCTGTCTTGTCACGGCATCGGAAAAAGAAAAGATCATGGCGTTCGAATTCGGCACCGACGGCAATAACACCGACCTGGTCATCCCCAACGGGGCTTTCAGAAAACGCTATGATCCCCAGGCGCCGGAGTTTGAATATGAACCGGGCAGTTATACCACCGATAACCATGTGCAGATGAACGGCCATGAGATCATGAATTTCACCCTGCGCGTGGTGCCCCCGCTGGTGCGTCAGGTCTTGAAGAAGAACGGTCTGACCCCCGCCGATATCGACTACACCGTCTTCCATCAGGCCAATCCTTTCATTCTGGATCACCTGCGGAAACGTTGCGGACTGCCTAAAGACAGATTTTTCAACGACATCAGCGACACGGGAAACACCAGCTCCTCATCGGTACCTATTGGCATCAGAAAGCTGGCTGACCGGGGTATCATCAAACCCGGGTACAAACTGTTACTGGCCGGCTTTGGCGTGGGATTGTCATGGGCGGCTACCGTCATCGAATATTGAAACGAATACATGGGTGCGACCATACAACATATCACGGTTTTTTTACCTGAACAGGTCCTGACAAATGAGGATCTGGCCCTTCAATTACCCGGCTGGCATCCTGAAGATATCTACCAGAAAGTGGGTATCCGCCAGCGTCATATCACCGGTGAGCATGAGACCGCCCTGGACATGGCACAGAAAGTCTGTGAGAAGCTCTTCGAAAGCTATGACAGACAGCAGGTCGATTTCATCCTGTTATGCACGCAGAGTCCTGACCACTTTCTTCCCACCAGTGCCTGTCTGCTGCAAAAAAGGCTCGGTCTGTCTACCTCGGTAGGGGCTCTGGATTTCGCTCTGGGCTGCTCGGGGTATGTTTACGGTCTGGCCACCGCCAAAGGGCTCCTCGCCGGCGGTCTGGCTTCGACGGTGCTGCTGGTGACCGCCGAAACGCTGTCGAAACACATCCATCCCCGCGACAAAGCCAACCGCAGCCTCGCCGGCGACGCCGCCACGGCATCCATCATTACCCTCAGCGATGACAACCATATCGGTGAATTTGTGCTGGGTACCGAAGGCAACGACAGGGACATGATCGTACCTAACGGTGCCTGCCGCCACCCTTATGAAATGAATCCCGCGGAATATACCGACAAGAACGGCAACGTCAGGACAGATAACCACTATTTCATAAACGGCCACGAGGTGTTCAACTTCACCATGAAGAAAGTGCCGGTGCTGGTGAAGGCGGTCATGGCCAAAAACAACCTGACCATGAACACCGTCGATTATTTCGTTTTCCATCAGGCCAATAAGTTCATCATCGACCATCTGCGCAAGATGTCGGGTATACCGTCCGAAAAATTTTACCTGAACATGGAGAACACAGGCAACACTTCGTCGTGTACTATTCCGATAGCATTGCGTGATGCCCTCGACAGGCATCTGATAAAGAAAAACGACCGCGTACTGCTGGCCGGCTTCGGCATAGGCTATTCCTGGGCCGGAACGGTCATCACCATATCCTGAGTATGAACCTTAACAAGTAAAAATATGGAAGAAAAATTTATCGCACTCATGAATAAAACCCTCGAAGTGGGGGAAGGCTCCGTGGAGATGAATGAATTTCTGGAGAGCAACCCGCGCTTCGACTCACTGGGTACCCTGATGATCCTCCTGATGCTCGAGGATGAATACGGTATCATCATCTCATCGGATGAGTTCCGGAAATTCAAGTATGTGAAGGATCTCTACGACTATGTCATGAAGAATGCCACGAAACACCCTGAAGAGTAAGCCGGCTTTTCTGCCTGTGACCGGAACAGTATGCCCGGTCATCGGTGGTCATCAAGTATATCACACATGGTCAAAAAAGGGCTCATAAAGCTAGCGGCACTGATCGTCATCATCATCGCCCTGAATTTTATTACACGGCTGTTCTTTACCGATTACATCTGGGGCGATGATGTCCTGAATAAAAAACGGACCTACCTGCTGGAGAACCGTGGCCGTTACAATGCCATCTTCCTGGGTTCGAGTCTCACCAACTATCACATCATACCTCCCCTCTTCGACAGCCTGGTCACACCGGTAACCTTACGGTCGTTTAACATGGGAACGGGCATATTTACGAACCCTGAGGTGTATTATATCGGCACGCGTCTCACCGGCCATGATGCCATTAAACCACGCTACCTCTTCATAGAGCTCCATAACGTGCTGATACCAAAAAAAGATGACTGGCACAAGGTGCGTTTCAAGTACATCATGGATCTGCCGACGTGGTCCTTTGCCTTTAACGCCATGTGGCATCAGAAACACATCGACAGGAAAGCGTACATCCTGAAAAACTATACCGCCCAGTTTCTTGAGCATACGCTGAACATGGACCTCCCGGTCAATTACCTGAAGCGGGAAAAAGGTCATGATTTCCCGCCCTATTACCGGATTGACGCCGGCTTTATCTCGGCCATCCGGTTTCCACAGGGCAGGGACAATTTCGACTCGGCAAGGTATGAGCGGTCATGGAGTTCCTGGAGAAAAGAGTATGCCATGTATAAGGATGAGAAGGAAGTGAATGCCGTTGAGCTGAAGAAGGTCCACGACCTGATCCGTTGCTTCAGGGAGGAAGGTATTCACGTCATTTACATCCTGCCGCCCAAATCGGATTATTCATCGTTGCAGATACAAATGGGATTGTTCAACAACATCCCGGCCGCCAACAAGATAAACATGGCCGATCCCTTTAAATTCCCTGAGTTCTATCACATCGCGCATGCCCACGACCGCATCCACATGAACATGGTCGGGGCGCGGCTTTACACGCAACGGTTGGCGGAGGAGTTCAACCGGCTGGTGATGACGCAACATCTGGAGTAAAGGTCTGCAGGTCCTCAAGTCGGCAGGCGGAGCCATGTCGCAGGCGGGGCGACGTCCCGCATGTTTTAGTAAGTTACGTTAAAATCACGGAAATATACGAAGGCATTAAACCCGATCAGGTCACGCTGTCAGAATTGTTATCATTAATTTTAACAGGTTTGAAAA
>Ga0136653_10000921_pt1 | contig 15738 bp, 11 predicted proteins | sample LakKivw275mmetaG_FD_94866 | JGI IMG/M metagenome (GOLD analysis project Ga0136653, IMG submission 94866) | Anoxic lake water microbial communities from Lake Kivu, Rwanda to study Microbial Dark Matter (Phase II) - Lake Kivu water 275m metaG... | ecosystem: Environmental > Aquatic > Freshwater >...
AAGGTGATACATCATGTTTAAAATTGCGGTAAGAATTCTGTTAGTTAGCTTCTTAGCAGTTCTTTGCCTCCCGGCCTTAGGAGTCGGCCAGCAAACTGAAGAGGATATGGCCCAGTTCTCCGGAAGAGTCACGGATATGGAGAAAAAGCCCCTCGCTCAAGTCGAGATTCAGCTCAAACATCTGGGGACAGGACAAACGCTTTCGACCAAAACGAATAAGAAAGGCGAATTTACGTTCCGGAAACTTTTTCCCGGAAAATACGCCCTGACCTCCCTCCTGGAGGGTTTTAAAAGCATCTATCAAGAAGTGGAGCTGGAAGCGGGCGACTCCCGGGCGATCGCCATTGAACTTGGCAAAGCGCTGAGCGAAGAACAGAAGAACCGACAGGACGCCCTGGCCTCATTTCAAAATGGAGTGAGCCTGGCCCAGGAGAACAAGATCGACGAGGCCGTTGTGGCATTCCAGAAGGCGGCCGAGCTCAAGCCGGACTTCGCCGAAGCTTATATTAACCTAGGACTCCTATTCTTCCGGCAGGACAAAACCGACGAGGCGGAGAAAGCCCTCCTCAAGGCCCTCGAGCTCAAACCCGAAGATGCGAAAATCAAGGCCGCTCTGGGCAACGTCTATTTCGAGAAAGCCAAAGCCTTGCTCCAGGCGGACAAGGTCGACGAGGCCTTGGAGCTCCTCAAGCTTGCTTACGGCTACAATCCGAACGATCCCTATACGAATTATCTGTTGGGTTACGCGTATTCGCAAAAAGGCATGAAAGAGGAAGCCATCAAGTCATTTGAGGCCTTCCTCCAGCTCGAACCGAACGCGCCCCAGGCAGCCCAGGTCAAGGAGATCATCGAGAACCTTAAAAAATAAAAATAATGCCCGCCAAACGCGACCTGGAGAGGAATTCGGTTGGCAAAGGACGTTCTATAGGCCGATCCATTCTCTGGGCCGCCGGTGTCGCGGCTGCCGGGTTTCTGATTTATCTCGGGCTGAACAAGGGCTTTTTCAAGAAAAACCTGGGGAAGTTCCCGGAAGCGAACATTCTCCTTATCACCATGGACACGACGCGGGCCGACCGCATCGGGTGCTATGGCTATGCGAACATCCGAACGCCGAACATCGACGGACTGGCTGCGGATGGGGTCCTATTCAAGAATGCGACGGCCCAAGCCCCACTGACCCTGCCTTCCCATTCATCGATCTTCACGGGCACATATCCCTTCATTCACGGTGTCAAGGACAACGGCGGCTTCTACCTGGAACCCGAATACACGACTCTGGCCGAGCTCCTGAAGTCAAACGGCTGGGCGACGAGTGCGTTCGTCGGCGCCTTCGTCCTCGATTCCCGCTGGGGCCTCAACCAGGGTTTCGATTATTATTTCGATAATTTCGATTTCGCCAAATACAAAAAAATCAGCCTCGATTCCGTCCAGCGTGAGGGGGGCGAGGTCGCCAAGGCCTTTTTCGATTGGTTCAAAACGAACGGGGACCGCCGCTTCTTTAGCTGGATTCATTTCTATGATCCCCACACCCCATATGAGCCCCCCGAGCCCTTTAAAAGCGAATATTCAGGACGGCCGTGGGGACTATACGACGGCGAGATCGCTTACGTGGATTCCCACATCGGAAAGATCCTGGAAAGTCTCCGAGAAAAAGGCCTTCTAGAGAAAACCATCATCATCATCGCCGGCGACCACGGGGAAAGCTTGGGGGAACACGGCGAAAGTTCCCATGCTTTTTTCGTCTACGACTCCACGACATCCGTCCCCTTGATCATGAAGATCCCTGCCTCGAATCTTAAGGGCAAGGTTATCGATGCCCAAGTCGAGAACGTAGACATCATGCCCACTCTCCTCGACCTCCTGGGGATTGCCGTTCCCAAGGAGGTCCAGGGAAGGAGCCTGGTCCCCCTCCTAACCGGCGCCCGAGCCGAGTCCGAGCGGATGGCCTATAGCGAAAGCTATTACCCCCGATACCATTATGGGTGGAGCGATCTCAAGAGTCTCCGGACGGTCACCTATAAATATATCCAGGCCCCGCGGCCGGAGCTTTACGATCTCGTCCGGGATCCTATGGAAAAGACCAATATCTACGGCCAAAACCGCTCCCAGCTGGAGAGGTTTATCGAAGAAATGAAGAGACTTCAGGAAAGATCACCTGTCCAGGGGAAAGAGGAGAAGGCGCCCCGGCAACTGGATAATGACACCCTGGAAAAATTGAAGGCCTTGGGCTACGTCGGCGGGTTCACATCGAGGGCTAAACTCGATAAGTCAGAGGGCCTCTCCGACCCCAAGGATAAAATCCATCTCTACAATAAAATCAAGCAGGCCGAGGGCGAATCGGCCGACCGCGAATACGATGACGCCTTAAGAAAACTCGCCGAGGTTATCGATGAGGACCCAGGGATCATGGAGGCCCGTCAGGTCAGGGGAAACATCTATTTGGAGCTCGATCGCCCCGAAGAGGCGGTCGAGGAGTGCCGAGCGGCGTTAGAGATCGACCCCGAGTATGGAGCGGCGATCTTCACCATGGCCCAGGCTTACAGGAAACTCAAGAAGCCGGACGAAGCAGCCGCCGGCTTCCGGCGCCTCCTCCAGCTCGATCCCAAGGATCCGAAACCCCATGTCAACCTCGGGGAGATTTCTCTGGTTCTCCGGGATTTCGACACGGCCATCTCCCATCTCGAGAAGGCGATCGCCATAGATCCGGAACACAGCGCCGTCGCCCATAATCTCCTGGGCTCCGCCTATCTTGAAAAGAAGATGTTGGAGCCGGCGGAACGGGAGATCCATAAGTCCCTGGAGATGCGGCCCCAGATTCCCGACGCCCATTACAACCTGGGCCTTCTTTATGAGGAGAAGGGCGATCTCCAAAGAGCCGCGGAGGAATACCGGAAAGAGATCGAGATCCACCCCGCCGCCTATCCCGCTTATTTCAACCTGGCTCTCCTCTGCGGCAAGTCCGGCGACCGGCAGGGCGAATTCGAAAACTTCAAGGAAGCCGTCAAGGCCAATCCTCAATTTGCGGAGGGATGCCTTTTCCTGGCCAAGGCCTATCTCGATCGAAACGAGAACTTTGACGAGGCCATCCGCCTCGCCCGCAAGGGACTGGAATTGGATCCCGAAGCGGAATCGGCCCCCTTGGGCCATTATGTCCTAGCCGATATCTTCAACCGCTCGGGGCGAATGTCCGAGTATCAGGCGGAGCTGGAAAAAGGCCGAACCCTCGAGGCCAGAATCAAGAAAAAATAAGGATCCGTGGGGCCGGCCCCAAAGGCCTCAGTTCAGACTCTTGAGGATTTCCTTGGCCACCGTGGCGTTCGGGTTGCCTGGATCGAGTTCTAAAAACTTCTGAAGGAGGGTCTTGGCCCGACCCGATTCCCCGCTGCCCAGGAGGAGGATCGCGAGCTGATAATACCCTTCGGAGTAGTATGGGTCGACGGTCAGGAGCTTTTCGAAGGCTTCCCGGGCCTCTTCCTTTTTCCCCGTGTTGACGAGACAAACGCCGTAGTTGTAAAAGGTTTCGGGGTCGCGATCCTTGAGCTCAACCGCCTTCCTGTAAAACTCCGAGGCCTTGTCGAAGCTACCCCTTTTGGCCAGGATAATGCCCGAACGGGTCAGGGGCAAAACAAAGTCTGCCTTGAGTTCGATCGCTTTCGAATAATCTTCGAGGGCCTGATCGCTTTTGCCGGACCTTTCGAACCCGTACCCCCGGTAATAATAGAGGACTGCCTCGGAAGGGGCCTTGGCTATGGCTTCGGTGAACTTGACGATGGCCTCCTCAAATTTCCCAGCCGAGAGGAGCTCGGAACCCCCGCTAACGACCTTCCCCAGGGAAATCCCTCCCGGAGCTGCCCCGCTCCCGGGCTCCATCCGGACGTCCATCGGAGTCGCCTGTCCGGGGACGGCTCTGACCGACCCGGACTGGGGTATGTATCCCTCTTTCTCGAAGGTCAGGTTGTAGGAACCCGGAACGAGGCCGCTCTTGTAAAAATGGCCTTTCTTGTCGGAAACGAGCGTATAGGTCATAGATTCGGACTTCGAATAGATTATGGTGATCTTGACGCCTTCCAGGAGCGCGCCGGTTGACGCGTCCTTGACCAGCCCATCCACGGTCCCTGTGATCTCGCTCCTTAGGGGCAGCCTGAAAAATGCCGCTCCGATGGCCAGCGCGACTATGCAGATCTTGTTTATCCTGATCATGAGGGCTCCTTTTTTTCGAGAGCATCGGCCCGTTCCCAATAGGTTTTGGCCTTCTCCTTGTCCCCCAGCGAAAAATAGATAGCTCCCAGCGTCCTATTGTTCTCCGGGGTGTCTCCGTACTTCCGGACTTCCTCGAAATAGACAGCCGCCCGGTCCAGCTTCTTGAGTTCGAGGCATGAATTTCCAAGCAGAAGCAGGACCGGATAGGTCTTTTCAACGCCGTTCTTTTCAAGAAGCTCCAAGACCCCGGCATAATCTTTCGTCAGATATAAGGCTCGGGCAATGACTGGAATCGAAGCGGAGTTCCAGAGCCGTTCGGGAAGGCTCCGGAATCGTTCAAGGGCTCGGGCAGCATCGCCCGCGTTCAGATATTCTTGGCCGAGGATGAACCGGTAATCGTCTCTCGAAGACAGCGGCTCGACGCTTTCGAATTCGATGGGTTTGGGAATATCGAAGGATAGAATGGATACGGTCTTTCGGACAATCCCCTCTCCTTCCCTATCTACAACGAAGTCATAATTTCCCGGCCGAACGTCCTTGAGGGGCAGGCGAAAAATAAAAAGGCTTCCCCGTTGGAAGGCGGCCTTGATCTCCACGGCCTCGTGCCCCTTGTCCCTGGGAACGAGGACGACCCGAGGGACTTTGTCCGAAATGAGGATGGCTTCAAGGTTTTCTCCCGGGCCATAGATGGCCCGCGGATCTGAGAGGACCTTGTAATCCCCTAGACTCAAAGGAACGAAAAATCCCGCGTTTTTCTCCTTGACTTCATAACCCAGGACGGCCGGCACGGCCCCGCGCCCCGTCAGGATCCGCTCCCCGTGGACCGAAAATTCCTCCGTGGTTTTATTGGTGAAGGTCAGGCTGGCGTCGAAATCGCCTTCGATGATCGGGGCCAGGTCATTGAAGATGAATTTTCGTTCTTCCATGGCCCTCTTTTTTGCCTCGTCAAGCCTCAAGTGGATCTCTTTCTCCCTCTGGTAGATTGTTCTCCCAGCCGCGTCTTCGACCCTTAAATGGAAGACCAGGTGAGCCGTCTGGTATCCGTCCGGATTTTTCACGGTCCGAACGACGTCCGGCAGGAGCGAATAATTCAGAAAGCGGATGCCGTCCTGTTCGGTCAGCCAGAAGGCCGCCTTGGCGGCTATTTCTTTGGCCGAATAGCTGACCTCGACCGTCCCAGCGACAGCCGAGAAGTTCCGAAGATAACCCTTCTCGGCCTCTTTTTCTGGCAAATTGTGGATCTGGGCGATGACATTGGCCGAAGAATTGGGGGTTCCGGCGAAGACTGCGTTCGCCTCCTCCGGAATAACGGAAAGGGACGCCCTGGCCAATTCGGGAAAGCTCGAGCTGATGATCCGGTAAGCCTGGGCCTTGCTGACGCTCCCTCGCATATAACTCGTGGATAGGATCTCCAGGTTGGAATTGAGTCCTGGATAGAAAAGAACATAATCCCCGATGTTGTCTTTCCGATAGAAGAGAAGGTAGAGCATGGGGGGCAACCCCCTCCCGCCTTCGTTCTGGTAGAGCCAGAGCTCGCAATCGACGACCTTTTCCGAGCCCGAGTGGTTCTGAACCTCTTTAGGTTTTCCGAGGAGGACATAGATCCGGCCTCGATCCGTCCGGGGTCCGCCGTAATGGGCTTCGGCGTACCCTTTCCGGGCGTAATATTCGATCAGGTATTCGTTCTGGGGGGTTCCGGGGATCGTATCCCTGGCTTTCCAGAACATCTGCTGGAACCTCTTCCGGTCCTCTTCGGTCTGCAGGCTCTTGAAGACCGCGAGCTCTCTCTTGGTCATGATCGGTCCGACCTCATCAAGCCAGGTCTTCCATTCCCGGGTCAGGAGCTGGGACGAAGCGGGAGGGCCGTTAAGGAACAGCGATGAAAAAAGGAGGGAAATGAAGAGCCTTCTCCAGGTCATACCAAATCCCGGTTCAGGTAGATTTTTTTGACGTACGGCGATGTCATGGCGGCAAGCATGGCCCCGTAATCCAGGTCGAATTTGACCTCGTCACCGACCTGGAGCTGGGCCGTGTTGGCGACGGCGATCAAATGATCGCTCGAGGCGCCGAGGATCTCGATGTCGACACGCGGGTAGAGCTGGGTGTAAAGGACGTCCTGGCGGCCGATGTTGAGAATGAGGCGTCTGCCGATGCCGCGGTCTTCGAACTTTGGGATGCTGCCGAACGCATCGAGACCGATCTCCCCCCAGGGAATGGAGGGTTTGATCTTGGATTCGATGACCTGGGCGACCAGCGTGAAGGCGTCGTAATGGAGCCCAGGGATACCCTTTTCCTCCAGGTCCCTTCCTCCGAGAAGGAATGAATCGCCCAGCCGGACGTTGTTGACCCGGCTGACCCGGTCAACGTTTTTGAGCCAGGAATAGACCGTCGAGCAGCCGGCAGAAACGTATTCCAGCTCGATATGAAATTTTTTTTCTATCTCCAGAGCAAGGGAAGAAAGCTCCTCCATGTTTTTTGCGTCCGGTTTGACTCCCCCGAAGCAGGCCAGGTTCGCCCCGATGCCGGCAAGGCGGATGCCCGGCAGGGGAAGGACTTCTTTGACCATATCCTCGAGGTCTCCGGGCATGATTCCTTCCCTCAGATCTCCGAGCTCAACCATCAGGATGACTCCGTGGCGAGCGCCGCAGCGGACCGCCGCGGCGGAAAGCTCCCGAACGACCTTCGCTTCCGAATTGAGACTGATCGAACAGTTCCGGACGACGGATTCCGCCTCCCCGAGAGCCGGCAAGCGCAGGAGGATAAAAGTCGCTCGAATGCCCGCCTCCTGCATCTTCTTGAGATTGGCGATCCTTGAATCGCCCAGGATAGAAATCCCGTTTTTCAGATAGACTTCGGCGACGATGGGGTCTCCGCAAACCCCTTTGGTAACCCCCGCGATCTTCAAACCCTTAGCCCCATATAACTTGATGACCTCCCGGACGTTGTGGCCAATCTTGGCCAGGTCGATCTCCAGTCTGGGCGTTTGCATGTTCGCCAACCCGCTCCGCCTATTTTTTCCCCGGTCCGTAGAGGAGCCTCCCCGCCATCTCCCCACTGTGGGTCCCGTGATCGATGACGACCTTTCCATTGACGATGACATAGTCAATCCCGACGGGATACTGTTCTGGGTCCGTATAGGTTGCCTTGTCAGCTATCGTCGCCGGATCGAAGATGACCAAGTCCGCGTAGTTTCCGGCCCGAATTGCTCCGCGATCCTTAAGCCCCAGCCTGGCCGCCGGCATCGAGGTCATCTTTTTGATGGCCTCGGGAAGGTCCATGATCTTCTTTTCACGGACGTAATGACCGAGGAAACGGGGAAAAGTCCCATAGTTGCGGGGATGGGGCATCCCTCCGTGGAGGGGGCCGGTCGGGGCCAGGGCCGAGCCGTCGGAGCCGAGCATGACGAGCGGATGCTTGAGGACTTGCTCCGTCCCCTCCTCATCCATCCCGAATCCGATGATGGAAACGTTCCCTCCTTCTTTTATGAGGAGGTCGCAGGAGAATTCGTACGGGTCCTTGTGAGCTTCGGAGGCCGCTTGTTGGATCGTCTTGCCAACTAGAGGTTTGTTCTCTTCTTTATCCATGTCGACGAGGAGGATATTTTCCCACGGTGTTCCCTCGAGTTTCTCAAAGGTCTCTTCCTTCATTTTGAGCCTTTCTCCGGGGTTCTTGAGCCTCTCGACGAAAGCTTCGTTCCCGCCGTCAAGGGCCCAGTACGGATAAAAAACGCTCAACCCCGTATTATAGGCCGTGTAAGGATATCGGTCGGCGGTCACATCCAATCCCCTCTCCTTGGCCCTTTCCAGGAGGTCAAACAACTTGGGGAGCTTCCACCAATAAGTCGTTCCGCAGACCTTGAAATGCGAGATCTCGAGAGCAAGCTTTGCGGATTCCGCGATATGAATGGCTTCCGCCAGGGCTTCGACAACCCGGCTGTCCTCGCTCCGCATATGGGTCGCATAAAAGCCTCCGTAGGCGGCGGCTACCCGGCAGAGTTCGATGACTTCTTCGGTGGAGGCAAAGCCGCTGGGCGAATATTCGAGGCCCGTCGAAATGCCGATCGCCCCCTGCTCCATGGCCCGGGCCACAAGACCCTTCATCCTCTCTATCTCCTCGGCGTTCGGTTTCCTCCGCGCGTCGCCGAGGACAAGCTCGCGGATGGACCCTTGGCCGGCCAGGGTCGCATAGTTAAAAACGAGTCCGTTTGTCTTCAGCCTGGAAAAATACCCCTCGAGGTCGGACCAGTCCCGGGTCAATCCAGACCGCTCAAGATATTGCCTTTCTTCCTCCGAAATATCCTTGGACAGCGGAAAGGAGGAGTCTCCGCAGTTCCCGCTGATTTCCGTCGTCACCCCCTGCCGGATCTTGCTCTCCCCCCTGGGATTGAGCAAGAGTTCCCGGGCGTCGGTGTGGGCATGAATATCGATGAATCCCGGCGCAACGATTTTTCCCGAGGCGTCCAGAACCGTGCGGGCCTCAGCCGACGAGAGACGACCCAGAGTCCGGATCCGGTCTCCCTCGATACCCAGGTCCGCCTGGAAGGGCCTCATGCTCAGGCCGTCGACGACCGTGCCGTTCATTATAACAATATCATAGGACATGGTGGATAGAGAGCCCCTTTTTTTGTTTGCGCCTAGGCCCAAAAACAATCCTGCCCAGGCCGAAGACTTTAGAAAATCGCGTCGATTGATTCCGGATGCCATGTAAACGTTCTCCTCTATTTTTCCCCCATTTTATCCCAAAGTGCCGGAATATGCACCCGTTCGTTTGTCTGCGGCAGCATTTTTTTGTGTGAGAAGGAATTAAGGCTCGGGGCGCGCCCTCCGTCGGAAGCGGCCTGGAGCCGCCCTTGGCCCCCGGCCCCCGAGGGAACCAGTCCCGTCGGTTCCCCCCGTCGGATAAACCGACGGGTCCCCTCTCCGCTACGGGGGCTTACGGGCGGCATCCAGTGCCGCTTAGCAAGAATGAGGACCCGTGCCCGCTTCGCCCTTCGACGACCTCCTCCGGGCATCGCCCCTGCGCCATTTTCTCTATCATACAAAAAGATGCTTCCTAAGTTAGCACCTGAATAGGAGTTTGGAACATCCGCTATCTCGGCATAGATGCCTTGCGGCTTCTGTTCGCCGAGGGGCGCGGCCAAAGACCGTGAACGGTTAAGTTCGGTGCGGGAAGAGAGCCGAGATGACCAGGACGAGCCCGATGACGATGAGAAGGTAGGGCCACCAGACGTTCAGGCCGATGATATTCGCGCCCCCGATGACGATGAGCACGACCCCTGCGATGAACCGCCCCCGCGTCGGACCTCGGCCGTGCCTTCCGATCCCGAGAAGACCGGTCACGATCAGGATCGCCCCGAACCCGACGAGGAAATAGGCCCATAAGTGGGCCCAGGAAATACGGTCCACCTGAGCCAAGAGAAAAATGGACCCAATAAGGATCAGAACGAGTCCGCCCACGAGACCTGGCGCGGGCCTGGGGCCGCTTGGTTTTGTCTCTGTCATGGCTTGCCTCCGTTATGCCGGGGCTCGAACATTCCCGTGCCCCTTACTTCTATCATATTACGAATTCGCCTGCCATGGGTTCAGCGGAAAGAAACCTTGATCCGTACGATTTCGGGAATGCTGCAGGTTCGGACGGGCGGACCCCACGTGCCGACGCCGCAAGAGACATAATATTGGGTCCTCCCCTTTTTTAAGTAACCCCAGTGGAGTTCCCAGACCTTTTTATTGATGAGGTTGAAGGGAAAGAGCTGACCGGCATGCGTGTGGCCGCAAAGTTCGAGGTCGATTCCCGCTTCTTCGGCCTCCTGCAAGCGAAGCGGCTGATGGTCGAGCAGGATCGCCGGAAGGCTCGGCTCGAGGCCTGCTTTCTCCAAAATCTCACGTATGGACAGTCTTGATTCTTGGAACCGGAGTGACGTCGGATCCTTGCGACCGACCAGGACGAATGCCTTGCCGACCAGGACGGCTTCATCCTGGAGGACCCGTACCCCTCCCCTTACGAGGTATTCCAGGTTCTTCTTGAGGCCGCCGTAATACTCGTGGTTTCCAAGCACCGAAAAGACTCCGAGCGGCGCTTTGATCGAGCGCAGAGAACTGATCATTTTCTCTTCCTCGGCCCGCGACACGCTTTCGTCCACGATGTCCCCGGGAAGAAGGACGATGTCTGGATCGAGGGCATTGAGTCTCTCCACGATCCTTTCCAGCCTCCGGCTTCCCATGACCGTTCCCAGGTGGATGTCGGACGCTAAGCCGATTTCTAGGTTCTTAGGAGCTGCTCCGGCGGGCTTATCGATGACAATTTCGAGGGTCCGGAGACGCGGGTGCAGGGCGTTTGTGTAGCCGCCGGCGACCACGCCCAGGCCGATCCCCAAGACGGTAATGAATGCGATGACTCCGGTTTTATGTGGGTTTGCAGCGAAGCCTTTCGGAAAGAAATCCCAAAACGCGTTCGCCAGCCGGAAGAGGTCCACCAAAACGAGCAAAAGAAAAAGATAGATCATCAACGCCATATAGAAAGAGCCGGCGAGGACAAGAATGTCAGAGACCACACCCCGGGAAGTCCCGCCGAGCAGACGGCCCAGGGGATAAGCCAGAATCAAAAATCCGAAAACAACGAGAAAAACGGTCCGCAGAAACGGATATCCCGATAGGGACTGCCATCCTCGCCTGAGGATATAGAAATTGAGCAGGCCATAAATTCCCAGAGCGATGAGCAAAAAAACGATCATCTCAGACGCCCTCATGACAAGAATTCCGCCAGCCCGGATTATTCCCCTATTTTATTGAACCAGGCGATCTCTTCAAGAGGCTTTCGCTTCGTCTCGGAGGGCGGACGGCTTGCGGCATATCCGACGGCAATCATGCAAACGATCTTATATTTCCGCGGGATTCCGAGGAGCTTTCGCGTCTTACGGACATTAAACCATCCGATCCAGCAGGTCGAAAGGCCCAACTCCTCGGCCCGGAGGACCAAGTGCTCACCGGCGATCCCGATGTCGATGAGAAAGAATTCCGTACCCTGAAGCCGGCGGCCGATCTTATGAACAACGACATCAAGCCTGGCCAGGACGACGACGAGCGCCGGGGCCTGGGCCGCGAATTTCGTCATGGAGTGGATCCCGGAGAAAGCCTCGCGGGCCAGTTCATCCTTGAGCGGCGGACTATCGACGACCAGAAACCTCCAGGGTTGGGAATTCTCACTCGACGGCGCGAGCCGGGCCGCTTCCAGGCAGGACAGGAGCTTCTCTTTTTCCACCCGATCGGGCTTGAAACGCCTGATGCTGCGCCGGGCGCGGATGAGCTGTTGAAGAGCCGATAGCATGGCGGCCTCCCCTTTTCAGATCTTCTTGAAGGTCATAAGCCCCGCTTTTCCCAGGATTCTGAAAAAATCGTGAACCTGGTGGATGTCGGTCGGCCCGTATTCCGCGGAAACGGCCAGGGTGATTTCGTAAATGCTTGTCTTGCCGTCGACGAAATTGAGCGCTTCATAGGCCGGGTCACCCCTGAGCTTCAACTCGTTAACAGCCTCCGGTCCCAGCTTCTCGACGAGGTAATCGAACGCCAAGGGGCAGATAAAGCCAGCGTCCCGAACCGGCACGAGGCGGCTGTAAGTTTTCTCTGCCTCGTTGAACGCTATGGGCTTCGGAATCACTCCAAGCCCGGCGCAGCGCCTCTTGTAGATCAGGTTGGCTTCCTTAGGGAAAGATAGCATGGCCTCGTCGAAGTGCCCTCTGAGCCCTTGAATATCCCGCTTTTCCGCCGGGTCCTGGATGAATATCAGAGTTGAGAGGACGGCCCGGATTTCTCTTTTTCCCGAATGTGAAATGACGTTTAGGACCTGCCGGTAGGCCCGGACAAGCGAGTCGGCGTCGCCCGCCCCGCACAGGGCCGCCAGAGAATCATAATAATCAGCGGAAAAACGGCCAAGCCCGTTGCGGGCGACAAGCCGGGCCATATCCATAGCCTCCTTCTCACCCGCCGCGGCGAGGTAATACGCTGCGCCGATGGCGATTGAGGAGGCACGCCGGAGCTCGGTCGGATCAACTTTGTCCATCGAATCAAGGCTCGTGTGGTGGAAGGTATCGCCGCGATTGAGCATGACCGAGGGGACCTTTAAGGCCCCATCGTTGAAGACAACATGGTCGCTTCCGCCGCTATAAGGGTAGGATCGCCACGCGAAGGGGTGGGTCGAACCGTTGAGGCTCGTAAGCTCGAGCCCCTCAACGAGCCCGGCGAAATTGGCCATGACATCGTTGAGGAAGCTGGGCATGGAGTCCGGCGTGTTGAAGATTCCAAACATCCCGCTCGTCTTATGGAAGTCTTCGCCGATCATGTCGCAATTGATCACGGCGAGCGTATTCCTTGTCCTGTCCAGATGGGCCTGGATATAGGGGATCGTCCCGTTGAACTCGGGAACCCAGACGAAACGGATGGTCCGCTTGGGTGCGTCCAGAAGGCCTTTATCAACAAGGACCTTGAGTGCCCTGGCCATCTCGAGCATGCCGCCGCTTCCTGATGCATTGTCATTGGCGCTCGGCGTCGGATGACAGAGGTGGCCAATGATCATGATCTCTTTATCGGGTTCGGAGGCGCCCGGGAACGCGGCCGTGAGGACCTCCAGATTGGTCTTATAGAATTCGGTTTCGACGTCGGCCTTGAGGACGACCCTTTTCCCTTCTTCGAGCATCCGCTTGAGCCGAGCGCCCTGATTCTTGCTGATGTTGAAGGCAAATCCTAATTTATCGCGCTCCTCCCAGCTGGGCCAGAGGGCCGTGTAGCGAATCATATTCGGATAGCCCGGCCTTGTATCGGCGGCAAAGTAGGTCAGAACACCGACGGCGCCCCTCTGGAGAGCGGCCTCGCGCATGACCTCGGACGAGGGGCCCGTGGCCAGGACGATTTTCCCTTTGACGTCCTTCCCCCGGTAAGCCGCCTCGCCCATGCCGGACCCGACGTCCACAAGTTCGCTCTCAGAGTGGGCAGACCCGCTGTGTTTGACCAAGGTCAAGGGAGTTTCCTCGAACCAACAAAGACGTTCGCGTTCTGGAGACATCATCCAAAGCTCCGCACTTTTGGCCTTCCAGCCGATGACGCTCCGATACGTGTAGTAACGCTTCGTGCCGTCGGAGGGCCAGCCTTCCAGGGCGATGTCCTTATATCCCATTTTTTCAAGCTGGCCTTTGATCCAGACGGCGGCGTCGTGGAAGCCTTCGGAGGCCTGGACGCGGTCGAACCGGGAGATAAAGTCCGTATAATGATAGGCCATTTCACCCGAGACTTGATCCTTCAGAGCCGAGGAGAGCTTTTGGGAGGCAAGCGGCGCCTCCGAGGCAGCGGAAAATGCGGCGATAAGCAGACAACATAAAAACGAAGCCGAAAATGTCCTCTTGAAAAAACGCATGCTGGCATCCTCCTTTGGTTTCCTGAAAGAACAAGGTAATTCCAAAGCCTGCTAAAAGCAATAATTTTTATTGCGTTTTTATTCGTCAGCGGATGAGGACATTCAGGTTTCTGGTAAGAATCGGGAAAGACTCCGGCGAACCTGAACCGGAGAAGCCCCGGAGTTTTCTATTGAGTGAGGCCAGAAGCGCTTGATCAGGTTTTCCTGCCAGGATCGCGGCCGTCTCATCCTCCGTCACGTCCTCGAGCCGGCCAGCCGGCGGAGGCGCCTTTTCGTTTTCGGGACAGCCGGACTGGCATTTCATACAACCCATCAGGGCATTGTGCATAGCGGGAAGGATCCAAGGGGGGAATTCCCCATCGGTCTCGTTATAGAGGCTGATGCACCTTCCCGCATCGATGACAAAATTTTCCCGGACAATCGCATTTGTCGGACAAATGCCGTAGCAAATCGTGCATTCCCGGCAGGCTTCTAGCATGGCGATCGGTCCCCAGTGGTCCTCAGGAAACACGCGGTCTGTGAAGAAGGCATGAAGCGTCAAGAAAGTCCCCAGCCCGTCCACAAAGCAAATGTTGTTACTTCCGTACCTGCCAAGCCCGCTCCGAACCGCCGTAAGCTTCAAATGGATGCCCTTGGCATATTCGAGCTCGGCTTTGGGGTCCTTGAGGATCGTCGTGCGCACCATCTGGGTAAGATCAGCCAAAGTGATCCCGTCGTCATAATACTGCGGCGGTATCGTGACCCGATGAGCCTTTCCCCGATAGTGAAAATCGGTTTCCATAGCCGGAGTCGAAGTCGCCAGGATGATGAGGGATTTCGCTTGCTGGAAGCTCTCCGGGACCCGGAACTTGAGCTTGTCGATATACTTCCGGTAGATCGCGTTGCGGCTGAGCCTTCCTCCGCGCCGGAGGTTGTCGACGTCTTCTTGGAGCTCGGGGAAATGCTCAACGGACATCGTCCGGTATTTGCAGACGATACCGGCCGAAGCTCCCCTTCTGCCCTTTGATCCTCGATTTCCAAGAGAGCCGATCCGATCCAGAATGGGCCAGGAACCCGCCATCAGCATAGCTTTTAGGAATAAGCGGCGGGATTTTAAAAGAGATGACGGTGTGATGTTTTTGTCGATCATAAGGCTGTTGAATGATAAGAGCAAGCTTCGGGCCAAATCAACCTCATGGCCGGAGCCCGGGAAATGCTAGCGGCACAGGATCATTTCCCAGGAATGTTTACACGGATGTCAATATTTTTTACGTCCTGCCCCTTCCTCCGGGGTCGAGCTCTGGGAAGTCTTCAGGGCGCCCGGGACTGCCTCCTGATGCAATGGACTATTGTTTTATTCGAAGACTCTCGACAACCTTGCGGAAACGGGGGGTCTGTCGAATCCCGGCCAAGTCTTCTTCACCCTCCAGGGCCCCGAGGTCAGAGAATCCCTTGGACACGGCCGTTTCCAGGTATTTCAAGGCCGCCTTCTCATCGCCTCGAAGGGCTGCGACACAAGCCATATTGAAATAGATGTTCTTTTCACGCCGATCCCCCTCGGGGCAGGCCTCGGCGGCTAGGTCGAAGAAAGACGACGTCCGCGGCCAATCTTTTCGATCATAGCTCTCGAAGGCTTTTTGCTCCATATTGATGCTGATGTCAAAGAGGACGCGATAGGCAAAGCTCCGGTCCTCCACTTTAGCGGCCGTCTTTGCTTCCTTCTTCAGAGCACCCAGGTTGAGCTCTTTCAGGACCTCAATGAATCTCATCCTGTCTGAGGGAGCCTGCTCGATCAGAGTATAGGCGCGGACGAAATCCTTGCGGATGGAGACGTCTCTCTCATCCCTCATTTTTTCCTCTTTCAGGAACCGAGAGAATTCTCGCGTCCTCTGAATCCTCTCCGCCTCGGCGGCGGCGCCGGAGTCCCGGAGGCTGTCAAACAGCTCCGAAACCGCCTCATATTGCCGGGCGGCCCAATACGTCTTTCCCTCCGCCTCTAAAGCGCGCGCGCTGTCGAGCTCGCTTGCCAGCATTTTGTCGATCATGGCCTCATCCCTGTTTCTCTTTCCCTGCTTCATCGCCATAATCTCCATCCAGCCGACCGCGCGGCTGCACGTCTCCGGATCGGGCCATTGGTGCGGCGCTTCATAGTAGAAG
>Ga0136653_10000922_pt1 | contig 15734 bp, 14 predicted proteins | sample LakKivw275mmetaG_FD_94866 | JGI IMG/M metagenome (GOLD analysis project Ga0136653, IMG submission 94866) | Anoxic lake water microbial communities from Lake Kivu, Rwanda to study Microbial Dark Matter (Phase II) - Lake Kivu water 275m metaG... | ecosystem: Environmental > Aquatic > Freshwater >...
GTCCAGTGTGGTGAGGGCGATCAGGTCATTCATTCTGTCACTTCTTCTGATGTATATCCATGTTGTGTATCTTCACTATAGCTCAGCCTTGAATTCCAGCTTCAGTTGATGCCTGGCATCCTGTCCGGGATAAGAATTTCCGCTGTATTCCAGGCTTGCGGAGCTAAAGTTGTTCAACCTGTAGATGGCGGACAGGCTCCAGTTGAGCAACCAGCCTGCCCTTTTCTCGGGCAGAAAGCTCAGGAATCCGCTCCCCTCTCGGTTGTTATGTTGGACCCCAATGCTGGCGGCAGCGCGTCCCTGGCGGTTCCAGGTGCCGCGGAGGCCAGGTTTGGCGCCCAGGCTGGTCAGCTTGTAATCATCGCTGCTTTGCTGGCTTTTTCCCTCTTCCCGGGCAGCGGTCAGGTCCAGAGTGAAGATACTGAAAGTGGAAAGATTCCGTTGCAGCAGAAGCAGCAGTGACTGGCGAACGATGTCGCTTTGGTAGCGGCTGTCGGAATCGCTGTCATGCTCATATTTGAGGCTGTAGTTGTTGCCCTGGAACTGTTTCAGATCCAGACCAACGCTCTTCAGCACGCCATAGGTGCGGGATTGGCTCTGATAGCGGTTGTCCAGGCTGCGGTCAAGTTCCAAACCCAGATTGGCGGTGATGCGGTTGGTCATCAGATCCAGCCACAGCCTTTGGGTCAGCAGCTGCTTGCCGAAGATGGTGTCCTCATTATAAACCGAGCCGGGATAGAAGACATAGCGTTTCCAGTCGTCGGATTGGGTGGTCTGCTCGGTTGCCTGAACCATGACATCCCCGTGCAAGCGCCTGAGTGAAGGCACCACCAGCCCCGGCTTCAGATACAGGCTCAGTTGGGCATTGATCTCGGAGCTGAGTTTGCCAGTGTCGCTTACGATATACACATAGTCATAATCCCCCTCCGGAGTGTAGACCCCGGTGCTATCATAGAGCCCCAATCCGCTTCCGACGTATTCCAGCTCCTTGATCCTGGGATAGAATTCCGTCTGGTTCAGCACATAGTTGCCATTGAAGATAACTGACTGTTTCAGCAGATAATGGTTGTTGCGCAGATTGATCAGGTCATAATTGGTGAGCGGATTTTCCTCGCCAGGCCGTTCCACCCGGCGATGGGTGAAATCCAGGCTGACATTGTGGTTGAGGGTGGAAGTAGTATGCTTCAGGGCATAGGTTTGGGAATTGGAAAGCTGCTGCCAGCCATCGGTCTGTAGTTCGCTGCGGTCAAAACTGAAGCTGAGGTCGGAATAGCTCACCCGCTGGTTTCCGATCCCCAAGCTGGGATTAACCTTGTAATAGCGGTTTCCCGGATTCATCAGATCAGGCTGCTCATACTCCAGGGTGTTGTAATTGAGCTGCAGCCTGGCTTTCAGCCAATTTCGGTCCCAGTTGCCGCCGATCTCATGATATTGCATCAGACCATCCGACCGCAGCGTATCACTGAAATCAAGCGCCGCCAGGGTTGATCGCAGATTCAAAGCGGGAAGCACGCCATAGGCAGCGGAACGGGAAAGGAACCGCACTGCCCGTTGGCGATACAGCCCTGCGATCTTTTTATAGCGCAGCATCAGTTCCGGTTGCCAGCTTGTCCACACCCGTGTTCCCAGGTTGAGGCTGAGCTGATTTTGCTCCAGGGAATCGGCGCTGGCGATGGCGGCAAAGTCATATTCCGCTTGGGGATCATAGTATTGGGAGAAAAGATAGCTATCCGAAAAGCGCTGTTCATAGTCAAGCTGCACCCAGCTCTGCTGAGGATCCGACGAGCTTTGCAGACGCGTGTGGGCGTGCAGGATGCCGCTGCGGTTGTCGGCATCGTCCAGGGAGGAAAGAGTATTTCTGTCGTTGGCGGTGTAGATCCCTTCCACTCCCATCATCAAATTTTCTCCGCTCCAGGCCAGCCCCAGATCGAAGTTGCTGCGTTTCACCGGAGCCACCAAACGCTTGGCGGGTATCCAGGCTCCCAATCCCGGTCCCAGGTAGCGGTATTTTCCGCTGGAATACTGCTCATAATCGCCATTTCCGGAGCCGACAAAGCTGAAGTAGATGATGTAGTTGGCCGAGCTATCCTGATCGGCATATTCATAGTATTCGATCCCTGTGTCGCTTAACCGCCTCAGGTAGGAGCCCGTACCCGGTTCCACCTCCACGATGCCATTTCCCCAAACTTCGCTGTCTCCGGCAAGGCGCAGGGAATCGAGGTCGGAAGCGCTGAATTCATAGAGCAGCGGATTGTTCTTGGCATCCGCCTGGTGGATGAAATGATGGGAAAGGTTGAGTTGGGGCAGGATCTGCAGCCGGGAGGAATTGAAATAGGTGCTCTGCTTGTAGTAATCGTCTGAATATTGATAATAGGCATTCACGGAATTGCTGGAGACCACCAGGGTGCGGAACATCACCGAGCCTTCCGAATAGTCTATATAGTAATCCAGGCCGCGTTCCAGCAGCCTGCCATCCAGATAGATCTGTTCGCTGCCGGCAATGATCAGATGGGTGGTCTGGTAAGGCGTGGCGCTCAGGAAGTAGGGACCCTGCTTGCCATCGATGATGGTGAGGACGGAAAAGGCCCTCTTGCCTCCGGAAGCCGAGAATCCCGCCTGGGCGAAATGGCGGTCCCGATACCAGGCGTTGATCCCTTCAAAAGTTGTGGAATAGTCGATATAGCGCGTGTCGTCGAATTTCCAGCTCAGGTCGCCCATGGCGATCTCATACTGCCTGCCAAACACACGGATGAACACCTGATCGAGGCTGCTCAACTCCTTGGAATCCCCTTCCGGGGTAAGTTTGGACTGGCTGTCCGAAAGTTGGGCGCTGATGTTCACATTTTGCGCCAATTCACCACTCAGGTTCACATACAGGGATTGTTTGAGATCGAAGGCGTCATCATCGGAAAAGGTGATGGCAAAGGTCTTGGAGCCATTGATCAGCAGTTTGGCGTCCTCGCTCCACCATGGCGTCCGGGTGCGTTTCAATGAGGAAAACAGGCTGTCCGAAGGTTCCCTCACTTGATAGCGGAACAGCGGATCGCGCAGCTCCGGCGGCACCAGGATATATTCGATGTATAGATAATCCGTTGGGGGAATGGAAAGCAGATGCAGCTTCCCCGTCCGGTAATCGAGCTGATAATCCACCCCTTTAGTCAAGGCCAGGCTGTCTGCCTGAACCGTCTCGGAACCAACAATGATGGGATGGGCTCCCAGTTGGTAGCTCTCCTGCTCCGCCCTCAGTTCCAGATGCTGGCTGTGAAAGAGATTTTGGGCAGAAAGCCGTGTAGATACCATCCAACCCAGCACCCCAAGCAATAGAACAGGATATAAGCCACGCACACTCTATACTTTATGGATCACGTAGGTAACCACTCCCCACACAAAGAATTCCAGCTCCTGATCCACGCAAATCCTGGGATAGTCATCATTTTCCGAACACAGCCAGTATTTGTCGTTCTCGATCCGCAGCCGCTTCACCGTTAGCTCGCCGTCATAGACCGCCACGATGATGCGGTTGTGCTTGGCGTCCAGGGAGCGGTCAACGACGAGGATATCGTCCGGAAAAATGCCCGCGCCCACCATGGACATACCATCCACGCGCAGAAAGAAGGTGGAGGCCGGATGCGGGATCAGATGTTCGTTCAGATCCAGCGTCCCTTCGATGTAATCCTGCGCCGGGGAGGGAAATCCTGCCGGAACGCGGGGTCCCACCAGGGGACGCTTCAGCTTCGTTTCGGCCTTGAATCCATAGATCGCTTTGATGGAGCCATCGCTGTTCAGCTTTTTCTTTGCCACGCAATCACCTCAAACAGAACAGTCAACCGCGCTTACACACGGTTGACTGCAGATACTTTTGGCCAAAGTTTATTTGATTGCCTTGAGCAGACTTTGGGCGCTGGCGCCATACACGGGATCGTTTTGAATCCGGGTGAGGTCAGCCCTGGCTTCCGCATTGCGTTTCAGCCGGTAGTAGGAATCCCCGCGCAGCAGGAAGGCGGCGGTTTTGCTGGCATCCAGATTGATCACCTGGGTAGCATAGGTGATCACCTTGTTATAATTCTTGGCTTGATAATAGTGATTGGCCAGCACCAGAGCCACATCGGCATTGGGATCCACTTCCACGGATTTCTCCAGATGTTCGATCCGTTTGGCAGTGTTCTTCAGCTTGTCGAAGTTATCCGCCATCACCCGATAGATGGTTCCCAAGCTGGCCGCTTCCGGTTTTGTGGCGACATATTGCTCCAAGATCTGGTTCGATTTGGCAAAATCTCCGGTGGCACGGTAAAAATCCGCCACTTTGGTGAAGACCGCTGAGGATTTCTCCAGTTCCAGCGCCTTCTCATAATAAAGCGCGGCATTGGTGTTGTCTCCATTCTCACGATAGCGGTCGGCCAGGATCAGATAGGCGCGGTAGTCGTTGGAGACCTGCGCGTAATCCTTCAAAACCTGCATGGCACGGGCTTCGTCCTTGATATTATCCTTCAGGATGCTATACTTGATATTGAGGATATCCTCGTTGCCGGGTTCATATTCCAACACCCTGTCGTAGAAGACCAACGACCGTTCATACTGGCCTGCGTTCTGGGCGGTGAGCGCCATATTGCGATAGAGCACTCCAATGCTGGCATCGCGTTCTGCTTTGTCGATCGTGAGCGGAACCAGCCCCTGATAGATGGCCAGCGCTTTTTCATAATCGGCCAGGGCGTCTTCAAACATGCTGAATTGGGCATTCTCGAAAGCCATGTCCATATAGGTCTTGGCGATGTTGAGCTGCATGCGCTCGATGTTGACATCCACCGAATCGGCTTCACTGGCTGTGGGCTGGGCTTCCAGAAACAGCTCCTGCGCGCTTGTAAAGGCAGCCAAGGCTTCCTGGAGATCTTCATCCTGATAGGCCCGGGCACCCTGGGCTGCGGCTTCGTGGGCCAAGGCCAGCGGATTGGGGGGTGGCTCTACTATCGGGATTTCCTTGTTTTTCCCGCAACCTGATGCCACCAGGATCAGCAGCAGGATGGCAACGGGCAAATATCTCATCATTTTCATCGTTTCCTCCAGTGTTTTCTTTGCGAAAATCCATATCTGCAACAGCCCGATTTTGTCAATTGAAAAAAGGATAATGCCTGTTTGAAGAAGAATTTTCACAGATTTGTAGATATTTTTCACCACCGGCTTGTGTGTTGAATATCAGCATGTTACGGTTCTCAAACCGCCTAAGTTACGCCTTTGGACACCCTTAACCCTGATAAATCCGAAATTTTTTTGTTGACAGATTCTCCCCATTACGATTTATATTGATCCGATAGTTCTCTACACTCTTTACAAGACTACGAAGGAGGTAAAATGAGCAGAGACGAATTGATCAAAAAGATGGCCACTGCTGCCGGAATTTCACAGAAAGCAGCCGGTCTCGCCCTCGCTGCCATGCTGCAAAGCATCATGGCCGCATGCAAAAAGGACAAGGTATCATTGGTGGGTTTTGGATCCTTCAAACGCGTTCTTCGCAAAGCACGCAATGGAATCAATCCCAAAACCAAGAAACCGATCAAGATTCCAGCTCGCTACGTTCCTGTCTTCAAAGCCGGGAAAAAATTCAAAGAAGCTGTGAAGAAGTAAACACCGAATTGACATCCTATGAAGGCGGAAGCTGCTTCCGCCTTCTTTTTTTCCCCTGCTCCAGGCTCTTTTTTCCTATGATCAATTTTCTTTATCCCCTATCCGCTCCCGTTAGCAATACGGAATCATTACGGAGTCATTACGGATTAACTCCGTAATGACTCCGTAATGATTCCGTATTGCTAACGAGAGCCAAGTCATGAGAAAAGTGCCTGGATGTGCCATTAAAAACAATTATTAGGGCAACGAAACAGGATAGCCAAAGCAGTGCAACACATCGATTTCACCTGATGCAAAGATTGAAACATTGTGTGTGGATTTGGCTGTAGAATACTTTGTTATCTCTTCTCTGCCTTCTCTACTCCTCTGTGGTGAAAAATCCTTTGTTTTATCTTTGTGTAACTCCACAAACTCCTATGCAGGATACTCATTCACAGAACATAATTGTTCCTCCGAACCAGAAAGGGTGGGGAACTGCTCTTCCCCACCCTCAGCGGTTTGTATAAATCAGGTTGGTTGCCCGATATCGGATCACTTGAAACAGATTATTCTCGGAGAACCTGTCCAAAGGTGCTGTTCATCCGGAATCGGTTCAGTGCTGGGCTCCGATCTCGATGCCGCGCTTGATGGCGGCAAGGTTTTTCTCCAGCAGATCAGGGTTTTTGGCTTTGAGGAAGGAAGTGAGGTCATCTTCGATGGTGTCATATCTGATGAGCCCGGTCTTGCCGATCACGATCCCGATGGCGAGCATATTGAGCACTATGGTGCTGCCGATTTCGATGGCAATATCGCTCATGGGCGAGGCCACAATGTCCACATCATCGCGTTTGCAGCCGTGGGGGCACATGCTGGTGTTGATGATCACCACTCCGCCTTTGCGGACGGTGGGGCCAAATTTATCCAGCGATGGCTGATTGAGCGCCACCAAGACATCGGGGTAGGAAACGATGGGGGAGGCAATGGGTTCGTCGGCGACCACGGTGGCCACATTTGCGGTTCCACCTCGCATTTCGGGACCATAGGACGGAAGCCAGGAAACATCTTTCCCTTCCTTCATGGCTGCCTGGGCGATAAATTTGCCGATCGTGAGCACACCTTGTCCGCCAAATCCGGCGCAGATCATCTCGGTCTTCATGATTCCACCCCCTCACCCTTGTCGCGGAAACAGCCCGGTTTATAGAAGGGCAGCATGTTTTCCCGGGCCCAGTCGCGGGCCAGGTCTGGTTTCATGCCCCAGTTTGTGGGACAGGTGCTGATGAATTCCACAAAGGTGAATCCGCGGTTTTCCTTGTTATACTTGATCGCCTTGCCCACCGCTTTCTTGGCTTTGATGATCTCCGCCGGGCTGAGCAGCGAAACGCGTTCGATGTAGTAGGGCGCCACCAGTGTGTTCAACAGCTCGCAGACACGGATCGGATAGCCGATGTCCTCCACTTTGCGGCCATAGGGGCTGGTGGTGGTTTTCATCTCAGGCAGCGTTGTGGGTGCCATCTGTCCGCCGGTCATGCCATAGATGGCGTTGTTGACGAAGAAGACGGAGATCTTTTCACCCCGGTTGGCGGCATGGACGATCTCAGCAGTGCCGATCGCGGCAAGGTCGCCATCGCCCTGATAGGTGAAAACATGCATTTCAGGACGGGCACGTTTCATGCCTGTGGCAACCGCTGGAGCGCGGCCATGGGCAGCCTCGGCCATATCGAAATTGAAGAACTTATAGGCAAAAACAGAGCAGCCAACCGGAGCGACTCCAGCCATAAGATTGATCAAACCATGTTCTTCCACCGCTTCGGCAATGAGGCGGTGCGCCACGCCGTGCATGCAGCCGGGACAATAGTGGAATGGGGTGGCGGTGAGGGTTTCAGGTCTTTTTGCGATAACTTCCATGGGTTCCTCCTTAGAAACAAGCTTCCAGCTTGGCTTTGATCTCGGCTGGCGTGAAAACGATCCCGCCCACTTTGCCCCAGAATTTCACCGGTGCCTTGCCGCAAACGGCGATCTTCACATCATCCAGCATCTGGCCTGTGTTGAGCTCGAACACATAAACCTGCTTCACTTTCGGCCCGATGGCCTTGGCCACTGCCTCATAGGGATAGGGCCAGCAGGTGATGGGACGGATCATGCCAATGCTTTTCCCTTCTGCCTTGAGCTCGGTGATGGCGGATTTTACGATGCGGGAGGCGGTTCCCCAGGCAACGCAAAGAATTTCGTTATCATCGGATAAATTGAAGGTTTCATAGCGGATTTCGTTCTGCTCGATCCGGGCATATTTTTCATACATATGGGTAACATGCTTTTCCAGCACCTGGGGATCGATCTCGAGGGAGTTGATCTCATGATGATGTTTCTTGTCTCCATCCGCATTGGGGCAGATGCACCAGGAAAGGTGCTGGTTTCCCAGCTCGGCGATCTCTTCAGTGGTCTTGGCAGGCTTGAATTCCACCGGCTCCATCATCTGTCCCAACATGCCATCAGCCAGGATCAGCACCGGATTGCGGTATTTATCCGCCAGATCGAAAGCATCGGAAGCCATATCGGCAAATTCCTGCACAGAATTCGGCGCCAGGACGATCACACGGTAGTCGCCATGGCCTCCGCCTTTGGTGGCTTGGAAATAGTCGCCCTGGGAGGGTTGGATATCACCCAATCCGGGACCGCCGCGCTGGACGTTCACCACCACGCAAGGCAGCTCAGCTCCGGCAATATAGGAAATTCCTTCCTGTTTGAGGGCTATCCCGGGCGAGGAGGATGAGGTCATCACCCGTTTGCCGCATCCGGCGGCACCATAGACCATATTGATCGCGGCAACCTCACTTTCTGCCTGGATAAAGGTTCCGCCCACCTTGGGCATCATCTTGGCCATATATTCGATCAGTTCGCTCTGGGGTGTAATGGGATAGGCAAAATAGAGGCGACACCCTGCCCGGATGGCAGCTTCCGCCACCGCTTCATTTCCTTTCATCAGTATCTTGGACATGTTCACCTCACTTTTCGATCTTGATGGCTACGTCAGGACACGTGGTATAACACATCTTGCAGGCGATGCAGGTGTCCTGGTCAAAACACTCGGCATAGTGGTAGCCTTTGGCATTGATGTTCTCCGAGAAGCGGATGATCTTCTTCGGACAAGCGACAATGCAAAGACCACAGCCTTTACAATAGTTCGGGTCAACCGTCATTTTCGGCATGGTTGCACTCCTTGCTCATAGAGAATTTTTTCATTCTGTGATAACACTTTTTTTTCAGCGATTCTGTCAAACTATTTCTTGCCGGGCAGGCTATGTGGCCAATTATCTGGTAGTTAGAAATAATATGCGGAAATCCATTGCTGCTGAAGGCGCGCACCTTTTCGATTGACACAAACCCCGAGCCAAATCTTGATGACCGAAAAAGCCAGGGAAGATGAGAATGCCGAAAATTCTGTTGTGCGTAAGCGGTGGGATTGCCGCCTATAAAGCAATCGACCTTGCCAGCCGGATGCATAAACTGGGCTGGGATGTGCGCACCGTGCTCACGGCGAATACGCTCAAGTTCGTTTCCGGACTGAATTTTGCCGCCATAACCGGAGCTGGAGTCCACACGTCTCTATTCGAGGACAGTGATCCCATCCCCCATATTTCTTTGGCGGATTGGGCTGATCTGGTGGTGGTAGCACCCGCCACTGCCAATGTCATTGCCAAGGCAAGCCAGGGGATCGCGGACGACCTGCTTTCCTCCCTGCTGCTGGCCCATACCAAACCAGTGCTGTTCGTCCCGGCCATGAATGTGAATATGTATCAGCATCCTGCCACTCAAGCCCATCTGGCCATGCTCCGGCAACGCCAGAATCACATCCTGGAACCGGATACCGGCTTGCTGGCCTGCGGTTATGAAGGCAGGGGAAAATATCCCCCCAATGAGGAAGTGCTCTATGCCATCCGCGCCTATTTGAAGTATAAAGCCGACCTGGCAGGCAAAAAGGTATTGGTGACAGCCGGAGCCACTTCTGAAGCGATCGATCCCATGCGCATGATCACCAACAACTCCAGCGGAAAGCTGGGCCTTGCCCTGGCCCGGGCTTTCGCTCTGAGGGGGGCAAAGGTTACCTTGGTGTATGGCAGGATCGACCAACCGGTGCCTTATTACCTGGAACAGGCTTTGTATACGCCCTCAGCAGAAGCGATGCAGGTTGCTGTATTGAAGGAAGCTCCAATGCAGGATATCATCGTAAAATGCGCCGCCGTGTCGGATTACAAACCACCCCATCCGGAAACGGAAAAGATCAAGAAGGGGAGGAAACTGGATCTGGAGCTGGTGCCTACCCCCGATATATTGGCAGAGCTGGGCCGAAGCAAGTCTCCCGGACAAAAGCTGATCGGATTTGCCGCCGAAACCCGGAACCTGATTCCGCACGCCCTGGCCAAACTGAGGAGCAAGAATCTCGATCTGATCTGTGTGAACCATCTGGAAACCGCTGGAGCCGACACCACCACCCTCACCCTGATCTCCGCTTCACAATCTACGAAAAAGAAGCATCCGGTGCTTGCCGGTGACAAATTCGACGTGGCTCTGCAATTGGTGGACCAGATCATCCGTCTATGAAGAAACCACTGCTGATCATAACCGGCGCCAATGGACAGATCGGAAGTTATCTGGCACAGGAGTATGCCGGCTCTGGCAATCCTGTGCTACTGCTATACCACAAACGCAAAGAACGGATCGCTGAATTGGAGAAGTTTCCCCATATTCTGATGATAAGCTGCGACCTCTGCCAGCCAGTAGCAGTGAACAATGCCCTGGACGAAGCAGTCAGTGCCCTGAACTCTGTACCGGCCTTCCTGATCCATACTGCAGCGGTTCGCAGTTCGGATGCGCAACCCTTGCTTGAATCCGATCCTCAGATCTTCCGTAACACTATAGATCAGAATATAATGGCTGCCTACAATGTCCTGCGCTTCTGCCTGCCCCGGATGAAAAGGGCGGGCTTGGGCAGGATCGTGCTCTTCGGTTCCATGGTAACCACAACCGGCCTTGCCCAAGGATCAGCTTATGCCGCATCCAAAGCTGCCATCGTCAATCTGATGAAGAGCATAGCCCTGGAGAACAACGACTGGAATCTCAGGATCAACACTATCTCCCCGGCGCCGGTGGAAACTGCGCTGGAAGAGGATTACCAGGGTGAATATCTGGCTTTCCGCCGGCAGTATTTTGCCAACTGGCTGGCCGGCGATCCCAACCGCAGGCTCGTAACCAAGGCAGAGATCAAAGCAGTGATTGCCACCCTGCTGAGTATAGATAATGAAGTGGTCAACGCCCAGGAGATCTTTTTGGGCCAAAATCAGGAGAAGGAGAGATGACGATGAAGAGGCTGCTGCTGCTGAGCGTGCTGGGGCTGGCTGTAACAAGTTCCCTGATTGCCATGGCTTTCAGGGACGGAGAAAAACTGATCTTTGATGTCAAATATGGATTGATCACGGCCGGCGAAGCCACTCTGGAGGTGAAATCCTCCACCTATCAGGGAAACGAGGTCTGGTACCTGAGCACCAATGCCCGCACCCATCCCTTTTTCGATCCCTTCTTTCAGGTGCGGGACAAGGTGGAATCCTGGTGGGACAAGAAAACCCTGCTGCCCCACAAATTTGAGAAGACGCTGCAGGAGGGAAAATATCGCCAGAACCGGATCCACCTCTATGACCAACAGAGCAGAACCACCACCTATAAGAAGTGGAGCTATAAAAGCAGCCAGTGGGACAGCGAGGATATGGAGCTGCCCTTCACCACCCAGGATATCCTGAGCGCTTTCTACTATGTCCGCAATCAGGAACTGGTTCCGGGCAGAAGGGTCAATGTGAATATCACTGCCGATGGCCGGGCGGTCAATACCGAGGTGGTGGTTCATCGGCGGGAGAAGGTAAACAGCATCTTTGGCAGCCTGAATTGTCTGGTGATCGAGCCCCGGCTGAAAGGTGAGGGAATTTTCAAGCAATCCGGCAATATCCTGATCTGGGTTAGCGATGATAATTATAAGATTCCGGTCAAGCTTCAGAGTGCAGTTACTGTGGGCTCTTTTGTTGCCACTTTGCGCGATGCCAAAAATGTGCCTTATGTGATCAAGTTCCCCAAAAAGTGATGCCTCACGACCTGTTGGACCTGGACAGCTACGATTACTCGCTGCCGCCGGAGCTGATCGCCCAATATCCTCTCAAGGACAGGAGCGCTTCCCGCTTGCTTCATCTGGACCGGGCTTCCGGCGCTATCCGGCATCTGCATTTCTGCAATATAGTCGAGTTACTTGCTCCAGGTGAAGTTCTGGTGCTCAATACCAGTAAAGTGATCCCCGCCCGCCTGTTCGGCAACAAGGAAAATGGCACCCGGATCGAGGTTCTGCTGCTTGAGAAAATCTCTGATCTAAGCTGGAAATGCATTGTCCATCCTGGCAAACGCCTTAAACAAGAGCAATGGCTTCAGTTCTCCCCTCAGCTCAGGGGCTGGATCTCACTTGCCGATGCCGACGGAAGTCGTGAGATCAGTTTTGAGGCAAAAAACGGTTTGTGGAACGAAATCGAACGCATCGGCCATGTGCCCTTGCCCCCCTATATCCGGCGCCAGGATGAACAGCAAGACAGACAAACCTATCAAACTATCTATGCCCGGGAACCGGGTTCTGCGGCAGCCCCCACCGCCGGATTTCATTTCACCCGGCAGATCCTGAACGACCTCCGGGAAAAAGGTATCCTGATCTGTGAAGTGATCCTGCATGTGGGATTGGGAACCTTTCTGCCGGTGAAAACCCCACGCATCGACCAGCACAAGATGCACCGGGAATTCTGCACCCTGCCTGTGGAAACTGCCAACCAGGTAAATCAGGCAAAGCTTCAGGGACGCCGGGTGGTGGCGGTCGGCAGCACCGCCTTGCGGACATTGGAAACCTTCCATTCCCAAGGAAGGCTGGAAAGTGGATCGCGCTGGACCGATATCTTTCTCTATCCTGGAAAACCGGTCATGGTGGCGGATGCTCTGCTCACCAATTTCCACCTACCCAAGTCCACTTTGTTAATGATGGTGTCGGCATTTGCCGGATTCGATCTGGTCAGATCTGCTTACCAAACGGCCATTGAAGAGCGCTACCGCTTCTTCAGCTATGGCGATGCGATGTTCATCTCATGAGAGCCGATCTCTATTACCGGTCTTTGGATTCCACCCAGAGCGAATATGACCGGCTGCGCCGTCTGGTTACCTCCGGGGATCGCTTGTGCGTGAGGGCTGAAACGCAAACCAGCGGTTGCGGCAGGGAAGGCAGCCAGTGGTGTTCTCCCCTGGGAGGATTGTGGTTTAGCTTTGACCTCATCCATCCCCAGCCGGTGCCATCCTTTGCGCTCTATGTGGGATTTTGCCTGCACGAACTGCTCCTGTCCCTATATGGATTGGACGAATTGCGTCTGAAATGGCCCAACGACCTTTATCTTCATTCCCGCAAGCTGGCTGGCATCCTGTGCCGGCATCAGGGCTCCGCAAACCGTTATCTGATCGGAATCGGGATCAACACCAACAATCCCCCTGATCCTGAACTTGAACGCCTGGAAGCGATATCTTTGTCCGCTGTTATCGGATTCCCCGTCTCCAACAGCACCCTATGCAAATTGATCATCAATCGTGTGGAAAAGCATTCAGCCCTGCTTGCCGAAATCCACACCTATCTTCGCTATTGCGACCGTTTCCTCTATGGCAGGAACCGCGAGGCTGAAGTGACCAGCGGCAACCAAGTCTTCCTGGGCAGTGTTCTGGGATTGGATGAGAGTGGAGCACTGCTGTTAAGATCAGATTCCGGTGAAGTTACACCCATAGTTCAGGGAAGCCTGAAACTCCTTTAGTAAAGCGATTCTTCTGCTTTTTGCTTGACAGAATCACCTGCTGCAAATCAAAGTAATAGAAATGATAATAATTCCTGGAGGAAAAATGAATAAGTGGATCCTTTTCTTACTGCTGGTGCTCGTCGGCCTGTTTTCCTGCAGCACCAACCGCACCGCGACCGAACCGGCAGTCCCCAAAGCTGAATTCACCACCAAGGTGGCGATCCTGCCACTCAAAGCCTTGGACAGCGCCAGCCGCTATATCCAGAAGATGCTCACTGTCAGGGACTTGGAATACATCTTCGCCCAGCATGCAAACTATGTGCTGAACGACATGGCAGACATCGAGCAAAAGTTCAAAAGCTCTGGCTACACCGATGTGGAAGACCTGCAGGTGGACGAGATCAAGGAGATCTCCAAACTCATGCTGGCGGATGTAATTATAATGGGCAGCATCAGCGAAACCAATACCGGTGTCTACAACATCTCGATGCGTTTCTATAGCACCCGCTCCGAAGAATTGAAACAGATCAGCTTTAATGTGCTGAAGGAGAAGAATGCCCGCTGGAAATCGCTCGAAGACAATTTTATGAAAGATTTGGATGGCTTCATCTCCAATGAAATGGACAAGATCTTCAACATCGCCACCAACTACTATATGAATCAAAACTATGTCGATGCGGAACGGACGCTGAAGACAGTGATCGGCCTTAAACCGGACAAGCGTGAGGCACATTATTACTTGGCAAACACTTACATGAAAACCCAGAAATATGACCTGGCGGAACAGAGCTTCCTTAAGTCTCTGGAATTGCAGCCCGATGACCAGCAGACCATCATAACCCTGATCGAGCTTTACGACACCACCAACCAGCCTGAAAAGCGCATCAGACTGATGGAGCAGCTTGCCACTGCCAATGATGATTATGAGCTGTGGCTGGCAGTGGGAAATCTCTATTCCCAAAGCGGAAACAACGCCAAAGCCAGGGAATCCTTCCAAAAGGCCCTTCAGATCAATCCTGATTACAGCACGGCCATCGTGCGCCTCGGCTTCATGTATTATGACGAGGAAAACTATGTGGAAGCCATTCCCCTGCTGGAAAAGGCCTTCGACCAAGCGCCGGATAATGACATCATCGGCAGAAGGCTGGCAATTTCCTACCAAAAAAGCAATCGGCTCGATCAAGCCATCGCCCGTTATGAGGGTTTGATCAAAAACGACCCCAACAACGTGCAGGCCTATCTGAATGTGATCGGTCTATACCGCACCCAGGCCTCCGATGCCACCGATCCCAAAGTGGTCAACCAACTCAACCAGAAAGCCATCGATACCATTAATGCCCTGAAGAAGGTGGATCCTGAAAATGCGCTGGTTTATCTGAACCTGGCCGCCATCTACCTCTCTCAAAGCAAATACAACGATGCCGAAACCAACGCCAATCTTGCCCTGGCCAAAAACCCGAACCTCTATCAGCCTTATCTGATCCTAGCCACGATAAACCAGACCCGCGGCACCGAGCAGTATAACAAATACATCGATCTCGACCAGAAGGCAGCCAAAGCAGTGGGTAAGGAAGCGGAACGCCTCAGAAAGGAACGCGATACCGCCCGAACCAACGCTAACAGCCTGTTCCGCCGAGCCGACGAGCAGCTCAAAGCGGCTCGAACCCGCACCACCGAAGCAGAAGCCCTGAACGACATCCAAAACCGAATCAACCGTATCACCCAACTGATCAATCAGACCTTGGGTTGATGGCTGTCCGAAAGAAGTAATAGAAATTGTTCCAAGCGCCTGAGTGATCGGGCGCTTGTCTTTTTCTGTTCTTCCTTGATCCCATAATCTGAGCGGGAGCTGGACAACAGCCGATCATCCTGCCTTTTCGGCTTGTGATCTGGATATGATCCAAGCTAAGGCAGCTAATGGCATCCAGGGCAATGTCACCGACTTGGAAAACCGACACCATCAAAGTGGAACTGAGCCCTTCACCAAGTTCAAGTGAGACACCTGAATTCCTCACATTGGCGCAGCTTGCCCTATTGCCCTCTTTCCCCGTGAAATCGTGGAAGCGTGGAAGCGTGTAACACCAATTCCAAATCATAGTCTCCCGACTCACATTCAGCGCAGCCTGCCCCTATGCCCTCTTGCCCTTTTGCCCTCTTGCCCCCAAAAACAAAGGCGTTAGCGATGGCGGCGACCTACTCTCCCACACAGTTGCCCGTGCAGTACCATCGGCGCAGACGGGCTTAACGGCTGTGTTCGGGATGGGAACAGGTGTGGCCCCGCTGCTA
>Ga0136653_10000924_pt1 | contig 15700 bp, 13 predicted proteins | sample LakKivw275mmetaG_FD_94866 | JGI IMG/M metagenome (GOLD analysis project Ga0136653, IMG submission 94866) | Anoxic lake water microbial communities from Lake Kivu, Rwanda to study Microbial Dark Matter (Phase II) - Lake Kivu water 275m metaG... | ecosystem: Environmental > Aquatic > Freshwater >...
CGTCCCCTCCCGCCAGGGGAGAGGAAAAGGGCCTTTATACGAGGGCGTCAAGTTATAAAACTATAAAAAAATAGTGCTTACCTTATAATATCAGGGGAGTTTTATGGCGGACAGGATCGAAATCGGATTCAGAGAAGGGATCAGGGATGCCCTGGGAGACAAAGTCGCACGCAGGATCGTTGAACACCTGCAGATCGCTGTTGACAGGGTGAGAACCATTGATGTTCATACGATTGACGGTGATCTGACCCCCGGGGAACTGGAGAAGGCGGCGGCGGGGCCTCTTTCCGATCCGATCATCCAGGATTATGAGATCAACCGCGGCCTGGCGCAAGGGTTTGACTGGATGATCGAAGTGGGATTCAGACCGGGAGTCACTGATAATGTGGGAAAGACCGCGAAAGAAGCCATTGCACTGCTGCTGGGAATATCCTCAGACCGGCTTCGGGGTGTTTACACATCAAGACAGTACGTGATCGATGGTCCCATCAGCCGCCGCGATGCGGAAAACATTGCCTCCAATCTCCTTGCCAACGAACTCATTGAAAGGTATGAAATCGTTGACGGGAAAACGTGGGACCCTCAAAAGGGAATGGCTCCTCACATCCCGCGTGTCTTCGGCGGGGACCGTTTATCGGTTGAAGAAATCGATCTTGATGTAAGCGACGGGGCACTTCTCAAAATCAGCAATGAGCGTGTCCTGGCCCTGAATCTTGCCGAGATGAAAACTCTGCGGGATTATCTTGGGGATGACACGGTGTTGCAAGGGAGGCACAAAGTCGGTCTTGGGAAAAAGATGACCGACGCGGAACTGGAATGTCTTGCCCAGACATGGTCCGAGCACTGCAAACATAAAATATTTAACGCCCGGATCGTTTACGAGGACGAACAAGGCGCATTCGAAAAGATCGATTCCCTTTTTGATACCTGTATCAAAGGATCAACGAAAAAGATCCGGGAACGCCTGGGGAAGGATGACTGGTGCATTTCCGTTTTTATTGATAATGCCGGGATCATTCGGTTCAACGATGAATATAACCTGGTTTTCAAAGTGGAAACCCACAATTCTCCATCCGCTCTGGATCCCTACGGAGGCGCCCTTACGGGTATCGTGGGGGTCAATCGGGATCCCTTCGGCACCGGAAAAGGGGCAAAACTGATCTTCAATACGGATGTCTTTTGCTTCGCGCCTCCGACCTACGACAAACCCCTGCCAAAGCGGATTCTTCACCCCCGGCGCATCTATGAAGGGGTTCGGGAGGGTGTCGAGCATGGCGGAAACAAGAGCGGAATCCCGACGGTCAACGGCAGCATCGTATTCGACGAGCGATTCCTCGGGAAACCCCTCGTCTATTGCGGAACGTCAGGTATCATGCCGGCCGTTCTCCAGGGACAGCCATCGCACACGAAGGAAATTCAGCCGGGTGATATGATCGTCATGGCAGGCGGCAGGATCGGAAAAGACGGCATTCACGGGGCAACCTTCTCTTCGGAGGAGCTCCATGAAGGGTCTCCGGTCACGGCTGTCCAGATCGGTGATCCCATTACCCAAAAAAAAATGACGGATTTTCTTCTTATCGCGAGAGACCAGGGACTTTATCGGGCGATAACGGATAACGGCGCCGGCGGGCTGTCTTCCTCCGTTGGTGAAACAGCACGTCTCTGCGGCGGGTGTGAAATGGATCTCAGGAAGGCGCCCCTGAAATATCCGGGGCTGAATCCATGGGAGATTCTTATTTCCGAATCCCAGGAAAGAATGACCCTGGCGGTGGCCCCGGAACATGTGCAGGCCTTTCTCGATCTTGCCCGGAAGATGGATGTGGAGGCCACCGTCCTGGGTACGTACACAGATTCAGGCAAGTTTCATGTCCGCTACGGTGAAGAGACGGTGGCTTATCTGGATATGGATTTTCTCCACGACGGCGTTCCCCAGATGCAGTTGCGTGCAAAATGGTTGCCGCCGAGGCATGCGGAGCCTGATTTCCCGGAGCCTGCCGACATGGGAAAGGCTCTGGCAAGCATGCTTTCCCGGTTTAACATTTGCAGCAAGGAGGCTGTTGTCCGACAGTACGACCACGAGGTCCAGGGAGGAAGCGTGATCAAACCGATGGTCGGCGCCTGTAACGACGGCCCCGGTGACGCGGCGGTCATCCGGCCTGTGCTGAGTTCTCATGAAGGCGTTGTGGTAGCCCACGGCATCTGTCCCCGTTACGGCGATATCGACACCTACCACATGGCTGCCTGCGCCATCGATGAGGCCGTCAGGAATGCCATTGCCGTAGGCGGAACCCTCGAACGTCTGGCCGGGCTGGATAATTTCTGCTGGTGTGATCCCGTGCAATCGGAGAAAACCCCGGATGGTGAATACAAGCTGTCGCAGCTTGTCCGGGCGAACCGGGCGCTTTACGATTATACGACGGCGTACGGCGTCCCCTGCATTTCGGGAAAAGACAGTATGAAAAACGACTATCAGATCGGGGATACAAAGATATCGATTCCGCCTACCCTGCTGTTTTCGACCATCGGCAAAATGGAAGATGTGCGCAAAGCCGTCACTATGGATGCCAAGGAAGCGGGTCACCTTGTGTATATCCTCGGGATAACCTACCCGGAAATGGGCGGCTCCGAGTGGTATGCCATGCATGGCTTTGTCGGAAATCAGGTACCAAAAGTCCATGCGGAGAGGGCGAAAGCGTTGTACGACGCCCTGAGCGGGGCCATTCAGACGGGGCTTGTTGCTTCCTGTCATGATTGTTCCGACGGGGGATTGGGTGTTGCCCTTGCCGAGACGGCCTTTGCCGGGGGATTGGGCATGCTCATCGACCTTGCTCTTGTTCCGTCAGAGGGAATCGATCGAAACGACACCCTTCTTTTCTCCGAATCCCAGAGCCGCTTTGTTGCCACGATTCCGCCGGGGGCAAAAGACCGGTTCGAAGATATCATGACCGGTGTGGTCATCGGCCAGGTGGGCGTTGTCCTTCCCGAGGGTGTGCTGAAAATCGACGGACTCGGGGGAAACCGGGTCATCGAAGAGGATATTCAGCTTTTAAAAGCAATATGGCAGAAGCCTTTGAATTTTTAAAACTGTGTCATAATTTTTTTGCTGTCATTTCGAGCAATGCGAGAAATCTTAAATGACACAACTTGGAGAAATGCAAGGATTTCCATGTCATTCCGTGCATTACACGGAATCCAGTTTCAGAAGCGGAGAATTTAAATGCCGAAAATAGTCAAGTCAATCGTCATTACGGGAAACGGAACCAACTGTGAAATGGAAATGGCCCATGCCTGCAGGCTCGCCGGTTCCGATGAAGTCGATATCGTCCACATCAGCAAATTGCTTTACGGTGAAAAGAGTCTCGACGACTATCATTTCCTCAACCTGCCCGGCGGATTCCTTGACGGTGACGACCTGGGATCGGCAAAAGCGGGGGCGAATCGCATATTGCACGCTGGAATCGAGGGGAGGGATGAGAAACTTTACGATCAGTTTGCCCGCTTCATCGCACAGGGAAAACTGATTCTCGGCGTCTGCAACGGGTTCCAACTGCTGGTGAAGCTGGGAATGCTTCCCGGCTTTGACGGAGATTACCGGACACAGACCGTGACCCTGACGTTCAACGATTCAGGCCGGTTCGAAGATCGATGGGTCTATCTCCGGGTGAACCGTGATTCCCTCTGCATCTTCACAAAAAATACAGGGGGGCTGTATCTCCCCGTAAGACACGGGGAGGGGAAGTTTATTACGAAAAATGAGGATATTCTCGAAAAGTTGCACGATGATCGCCAGGTCGCTGTTCAGTACAGTCATCGTGATTTTGCGGATATCGCCATGGATTATCCCGCTAATCCTAACGGTGCTGTAGACGGTATCGCCGGTATCTGCAACAGCACGGGAAGGATCTTCGGCCTCATGCCCCATCCGGAGGCCTATCTCCACTACACCAACCATCCCCGCTGGACCCGGGAAATACTTCCCGAAGAGGGGATGGGGCTTGACATCTTCAAAAATGCCATCAACTTTCTCAGAGGCGCCTCATTGTAAAAAAATAGGGGCGCTGTCCCCCTATTTTTTTAGGGGGTGATAATGCGGGAGCCGGCCTGCCGCTGCATTTCCATTGCTCTCTCAACCACCTGCTTCATCGTCATTTCCATAAATTCCGGAAATTTCTTAATAGCTTCCGGAAGCGACTTCGCCGGAATCTGACACTGAATCGGTATGGGGCCCTGCGGTGTGGCCAGTTGCGTCTGCCCGATGAACAGGGATTCGCGGTGCTTATCCCTGGTGCCGTCCGCATTCACAGGGGTAAGCCGCCGGATCCATCCTGCCTTCAGGTCCGTAAAGGTCTCTTCATGGTAAAGATTGTCCTGGTCCATCTGTATTTTCGGGATGTCGTTTGGATCATCAGCAGTCATGGCTCATCTCCTTGGCGGGTTGGTGCGCTACCGTACACCACGACCATCAATTTAGCAATTTTTTTATTCGGGACAATTCTCTTGACAAAAAAATTAATACAATTTATAGATGAATTAAATAATTCGGAATTCTAACCTCTTAGAGAGTAGACCAGCATGAACCGGAAAGTAACCGTCGCAACGCCCGTTATTATCGTCGGCGGCATAATTCAGCCTCATGACATAGGGGGCCTGGTGATGGTGTAGTGTCCGGATCAAAAATAAAGATGAACCAAAATCCGTTATCAGGTCAAACTGATAGCGGATTTTTTTTGATCGGAGTTTCAACAAAGGGGGATAAGACCATGAATAGAGCGGATGTTTTACTTTACGATACCACATTGAGAGATGGAACCCAGGGAGAGCAGGTTAATTTTTCAGCAGAAGAAAAATTGAGGATCGCACAGCGTCTGGATGATTTCGGCCTTCACTACATTGAAGGCGGCTGGCCGGGTTCCAATCCCAAGGACGTGCGTTTTTTCGAACTGGCCGGAAGGGCGACATTTAAAAATGCACGGCTGACCGCATTCGGCAGCACGAGAAGACCGGACAGGAAAGTCGAAAAGTGTCCGAATCTGACGGCCTTGCTCACGGCGGAGACGCCGACGGTGACAATATTCGGAAAAACGTGGGAACTTCATCTGATCGATATTCTGCGGATATCCCTCGACACGAATCTTGCCATGATTCATGATTCCATTGAATATCTGAAAAAGAAGGGGAAGGAGGTCATCTATGACGCAGAGCATTTCTTCGACGGTTATAAACAGAATCCGGAGTATGCTTGCAAAGTCGTAGAGGTCGCCTTTGCAGCCGGCGCGGACACGGTGGTGCTCTGTGACACCAACGGTGGCACCCTGCCTCATGAGATTTCAGCAATCATCGGGGAAGTAAGCGCCCGGAATCCTTCCCACAAATTCGGCATTCACGCCCACAATGACGGCGGACTCGGGGTGGCCAATACGCTGACGGCCGTTCTTTCGGGCGTCAATATGGTACACGGAACGATAAACGGATACGGGGAAAGATGCGGGAACGCCGACCTCATCAGCGTGATCGCCAATCTCCAGCTGAAGATGAACAGAAGATGTCTTCCGGAAGACTCCATCAGACAACTTACAAATCTTTCAAACTATATCAGTGAAGTTGCAAACATTCCTCCCCTCAGCTCCAGACCCTTTGTCGGCCGGAGCGCCTTTGCCCATAAGGGGGGGGTACATGTCGACGCCGTTTCAAAAAACCCGGCAGCCTATGAACATATTTTGCCCGAGCAGGTGGGGAATACGCAGAGAGTTCTGGTTTCGGAGCTGGCGGGTAAAAGCAACATCGAGTACAAGGCAAGGGAACTGGGAATCGATCTGGGACCAGACACGGCAATCAGCAGGAGGATCGTTCAGGAAATCAAAAACATGGAAGCTCAGGGGTATCAGTTTGACGCCGCCGAGGGGTCCCTGTCTGTATTGCTGAAAAAGGCGGCAGGCAAATTCAAAGAACCCTTTACGCTGGAAAGTTTCCAGGTCATGAATGCGAAGATAAAAGACAATCCTCCCGTTTCTCAGGCCACCATCAAGATATCGGTCGGCAATGAGGAGGAGCTGACCGCCGCCGAAGGAAACGGCCCCGTGAATGCTCTTGACAACGCTCTCAGAAAAGCACTCGTAAAATTTTATCCCCGGATCAGCGAAATGCACCTGGTGGATTTCAAGGTCAGAATCCTGGAAGGCTCTGAAGGAACCGCAGCAAAAGTGCGGGTCCTCCTGGATTCGAGAGACGGTGATGAGGTCTGGAGCACCGTCGGCGTATCGGCCAACATTATTGAGGCAAGCTGGAATGCTCTTGTGGACAGCATGCAATATAAATTAAGCAAGGATGAAACGAAAGATCATTGATAATCGCTTTTATTTCTGATACATTGCGCCCAATGTCACTCCCGCCCAGAGGCAGAGGAAATGTCATTCCGAACGAATGTGAGGAGTTTTAACGGGTTAATATTTTTGATATTACCTGATTCCCGCTTTCGCGGGAATGACAAGTTAAGGTATAATTCAGTGTTTTACGAGGGCATCAAGGGCAGCAGTTTGAGGGAAAATTCAAAGCTCTCATTGATGGAATCAGAAAAGCGATATGTATTTCTCCATTAACAACCAGAACCCGCAGGCGCGGTTGATCAAAAAAGCCGTTGATATCTTACGGGACGGTGGAGTCATTATTTATCCGACGGACACCGTTTACGGACTGGGATGCGACCTTTATAATAAAAAGGGAATCGAAAAGATTTACGAGATCAAAAGGAGAAACAAGAAGCAGCCTTTCAGTTTTGTCTGCGCGGATTTGAAAGATATAAGCCGGTACGCCCGTGTATCGGATTACGCTTACAAGACGATGAAGCGTCTGCTCCCGGGCCCCTACACGTTTATTTTAGAAGCATCAAGGCTCGTTCCCAAAATCATCCTTCCCAAAAGGCAGACCACGGGCATCAGGGTGCCGGATAATCGTATCTGCCTTGCCCTCGTCAGAGAACTGGGACAACCCATTATCAGTACCAGCGTAAAGACCGAGAACGGGGATATCCTGAGCGATCCATACAACATCAAAGAAAAATTCGGACACTTTGTCGATCTCGTCATCGACGGAGGGACGCTTGTTCCGGAGCAATCAAGTGTCGTCAGCCTTGTAGATGATATCATTGAAGTCATCAGAATCGGAAAGGGCGACGTGTCGACACTAATATAAACACAAGGATTTATATGAAAAGGGAAATGCTGATAAATGCCGTTCATCCCGAACAAAAACGGATGGCCGTTGTGGATGGCGGTAAACTAATCGAATTCAATATTCAAATGGCCATCAAAGAACCGGTCACGGGCAACATTTATAAAGGCGTCGTCATGAAAGTGGAGCGGGGGCTCCAGGCCGCTTTTGTCAATTATGGCGGCAAGAGGGACGGCTTTCTCCCCCTCCATGATGTCAGCACCGAGTATTATGCGGAAGCCGGCGCCAAGGAAGGCAGCCCGTCCAGCACCAGACATTCTCTCAAAGCCGGACAGGAGGTTCTTGTCCAGGTCATGAGGGAGGTGAGTGAACGAAAAGGCGCTCTCCTGACGACGTATATCTCTCTTCCCGGCCGGTACATGGTGCTGCTGCCGAACAAACCGAGCAGCGGTATATCCCGCAAAATTGAGGATGAAGAAGATCGTAAACGTCTGAAGGGACTCATGGAGCAGATCAAGATCGAGGAGGGAATCGGGTTTATTGTGCGCACGGCGGGCATGAACAGAACCAAGCAGGAGCTTTCCCGCGATTATCATCACCTGTTGAGATTGTGGAAGGAAATCCAGAAGAAGACAAAAACGACGTCCGCGCCGTCTCTCATTTATCAGGAAAGTAATTTTGGCGTCCGCTCGCTTCGCGACTATTTCACATCGGAGATCGCGGAGATCCTTGTGGATGATGTGGAGACAATCAGGAAAATCAGGGACTACTGTAAAGCCGTCATGCCCCGAAGTTTAAAAATGATTAAGCTCTACAAAGACAAGACCCCTCTGTTCGACAAGTTTCAGCTCGAGGACCAGATCCGCGTCATTTATAAGGACCGGGTGGAACTGAAATCCGGCGGCTATATCATTATCAATCCCACGGAAGCCATGATCACCATCGATGTGAACTCGGGTCGGGCTTCAAACAAGCGCAACGTGGAAGATACGGCGTTCAAGACAAACATTGAAGCGGCCGAAGAGATAGCCAGGCAATTGCGTCTCCGCGACCTTGGCGGCCTCATCGTGATCGACTTCATCGATATGCGGGATCAGAAGCACAACGCCGAGGTGGAAAAGACCTTTAAGAAAGCCCTCAGCGTTGACAGAGCGAGAATTCAGTTGTCCCGCATCTCCAAATTCGGCATTCTCGAACTCTCAAGACAGAAAAAACAGTCAACCATTCAGGAGATCAGTTATTCCGCCTGTCCCTTCTGCAAGGGGCGGGGCGTAAGGCCGTCACTGGAATATACGGCGCTCAACGCCTTCAGAAAAATTGAATCCCAGGCGGTCAAGGGGACCTCGTCAGCATTAAAAATAACCCTTCCCTATGAAATAGCCGACTATCTCCTGAACCAGAAAAGAAGCGAAATCGGCAAGCTGGAAAACGTCCATGATTTGTCCATTCATATTTCCGGTGATCCGGACACGCCCTGGGACGAATTGAAAATTGAATCGGTCATACGGGAGAAGATTGAGGAAATCATTCCTGAGCAGGCAGAGACCCCGTTGGAGCCGGCGGCGAAAGAGGACGAGAGGGCCGTAGAGCCCGATTTGGTTATGCCCATTCTGGTGAAGACGGATGAAAAGATAAAAAGAATTGATAAGCCGGCTGAAGCAGCGCCCCAACCGGCTAAAAAGAAGCCGAGACGAAAACCAAGATTCAGAAAAAAGAAGCCTGACGAGAAAACTGAGGAGAAACCCGAAGACAAAACCGTCGAAACGAAAACGGAAATGTCACCGGAGCCGGCGCCCAAAACAGGGACCGAACCCGAGCATGCCAAAGATGAGAAAAGCGATCCCCTGAGCAGGTTGCGCAGGATGTTCGAGCAACTGGTGGAATGAACGGGGCACGCCGGCTATTTTTTGCTCCCCAGCTCTCTGGATCTCAAAGCTGCGGCTTCGACGGCTGACATCAGCGTAGCCCTAAGTTTTCCTTCTTCAAGCACCTTCAAACCGGCAATGGTGGTGCCTCCGGGAGAGGTGACCATATCCTTCAGTTCCGCCGGATGTTTCTCTCCCTTGAGGCAAAGTCTGGCGGCGCCCATGATGGTCTGTGCCGACAACTTCAGGGCAATATCCCTGCTCAATCCCAGGTTCACACCCGCATCCGCCAGCGCTTCGATGATCAGGAATCCGTACGCGGGGCCGCTTCCGCTCAGCCCTGTTACGGCATCCATGAGTTCTTCCTTGACGATGACCGCGATGCCGACGGATTCAAAAATACAGCGGGCAATGTCAATGTCGTCATCTGTGGCGTGAGCGCCGCGGGCAAGGGCGGCTGCTCCCTCGCCGATCAGTGCCGGCGTATTGGGCATGACCCTGATAACGCGGACCCCTTTCTTGAGATATCCCTCAATGAACCGGGTGGGTATGCCCGCCGCAATGGAAATGACCAATTGATTCTGCTGAAACGTTCCGGCGATGCCTTCAAGCACTTCCGACATGTTCTGGGGTTTTACTGCCAGAATACAGATACCGGATGACTTCAGCGCCTTCCTGTTATCGTTGGTAGTATGAACGCCGTATGTCTTTTTAAGGTCCTCCAACCGTTCCGGCGCCATATCGGAGACGATAATATTGCCCGCCGGTATCAACTTCCGGGCAATCATTCCACCGATTAGGACACTGCCCATTTTGCCGCCGCCAATAATCCCAACCTTTTTCCCTTTTAGCATCTCTGCCCCTTCCCTCCTGTTTTTTGACTGCCATTAAACAACCATCAAAAAAAAACGAAGTCAATCTTTATTTCCACCTCCCGGCTAAAATAAAACCCGTATGCCTGCTTCCGGCACCCCCCACCAGCGAAGAAGCCCTCCTCCCCTTTTCATGGTAGATTTCCCATACAAATCGTGATACTGAAATACCTATAAAAAATGTCCCTCCCGCACTCCTTTGTCATTCCCGTGAAAACGGGAATCCAGTATCTTCAAGCCTTTTTGGATCCCCGCCTGCGCGGGGATGACAGTGGGTGGGAGTGACATGGATTTTTACTTTTTACGAAACCATCATTATTTTGACTTATGCAATCATGTGGGTTATTATAGCTATAAATACCAACAGCAATATGAGGCTTTTATGAGAACGATTCAGATGACTTTAGATGACGACCTGGTGGAAAATGTCGACAGAGTTGTCAAAAAACTGAAGACAACCCGTTCTGCCTTTGCCAGGAAAGCTTTGAAGGATGCTATCCGTCAGGTAAATATCGACAACCTCGAAAAGAAGCATAAAAAGGGATACGAGCGTTATCCTGTCGGCAAAACGGAATTCAGCGTTTGGGAATCGGAACAGGAGTGGGGTGATTGATGAAGCGGGGTGAAGTAAGGTGGTACACGTTCAAAAGTCCTGATAAAAAACGTCCCGTGGTTATTTTAACAAGAAATTCTGTCCTGGAATATTTAGGTGAGGTTACAGTCGCTCCGGTAACTTCAACAATAAGAGAAATACCGAGCGAAGTGCTTTTATCCTCTCAGGATGGTATGCGCAATGATTGCGCCATTAATTGTGACCATATACAGACGGTCTCAAAATCAAGAATCGGATCATTAATTGCCACTTTATCCAAAGAAAAACTGGCTGAACTTCGTAATGCAATAAGTTTTGCATTAAATCTCTAACTCCCAATATCAGGGTGAGCAGGCGCCCGCCCTTCAATATATGACAGTCACCTGACGTACGATCAAGGGAACAAAAGAAGGTCTTCATGATCACCGTTCACGACATCGATGGAACCAGAATATCCTGCCGGGTGAGCACCCGGCGTTTCGATGATAAAAGGAAATCCCTTTTTTTTGTTCATGGTTCCGGCGCCGATCACACCCTCTGGGTCAACCAGTATACAAAGATGAACGGTGATTTCAACATAGCAGCCGTTGACTTGCCGGGTCATGGACAATCCGAAGGCAAGGGCGAACAGGATGTTTTTCTTTATGCCGAATGGATCGAAAAAGTGATCGACAAACTTTTTTTGAATAAACCTGTCCTGATCGGTCATTCTCTTGGCGCAGCCATCGGCCTGGTTATGGCCATACAGAATGGCGACAGACTCTCCGGCGTTGTCCCCGTGGGCGGGGGTGCCAGGATGCCGGTCAATGAGATGATTCTCGGCAGCCTGAAGATGGCTCCCGCGTCTGTCATTTCCTTTGCCGCCAGATTTTCCGTATCTAAAAAAAATCGGGAAAGGATGTCCGGCCAGGTGTCCGAGGCTTTCGCGAAGGTGAACCCGGATGTTCTCTACGGTGATTTCCTGGCCTGTGACCGCCTTGACATCACGCGGGATATCTCGAAGATCAGGATACCGGTCCTCGTGGTTTGCGGCGCCGATGACAAGATGACGCCGCCTCCGATGTCGCAGTTCCTGAAGGATCATATCCCCGGCGCACGGCTGTCATTTATTGAAGACGCCGGTCACATGGTGATGCTGGAAGATCCGGAAGCTTTCAACGGGGTTCTCGAAGCGTTCGTCGAATCGCTTCCGGAAGGAAATCCTGGAAAAAATCAAAGTTAGAAGGAGATAACATGTTTGTATTGGGTAACTTTCTTATTGCTGTGGCAAAAATTCTCGACATCGCCCTGACCATCTATATGTGGATTATTATCGCCCGGGCCGTTATTTCATGGGTTAACCCCGATCCATACAATCCGATTGTTCAATTTCTTTACCGGGTGACGGAGCCCGTCATGACGCCTATCCGGAGATGGCTTCCCCTGGGAAACATGGGGATTGATATATCACCCATCATCATCATCCTGGTGATTGTTTTTCTACAGTCTTTCCTCATCAGAAGCATGATGGAACTGGCGGCTTATTTCAGATGAAAAAGAGAAGCTCCTTTTATATTGAGCAATGTGGGGTGGAACAAGCGAAGCGGTTCCACCAATTATACGTATGATTTTGGTGGATGCACTGCGCTTCATCCACCCTATGTTTTGCTGTCAGCGATCAGTAATTTGAGAGCTTTGAATTTCTCCCGAAACCCGGCGAATTGTCATTCCTGCGGAAGCAGGAATCCAGTCCTTTCAATGCTTTAATAGATTCCCGCTTTCGCGGGAATGACAAAAAGGTTAGATTTTCAAAGGTCGCAATTTAGAGTGGAACAAAAGGATTCGGGAATATTTATATGGTTTTCATAAAAGAGAAGGGAAACGGCATCATCTTTAGTATCCATGTCGTTCCGGGATCGGCAAAAAGCGAGATTGTCGGCGTTCAGGACGAAGCGCTGAAGCTGAAAATCGCCGCTCCGCCGGTGGAAGGACGGGCGAACGCCGAATGTATCCGCTTTCTGTCCGAAACATTGGGTATGAGAAAAAATCAGGTGACCATCACAAGCGGCCACAGGTCGAGAAAGAAGATCATTGCTATAGAAGGGCTGAACAGCAAGGACGCGATGTCCATCCTGTCCGGTTTGCTGCCTTCTCCATAGAAGTAGGGTGGATGAAGCGCAGCGCATCCACAAAATAAAATTCAGAGGCCTGACGTCTTTCCAATGGAAGAAATTCCCGTAAAGAGCAGTGAAAATTCGAAAATCGCCAGGGCGGCGGGGATTGTCGGACTGGCTACCATGCTGTCCCGGATATTCGGTTTCATCAGGGACATGGTTGTCGCCGCTTTTTTCGGCGCCGGACCGGCAACGGACGCTTTTTTCGTTGCCTTCAGGATTCCCAATCTCCTAAGAAGGCTTCTTGCCGAGGGGTCTCTAACGGTATCCTTCGTTCCCGTGTTTACCGACTACCTGAAAAAACCCTCGAAAGAAGATGCTTTGGAGCTGGCTGATATCGCCTTTACGGTTCTTTCCATCATCCTGGTCATCGTGTCCCTTGCCGGGGTTCTCCTTTCCCCCATCATTGTCACGATCATGGCGCCCGGCTTCGTCAAGGTTCCCGCTCAGTATGACCTCACGGTTTTTCTCACCCGTCTGATGTTCCCCTATATTTTTTTCATTTCCCTTGTAGCCCTGTGTATGGGCATTCTGAATTCCCTGCGTCATTTTGCCGCGCCCGCGCTGTCGCCCGTTGTGCTGAATATATGCATGATTCTGGCGGCTCTCGCGCTTCGCGATTTTTTTCAGGAACCCATCGTCGCCCTCGCCGTGGGAGTCATGGCCGGAGGGGTCCTTCAACTGGCCATGCAATGGCCTTTCCTGGTGAAGATGGGGGTCAGGCTGAAGCCCAACTTCAACTTCAAACATCCGGGCATTCGAAGGATAGGAACCCTCATGCTGCCCGCAGCTTTCGGAGCCGCGATTTATCAGATCAATATCTTCATCAGCACAATTCTGGCATCCCTGCTGCCCTCCGGCAGCGTCTCCTATCTCTATTACGCGGACCGGGTCGTTGAACTGCCCCTGGGTGTTTTCGCTATTGCGATCGGCACGGCCACACTTCCCAGTTTTTCTGAACAGGTCGCCGGGGGACATTTCGAAGAACTGAAAAAAACCATATCCTTTTCCCTGAGGCTGATCCTGTTTATCACCATCCCTGCAACCGTGGCTCTCATTGCTCTTCGTGTACCCATCATCTCCGTTCTTTTTCAGCGGGGCGCCTTCGGCGTACAGGCCACATATCTGACAGCCCAGGCTCTGCTGTTTTACGCCTTCGGTTTGTGGGCCTTTTCCATGATCAGGGTGATTGTGTCAGCCTTCTATTCCCTCCAGGACACGAAATCTCCCATGAAGGCGGCCATCGTCGCCCTCGTCGTCAACGTCATTTTCAGTGTTATCCTGATGTTTCCCTTGAAGCATGGCGGTCTGGCGCTGGCCACCTCGATTGCCTCCGCCGTCAATGTCATCATGCTGTCAGTCATTTTAAAACAAAGGATCGGGACGTTTCTCGATCAGGAATTTTACCGCTCCGTTTACAGGATTTTCGCTTCTTCGATCGGCATGTGGATTGTGATTGTCATCGTGGGGATCTTTCTTCCCTGGCGTGTCGGAGGACCGTTGGGAGAGAGGCTTTTATATCTGACGGTGTGCATTGCAACCGGGATGGCCGCTTTTTTCATCTTTTCGCGCATGATGAAATGTTCAGAAATGATGGAAGTCCTCGAAATGATCAAGAGGAAAATCATGGGTTCCAAAATTCAATAAATACAATTACATTAGCCGGATAAGGTGACAAAATGTATTGACTTCGGAAGGTTGTAGTGATAGGGGAAACATTCTTTTATATGACACAAAGCAACCTTTGAATATCGGCCCTCTGTGTCATTCCCGCGAAAGCGGGAATCTATGAAACTTTGTTAAAAAGACTGGATTCCTGCTTCCGCAGGAATGACAATATCGCGATTGTTCCTGAAAATTCAACGGTTTCACAAGGCGAAGAATAATATAATAAAGGTAATGCCATGCTGGACATAAAGTTTCTCAGACAGAATGTGGATCTTGTGCAACGAAAGATGCGAGAGCGGGGGCAGGAAATCGACCTTGACGCATTTACCGGCCTGGATGCCTCGAGGCGGGACATTCTTCAGGAAGTGGAAGCCCTGCGGAATGAACGAAACCAGGCATCCAAAGAAATCGGTGAAAAAAAGAAACTTAAGGAAGACGCCTCTTCGATCATTGCCAGGATGGCGGAAGTCTCCAGCCGGATCAGGGAACTGGAGGAATCCCTGAAAAAGGTTGAGGAAGACCTCGATGACATGATGATGACCATTCCCAATATTCCCCATGAGTCTGTCGCCTGTGGGAAAAGTTCCGAAGACAATCCGGTCGTTAGAGTTTGGGGGCAGAAGCCACGTTTTGACTTTCCTCCCCGGCCGCACTGGGATATCGGGGAGAGCCTGAATATCCTGGATTTTGCCAGAGGAGCGAAAATCACGGGAGCGCGTTTCACCCTTTATCGCGGCGCGGGTGCCATGCTGGAGCGGGCGCTTATCAATTTTATGCTTGATCTGCACACCGCCGAACATCGTTACACGGAGGTGCTGACCCCCTTCATGGTCAACAAGGAAAGCATGACAGGGACCGGCCAGCTTCCAAAATTTGCGGAGGATCTCTTCAAGATTGACAAGCTGGATTATTACCTGATCCCCACGGCAGAAGTGCCCGTTACCAATATCCATCGAGACGAGATATTGAACGAAAAGGATCTGCCCGCGTATTATGTGGCGTATTCGCCCTGCTTCCGATCTGAAGCGGGTTCGTACGGCAAGGATACACGGGGGCTGATCCGGCAGCACCAGTTCAACAAGGTTGAACTGGTCAAATTCACGACACCCGAGACATCCTACGATGAACTGGAAAAGCTGACCGGGAATGCCGAGGAAATCCTGAAAAGGCTGAACATCCATTTCAGAACGGTCAGTCTTTGTACGGCGGATATGGGATTTTCTGCGGCCAAGACCTACGATGTGGAGGTATGGCTTCCCGGGCAGGACGCCTACAGGGAAATATCCTCATGCAGTAATTTTGAGAATTTTCAGGCGCGCCGGGCCTCCATCCGGTTCCGGCGCGAGAGTACGGGCAGGGTGGAGTTTGTTCATACTTTAAACG
>Ga0136653_10000926_pt1 | contig 15688 bp, 13 predicted proteins | sample LakKivw275mmetaG_FD_94866 | JGI IMG/M metagenome (GOLD analysis project Ga0136653, IMG submission 94866) | Anoxic lake water microbial communities from Lake Kivu, Rwanda to study Microbial Dark Matter (Phase II) - Lake Kivu water 275m metaG... | ecosystem: Environmental > Aquatic > Freshwater >...
ACATATTGAACAGCGCTATCGTTGGGTTCAGTACAGCTGCCATAGTAACAACAATGTCCACTCTCGGTGCCTTCGCGTTGACCAGACTGCGATTCAAGAGGCGTGACGACGTGGCTTTCTTCATCCTGTCTCAGCGAATTCTCCCGCCTGTCTCCGTAATCATTCCATACTACTTCATTATCTCAGGGCTGCATCTACTCGATACTCAGCTCGCGCTAATCCTGACTTACATCCTGCTCAACTTGCCGTTTTCTGTTTGGATCTTGATGACCTACTTTGAGGAGATCCCTAAGGAGATCGAGGAGGCCGCTTACGTTGACGGATGCACAACCATGAGCGCTTTCCGCAGAATTCTCCTTCCTGTCGCGCTGCCGGGAATACTCGTGACAGCAATCTTCTCAGTGATTACTTGCTACAATGAGTTCATGTTCTCGTTCGTACTCACTTTCAGCAAGGCTGTTACGCTACCTAGAGCGATCGCTCAATTCGTGACGATCCAAGGGACATTGTGGGGAGAGATGTCAGCTGCTTCTTTCTTAGGAATATTGCCTGTGATCGCATTCGCAATGATCATACAGAGACACCTTGTCAGAGTGATGACAATGGGCGCCGTCAAGGGTTAGTGAAATGGCGGAGAACGTTCTCTCACAAATCAAGGCAGCTATGGCATCGCTTCAAGAGGATGAACTCTCCGTTCTCGTCCGCAATTCTCTGAACACTGGTGCGGATCCTCTCAAGGTGATCGACGCTCTAAGAGACGGAATCTGGGAAGTCGGGACTAGGTACGAAAAGGGGCAGTACTTCATATCAGAACTCATAATCGCCGGAGAAATGATGAAGAGAAACATCGAAACGCTAAAGCCGTACTTGAAGGCAAGACAAGTCTCGACACGGGGCACAATTGTTTTGGGCGCCGCGCTCGGGGACCTCCACGATATCGGGAAAGAAATCGTGAAGTCTCTATTGATGGCAGAAGGGTTCGATGTGGATGACCTCGGAGTTGACGTTAGTCCGTCCGAGTTTGTTGATCAAGTTCAGCAGACGCGAGCTAGGGTGCTCGGTATCTCCGCATTGCTGTCTACAAGTACGCCTGCAGCTGCAAAGGTAGTCGACGAGCTCAACAACAGAGACGTTCGTAAGAATTCCAGGGTTATTCTTGGCGGCGCCGCGGTAAGGGATTGGATGGTGAAGGATTACGGGGTCGACGCTGCGGTCAATGACGCGGTAAAGGGAATCAGGCTCATAAGATCATGGGTGCAGTAGCCATGAACTCAAGAGAAAGAGCGATCCGAGCGATAGAACACCGTGAACCGGATCGAGTTCCACTAGAAGGTACAGCTTGGGCAGAATGGTCACACCCGTTCCTGTTGAACCTCCTAGAACGCCTGAGACTTGGCAGTGCGCAAGGGAAGTCTGGAATGCTGGGGTCAGCAGAGGAACTTGATCGCCTAGCGGAAACACTGGGTACGGACTTTCGGGCCGTGAGCATGGATCCGCCGACACAATTTCAGCGTAGAGCAGCATGCGATCCAATGTTCCATCAGCCCTGGGGTCTTCGTGTCTCAGCTGATACTCTTGAGGATGAATGGGGAATCAGGCGTCAACTGAATGCGACCAAAACCCAAAGCAGAATAGTCTACCACCCGCTTCAGGGAAAAGAGTCTCTAGACGACTACAGTTTCCCGGATCCCGATACAGAAGGACGGTTTGACGCGGCCGAGAAGCTTCTCAAAAACTGGCGAGACAAGTACCTGGTAAGCTCCATATGGGGAGGCGACAGCTTCTTCTGCCAAGCGTGGTACCTCAGAGGTTTCACACAGACTATTCTGGACATGCACTCAAACAGCAATCTCATGAACGAACTGTTGGACAACCTTCTCAAGATCTTTCTGAAGGCCGCCAACCGATTCGCAGAGATGGGAGTTGACATAATCGCAATAGCTGACGACATAGCTGCTCAGACGGGATTGATAATATCTCCGCAGCTTTGGCGCAACCACATAAAACCGCGCATGAAGACCATAATCGACTCGGTGAAGAAGAAAGGGGTATACGTTCTCTATCATACGGACGGTAACTGTGAACCTATCATCCCTGACCTCATCGAGTTAGGTGTAGACATTTTGAATCCAATACAGCCTGAATGCATGGACCCCGCCAAGATAAAAGAACAATACGGCGAGAAGTTGACCCTCAGCGGAACGATCTCGATTCAGGATACGCTGCCTCGAGGAACCGTAGAGGATGTGAGAAGCGAAGTGAAGGCGCGAATCCGAACATGTGGACAAGGCGGAGGGCTAATAATCTCGCCCTCAAATCAAGTACTACTCGACACGAAAGTTGAGAACTTCCTCGCCATCTACGATGCTGTGCGAGAATTCGGCCGGTATCCTTTGAGAATCTAGGCCTGTCTGGCAACGAATTAGTTAGGATGAGTTCAATACCACAGGCAGGGACTGACCCACCCTTCCCAAACACCTGCCTCTTTGGGAATCCTCCTGACTTTGAGCAGATCGCTCTCGTCCTTCTAGCTACAGCAAACCCTTGTTCCTGTAGTACCTCTTTGCTTCTTCTAGGATTTTGTCTATCTCTTTGTCCTGTTCGGGCGTAATGGGAGTCGGCTTATGCGCTGCAAGAAGCTCCTCCATCCTATCACGCGCATAGTCGATCGAGTTCTTTCGTCCCGTCTTAAGCCACTCTTGGTAGGTTAGCCTGTCGGCCGCTTTCGGGACGTAGTATTCCTTCTTCCAGAGGGTTCTCGTATGGGCCTTGTTCAGGTATGTGCCACGCATCGGCTCCACTTCCTTCATGATCTCCAATGCCATGGTCTCGTCATTGACCTCAAACCCTTCGATCGTTCTCCCAACAATCGCTGCTATGTCATCATCCATGACTGCCTGCAGCGGGTGGTACGAGAGCTCAGAGCTCACACCTCCGTGGAGCACGATCATGTTTGCACCTGAAAGGGCAGATGCCATCGCAATGTGAGTCTTCTCATAACCTCCCTGGAAGTCTATGCGCTTGGAGTTCGGAAAGGCCGGCCCCGTATTGTTGGTGGGTATCCTGTAGAACCCATTCCAGATCTGGTTGAAAGCCATGTGATGAAGGCTGCAGCCAAGCGAGCCGAACGCGGGGCTACCGGTCCTCATATCAATGGGCTCAACGAAGTCGTTTGCAATGATCCCTATCCCAGGCATTACTAGCTGCAGGAATACTACAGCGGCTAGGAGCTCGGCATTGTTGGTAATAGTTGAGCCGGCAAGCGTAACCGGCGCAGTTCCGCCCATAACCGAGCCTGCTGCTATGTAGATTGGGAAGCCCGCTTCTGCATATCCAAAGCCCGCATTGATCGCGTCCTCCGGATAGGAAAGGGGCGGGGCAGCCTCCATATTTCCAAGAAGTTGCTGGCCAACTGCCTGCGCGAGCTGGATCTCCCAAATGTAAGAATCGGTGACCTGCGCCCCCCTTGAAACCTTCGAGGAGTACCTGATGCGGGAAGCAAGACTCGTGGGGCAGAGCATTACAGGTTCAACGTCCTCGATCTCAAAATACGGTGTATAAGATGGAAAGCAGTCCAAGTTCTCAAGTGCATCCGAAATGAGTACGGCTTGGTTGTTCTCTTCCAGAGTAGCAGTTCTGGCTATTCCGGTCTCGGGATCACAAATCCTAGCGCCGGCGCTCGACATGAAGTAAAGTGTATTTCCACCAAACATCATGTTGTTCTTTGGGTCCCTTGCCCTCACAAGAAAGCTCGACGGGGTCTTCCTTATGGCCTCTTCGACAAGGTGGGCAGGTATCCTTGCCCGTAAATCTTGGTCGTTCACGATACAGCCATTCTTCTTGAGAAGGTCCAGCGCCTTTTTGCTCTCAAACCTGCACCCGACCTCTTCGAGTAGATCGAGGCTAGCGTGATGTATGGCCTCAACTTCGCAATCGGAGAGTATCTCCACCGGTGGTATTCTTCTTCTAAATCCCCTTCGCATCTTGCGACCTCCTGTGAAATTTCAGGTGTTCCTCTTGGGTCGTGTCAAGCTGTGCCAAGAAGGCTTTTGACAATTGCTACGCCCTCAAGAGCGGTGGAGCCGTAGCCATCTGCCCCAATGCTATCGGCAAATTCCTGGTTGATGGGAGCTCCGCCAACTATCACCTTCAGCGTGGGCCTGATGCCCTCCCTTCTTAGCCCCTCGATCACGTTCTTCTGCTCCATTACTGTGGTTGTCAAAAGCGCCGACATGGCAAGTATGTTTGCTTCGTTTTCCCTTATCGCGCCGAGGAAATTGTCACTTCTCACATTTACTCCCAGGTCTATGACCTCGAAGCCGTTTGCGAAAAGAAGCGTGGCCACCATGTCCTTTCCAATGCTGTGTATGTCGCCAAAAACAGTTCCCACTACCACCCTGCCAAGGGATGCGGTTTTCTGCCCTCGGCGCGCGATCTCCTCCTGTATCGGGGGCAACGCTTTCTTGACCACCTCCGATGAGGCGACTAAGTCGGGAAGGAAGATATCCCCTTTTTCGAAGCCTTCTCCTATCTGCCTTATTCCCTCGGTCAAAGCCTCCGTGCACCTAAGTGGATCAACGCCCTTGGATATCGCATCCTTCGCAGCAGACTCAGCCTTCTCAATCTCATAGTTGAGAACCATCTTCTTCAGACCTGCAAGAATCTCCCGTTCCACTCATCTCCCTCCTATCCTGAGCATACTTCAGTGAGACCTAGTCCATGAAAGACATCTTCAAGCATTTCTCTTCTATCTGCAGTCAGGACTTTGAACTATGCTCCTTTACAGAATACTTGTTCATGGCCCTCTACGAGACGGCTCGGCGTCATGGAAGGTATCCGAAAACGCAGGCGAACCATCAATCTGACAATTGATTCGAGACGCCTACGCGACTTGGACGGGATACTGACCGTACTTCTTTGCAGCTTCAAACATTGTGCAGACATTCTCTGGAGGCACTTCGGGCTGGATATTGTGCACAGCACCCAGAATATAGCCGCCGTTTGGGGCTAGGTCACGAATTCTCTTTCTGACCTCATCCTTCACCTCGTCCGTCGTCCCAAACGGTAGCACACGCTGAGAGTCGACGCCTCCAAGAAAACAGAGTCTGTCACCGAACTCTTCCTTGAGTTTCTGCGTATCCATCTTAGCGGCTGACACTTGTATTGGAGTTAGAATATCAACACCGATCTCTATCAGATCCTCGATGAATGGTATCACGGATCCACAAGAGTGGTAGCAAAGCTTGGCTTGAGTCTTGCTTTTGATGAGTCTGTATAGCTTCTCATGTCTAGGTTTTACCAAAGTCCTGTAAATCGCAGGATTCATCGAGGGGCCTTTCTGTTCAGCCAGGTCATCGCCTACAAAGACGACTTGCACGTACTTGCCTACGGAATCTAGGAATCTCTCAAAGAAGGCAATGTGAATCTGGAGAAGTTTATCCATCAACCTTTCAGCGAAGACCCGGTTGCGGTACAGGTCAAATGTGAATTTCGTCAGACCTCTGAGATACCAAGATTGTTCATATATGGAACCCGTGAGGGCTGTCGCCAGAGCGTAATCTGTGTTCTCGTAGAGCCTTTTCGCCTCTCTCTCTAGGCCTTCAAATCTGCCCGCATCAGTCGCGTCTGGCCAATTGTAGTTCTCCAAGTCTTCGACATCTGCTTGTTCGAGTGGATGGTCGACCATGTCATACCAGTATCCGTTCGGAGGTCTTCTCCATCTGATACCCCATTCGTCTCTGTAAGAATCGTCAGAGTACTCCGTGGGCTTCCAGTTTCTGGGAGGCTTTGAATATATGAATCGGAAATCGATCCCTAACTTCTTGAGTACCCGTTCGTCGGGTTCAACGATCTGTTGCATCCTATCTATGATCAGGGCAGAACTATCTGTTAGACCAACGTACCTGCATAGTTTCTCGTACGCTCCCTTGCTGATGCCGGCGTGATTTCCACACATAACCACGGGGACCCGATCTGCTTCGCGGTGATCAAGAATTGTTGTTACTCTTTCTCTAGGCTTCATTTCGAAATCACGTCTCTGCTCTTCGTTATCGTCGAGGTTGCCTTCAGGAAACGCCAGCCCATTTTCTGCAGATTGCCACGCCGTCAATCGCATCGTTTGCGGCAGCGTCAGCTCCTATCTTAGTTGCGTAAGTGGAGTTGACGGGGGCTCCGCCGAGAATCACCTTCAATCTATCTCTAATGCCAGCTTCGACGAGCGCCTCCATCGTGTCAGCCATCTTGACCATGGTGGTTGTAAGTAGCGCGGACATCCCTACGATTTGCGCATCTGATTTCTCGGTTTCTTCTAGGAATCTTCTTGGAGAGACATCGGCGCCCAGATCAGCAACTCCGAAACCTGATCCCCTAAGAAGGCTGGCCACAATGTTCTTTCCTATGTCATGGAGATCCCCTTCGACTGTCCCCAAGACAACCTGCCCTTTGCTGCTCTTTCCTGTAGCCTGGAGATACGGTTCGATAATCTTCATGCCCTCCTTCATGGTTTCCCCGGCCATTATGAGCTCGGACAGAAAGAATTCTCCCTTCTCGTACTTTTCACCTATGATCTCCATACCTTTGGCCATTCCTTCTGTCAGTATTTCATAAGGTGGGATCTTCTGTTGCAGAGCTTCGTTACAGGCCTCTTTCACGGCGTCCACGTCGAACTTCACGACAGCTTCCTTCAGCCTCTCGAGGACAGCTTCGTTCGTCATGGGGAAAACCTCAAACAGATCGAGTGAGTTACCAAAATTAAGCCTATCGATCAAGGAATCCCCTTTCTTCAAGGGGAGGGATGTTGCGAGCTTCGGACGCGGCCGTGTTCGTCTTGTCAGACTCTTCAGGCCTGACGTACTAGAACGGAAGGAGCCTCCAGGATCTCTCTGATTCTTTGGAGGAACCTTGCGGCAAGGGCCCCGTCAATCACTCTGTGATCGAATGATAGACTGAGACACATCATCGGTTTGACACTGACTTGACCGTTGGAGGCGATGGGCTTCTCGACTATTCTTCCAACGCCCAGTATCGCTGTTTCTGGAAGGTTGATCAGTGGAGTGAAAACGTCTACACCGTAGGAGCCGAGGTTGCTGATCGTGAAAGTGCCACCCGCAAGTTCGCTGGATGAGAGTCTGCCAGCCCTAGCTCCGTCGACAAGTTGCTTCGTGGATTTCGCAACCTCAGCCAATGTTTTCTTATCAGCATCGTGCACAACGGGAACGACTAATCCTTCCTCGACTTCAACGGCCACGCCGATATTGATCTCCCCGATCAATCTGATCAGATCTCCGTCGAGCCTAGAATTGAGAATGGGATGCTCGCGTAGCGCGATCGCAAGGACCTTGACTAGGATGTCGGTATAGGATAGACGAACCCCGATCCTTGTCTCGAGCTCCGGAAGAAGCCTCTCTCTAAGCCGCACAACTTCTGACATATCCACTTCAGTGGTTACGGTCACCTGAGGGGCTGTCTTCGCGCTGGAGGACATCCGTTCTGCTATCGCCTTCCTCATCTTCGACACAAGTATCACCTTCCCGCGTCCCACTTCTGGCTGCAAACGTGCGGCCGATGCGCCTTCAGCAATCTCCCGCATCACATCGTCCCTGGTTATCCTTCCTCCTAGACCTGAACCCTTGATCTTCATCGGGTCAATTCCGTGTTCTCGAGCAAGCTTTCTGGCAAGAGGAGAGATCGGAATCCTCGCAGCAGGCTCTTCAAGCATATCAGATACGTTTCCGGTCGGTTTTCTCAGTTCCTCGACTTCTTCTATTGCCGGAAGTGTAGGCAGGAGTTCCCGGATGAATGAATCAATATTGGGTAACTCTTCCGGCGTGGCGATAATCGCTATTGTTTGGAGTACCGGAATCTCGTCTCCTTCATTTGCGAGGATCTTTACCAATATGCCATTCTCGGGGGCTTCAATCTCCGCAGTCAGTTTTTGAGTCTCGACCTGCACTATTGGCTTGCCTTTGTCGACCTTCTCGCCTTGCTTCTTGAGCCAGCTGATTATCTTTCCGCTTTGCATAGTCTCCTCGAACTGAGGCATCACAACCTTAACTGCCAAAAGTTATCTCACATCTACAAAAAGAATGGACGCTGAGTTCTGCTGACCACACGATACTCACTTGCGCGATCTTACTCTCCTGCAATTCAGAATACTGATTGATACCGGCAGTACTAGCTGGCTGAGGTCATCTCTCTTATGACCTCTATTATGCGGTCTTCACTGGGTATGACGAAGTCTTCGAGAGACGGGGCGAACGGAATCGGAGTGTCAAACGCGGACACTCTCCCAATTGGCGTCGCCAAATAGTCAAGAGCCTCCTCAGCTATGACAGCTGCGACTTCCGCGCCCCAGCCCCCTGTCTTGTTGTCCTCCTCAACAATGACCAATCTTCCTGTCTTCTTAACCGATTCTATCACTGTGTTCTTATCGAACGGTATCAGCGTGCGAGGGTCAATTACTTCCACGCTTATTCCTTCCTGAGCAAGCTTGGCCGCCACGGAAAGAGCTCTGTAAGTCATAAGTAACTTTGCAACTAGAGTGATGTCTTTTCCCTCCCGCTTAACGTCAGCGTGGCCAAATGGTATGAGGTATTCTTCTTCAGGAATCTCGCCTGTGACTTGCGGGGGGGCTCGCGCCTCGGGTTTGTAACCTGGGCGACTTATTCCGTAGAGAAGCTTGTGTTCAAGAAATATTACCGGGTTGTCGTCTCTTATTGCTGTCTTAAGTAAGCCCTTGGCGTCATATGGAGTGGATGGTGCGGCGACCTTCAATCCTGGAACATGTGTAAAGAACGCGTCTGGGCTTTGGCTGTGTTGAGCTCCGCGTTTGGTTGCGCCTGTCGGAACTCTCACGACCATCGGCACTTTCACTTGTCCTCCGCTCATGTACCTCATTTTGGCTGCTTGGTTGACGACTTGGTCCATGGCACAGAATATGAAATCGCCATACTGTACCTCAGCTACGGGCCTCATTCCCATCATTGCAGCTCCAACCGCAACCCCGATTATTGCAGACTCTGACACTGGCGTGTCTCGGACTCTTTCATGTCCGAACTCTTCAGCCAAGCCTTTTGTAACGCCGAATGGCCCGCCCCAGCCGTCCTTGATTCCAATGTCCTCACCTATCAGGAACACAGTCGGGTCCCTAAGCATCTCTTCTCTCAGAGCCTCTCGCAGGGCCTCGGCTATCGTCAATTTCTTCATCTGCAAGACCTCTTAGGCAAACACGTCCTGCAATGCGTCCTCGGGGCTTGGTGGAGGGCTTTCCTGAGCGAATCTCACGGCGTCGTCCATTTCCGCGAGGACTTCCCTCTCGATCTTCTCTGCTTCACCTTTCGTCAAGATGTTCAGTTCAATCAGTTTCTTCCTGAATCTAGGAATAGGATCCTTCTTGAGCCACTCTTCGACCTCCTCCTTCGGTCTGTAGGGAGCGGGGTCACCTCTTGAGTGACCTGAGTGCCTGTAGGTGAAGCATTCAACTAATGTGGGCCCAAGTCCGCTTCTTGCTCTCTTCACAGCTTCGCGCGTTGCCTCATACACGGCGAGAACATCGTTTCCATCAACCTGTGTCGCTGGAATGCCATAGGCACCAGCTCGATCAGCAACAGTCTTGACCAGCATCATGGCGGATGTCCGAGTTGAAGCAGCATACACATTGTTCTCGCAGACGAACACGACTGGCAGTTTCCAGATCGCGGCTATGTTGATGCCTTCATGCCAGGCTCCTTCATTAGTTGCGCCATCTCCAAAGAAACATGCTACCACCTGATCCGTCTGTTTCATCTTGAAAGCGAGAGCCATACCTGCTGCCACTGGCACTGCTCCTGCCACTATAGCAATTGAAGGCGGCATGCCGACATCAAGGTCACAGAGGTGCATGGACCCGCCCTTCGCCTTGGAGCAGCCGGTCTTCTTGGCGTACAATTCGGCCATCAACTGTTTCAGTCCCCCGCCCTTCGCGATGAAGTGCCCGTGCGGCCGATGCGTGCTCGTTATGAAATCTTCTTTTCGAAGATTCGAACAAACGCCAACGGCCACAGCCTCTTGGCCTGAGTACAGGTGCACCGTTCCGGGAAGAACTCCCTGAACAAACAGGTAGTATACTCTCTCCTCGAAATGCCTAATCTCGAGCATTTTTCTATACATTTCAAGCATTTTGCCTTCTTCGGCTGAGATCTCAAGTCCGGTCATCCGACAAACGCCAATCCGACAAATGCCTTCCAAACATATAGACGTTCATTCGGGTGATTGTGAATCGTTAGAACGCAACTGTCGCTTGCTGATCGATCCGTCAATTCAACGACTTCTAGCTCCTATGATTTCCTTGCTCATCCCGCAGAAGAAGCTATTTGGGCACTCACCGAGAGTACCACTAATGTGAAGTGGATCTTTGAGCCAACACCACTATGTCGCTTGTGATCTCGGAGCGGAAAGCTGTCGAGTCATGCTGGGGACCTTGTCAAAAGATCAGCTTACAATCGAAGAGATTCATAGGTTTCCGAACGGGCCCGTCAAGGTTTTCGGCACACTACGTTGGGATATGTTGCATATTCTTGATGAATTGAAGAAAGGCTTGCTCAAAGTTGCTGCGCGTGGTTCTCACATCGACAGCATGAGCGTCGACTCTTGGGGCGTTGATTACGTGTATCTGAGAGGTCAGGACCCCCTACTCACCTTGCCTTACAATTACCGCGACACTCGAACGGATGGAGCCTTGGAGAAGGCTTTTGCACTTGTTCCAGCGAGCCTCATCTATTCCCAGACGGGGATTCAATTCATGCAGATAAATACTCTTTACCAGTTGCTCGACGATCTCGAGCACCGTCATGAGATTCTTGAAATGAGTGACCAGTTTCTGAACATCGCGGACTACTTTAACTATCTGCTTTCGGGCGTGAGTTGTGCCGAAGAATCGCTTGCAAGCACGACGCAGCTCTTCAACCCACGAGTGCGAACATGGTCTTGGGAACTCATCGAGAAGCTCGGGTTTCCCGCGAGAATATTCCCCAAGTTGGTGCAGTCGGGAACGAAGCTTGGACCGTTGGAGCCCGGCATCGGTGAAGAGCTGGGTTTGGAGGGTACCCAAGTTGTGGCCGGTTGTTCACACGACACGGGCGCGGCTGTGGCTGCAGTTCCTGCGGAAGGCCATGACTGGTGTTATCTCAGTTCAGGCACTTGGTCCGTGGTCGGAATCGAACTCGAAAAGCCTATCATTAATGCCACCAGCTTGGTACACGGTTTCACCAATGAAATGGGCTACGGCGGAACAATTCGTCTTCTCAAGAACATCGTCGGCCTCTGGGTCGTGCAAGAGTGTCGCCGGGAGTGGGTTAGAGAAGGATACGAGTATTCGTATGACGATTTGACTAAAATGGCGGAGGAAGCTCAGCCGCTCAAGTGTCTGATAAATCCAGCTGCTTCACAATTTGTGAAGCCAGGCCTCATGCCCCAGAAGATCATCAACTACTGCCGTGAAACAAATCAGCCGCCCCCCAAGACACACGACGAAACCATCCGCTGCGTCTTAGAGAGTCTCGCCTTGATGTATCATCAGGTGCTACGAGAAGTCGTTACCATAACCGGTCAAGAACCCAAATACCTCCACATTGTAGGAGGAGGAAGCAAGAACCAATTGCTTAACCAGCTCACCGCGAATGCTACTCAAGTGCCGGTTCTGGCCGGGCCATCAGAGGCGACCGCGATCGGCAATGTGTTGGTACAGGCTATCGCGCTAGGCCATCTGCATTCGCTGATTGATCTACGCCGGGTTGTTCGTCGCTCCTTTCCTGTTGATTCGTATACGCCCGAAGACGGCCCCACTTGGATGAAAGCAAAGGAACGTTTTCAAAGGCTGACCGCCAAATCCTTACCCAATCTCGAATAGCGATGGCTGACTTCCTGTTTCTTCAAGAGGAGTGGCACGTCGTGCGACCTGTACACGGTGTGGACAAATCTACTCTTTTCAGTGTTATGCGCGTTGTACACATTTCCTAGACCAAATGTCGAGAGTAGGCGGATCAAAATGCCTAGGCCGAGGTTCCATGAAGATTGTAGGAGAAGGATAGCCTGGAGTCACATCTTTGTACACGTGATTCTTCTTACATACTTCACCCAGCCCATTCCCCATTTTGTAGGCGCCACAAGTCTTGCGGGATACCCGTGTTCGACGGTCAATGGCAGACCGCCAGCCTTCAAGGCTATCATGTTATCGGGGTTCGTGATCTCACCCAGTTCGGAACTCATTGTTGTCTTATAGCCTGTAACGCTCTCAACCGTGACATAGGCGATCTTTTCAGGCGCTGCCCCGGCCAGTCTCAAAAGATACGACAATGGTATGCCCTCCCAAAGAACTTCAGCCGTCCATCCATCCACGCAATCGATTCGCAATTTCCTTTGAGCACTAGACATACTCAGTAGATCATCTAGCGTAAGTTCCAACGGTTTCAAAACGTCTCCATCCACTCTCAGTCGGTAGCCCTCCAAGCTTACCTCGGTCGGTCGATCTCCATTCCACGTTACTGGAAAATCGTAAGTGTTCGAGTTGGTCACTGCAGCCTTAGACTTTGTCGCGGGCTCTCTGGCCGCTTCTCTAAAGAACCACCACAATCCGCCAGCAAACGTCGCAGCCAGTCCTAGAGGAATCAACCGTATGAAGGACCTTCTGTCCAGTTTCATGATTTTCCTGACTCGCCCAACTTCTGATGAGTTACTGATCCTGTTTGCCAATTTCTTGGGTCCATCCATTATAATGTTCCAGTGCTATCTGGCAGGGTGCCAAGTCTGGAAGCGCTGCTGAGGGACTTCTCCTCAAGAATAGAGGGAGGGCTCAGGGGCGGAAGCTCGATAGACGTCATTTCATGTGAGGTTCTGTGTGCAGAAAAGGTCTAAGTAGGGTTTCGAGAATATCGGTCCGTACGAGAATTGGCCTTCTTAGGAATTGACGTTGGTAGCTCGAGCGTTAAGGCTTGCGTGATAGGCCAAAATGGGAAAATGCTCGACTTTGCAACCACGGATATTCACAATCTACTACGAAGACCTGCACCCTCGTGGGCAGAGAGAGACTCGGAGACCGTATGGAACGCTGTCTGCCTGACACTGAAGAAGCTCACGAATCTGAGAAGCATAGAGTCAGTCTGCGTCGACGCGACGAGCGGGAGTGTATTGGCTGTTAATCGCGAACTATGTCCGCTCTGTCCAATTCTTCTTTACAGTGACAAGAGGGCGGAGCAGGAGGCCGAATACGTTAGGCAAGAAAGTTCTATCGCTCGTGAATACGAGGTCTATCTTCCACTAGATCCCTATCTTGTCATTCCCAAAATCCTCTGGATGCGCAGCCATCTGAGTAGCTTTGGCAATGTCGAGAACATCTTGAGTGAAGGCGATTTCATCCAGATGAAGCTGACCGGTATAGTGTGTACCTCGCCGAACGTGGCTGGCAAGGCACATGTAGACATAAGGTCCGGAGACTACCTGGAGAAGTTGTATGAAGACCTGAAAATCGACACGGGCCTCCTGCCTCCCATCAAGCCGGTCGGTGCGTTGGTTGGCCAGATTTCTGAATCCTGTAGCAGGCAGACGATGCTCCCAGAGAAAGCCGTCGTGATAAATGGTGTCACTGATTCGACTGCAAGCGACATGGCGACTGGGACTCTCAGTATTGGTCAACTCAATGCTTCGATAGGAACCTCGCTGGTGGTTCATGCTGTCGCTGGCAGCCCCATTCCTGACAGAGCCAGGCGAATCTACTACAAGTCATACGTGGAAGAAAAAGTGCTGGCAGGTGGCGCAACCGATGCCGGAACGCTGCCTATGAACAGTCTGAGCAAATTACTTGGCAAGACTCTGCAGGAGCTCGACTTAGAGGCAGAAAAGGTTCCTGCCGGCTGCGAAGGTTTGATTGCGCAGCCTCAATGGGTCGGTTCCCGTATCCCTGACCACAACCCGAATGTCAGAGGCTTCTTCGCAGGCATAACCGAAAGTAACTGCACGGCCGGCCACATATTCCGGAGCATACTCGAGGGCAACGCAGTCATTGTGAGCCAGCTAGTCGACATTATCGAAGAAGTGACGCGAACAAAAGTCCTAGAGATCAGAACGAGCGGGGGAGGTTCAAAGAGCAACATACAGAATCGCACGATTTCAGATGCAACTGGTAGGCGAGTACTGGCAGTCGGGACAAACGAAGCTTCAATTGGTTCAGCTATCCTTGCTGCATGGGGCCTCACGCACGAGGCGATTTCAGCGATCGCCCACAGAACTGTAAGGATTCGAGAGAGGTTCGAACCTAGCATGGAAGGACGAGACGTATACGCGAAGGTCGGCGAAAGACTGCGAGTCTTGACCACGAAGATCTACCGGGACGCCTAACACGCCCAGATTGCACTGCCCCGTCATGATAGTCAGCCGTGACAGACACGTATTGATGTAGAAAGGGTTGAATAACTCCTTGGCTCCGCATTTCTAGAATACTGGAGCGCTCGACTGCATTGAACATGCAAGATCGATTGAGAAGCAAAGTTGTCGAAATCTCCAAGAGACTCTACAATAGAGGCCTCGTCGCAGGTGCCGGTGGTAATGTCAGCGCTAGAGCACCCCATTCCGAAGAGATCTTCATCACCCCCAGCGGACTGTGCAAGGGGTATCTCAAGTCGTCGCAGATTGTGAAGGTAGATTTGAACGGCAATGTGATTAGAGGTAAACTGAGGCCGACTTCTGAGACGCCCATGCACACCAAAATCTATAGAATTAGAAATGACATCAACGCAATAGTTCACGCGCACCCTCCTATTAGTACCGGGTTCTCTTGCGCAAATATCCCTCTCGACTACTCATTCTATCCAGAAGTGATAGTGATGATCGGAGAAATTCCCTTGGTGGAATATGTCACACCGACAACCAGAGACCTAGGAAGCATCGTGGCAGAACATGCCGAAAGGCACAACGCATTCCTTCTTCGAAGCCATGGACCGGTCACTATGGGATCGAGCTTGGAGCAAGCCTATCACCGGATGGAACTCCTCGAGGATTTCGCCAAGATCTGTCTCGTATCGAAACTACTTGGAGGCCCTCAACCGCTACCTTCCGGTGAAGTTCAGAAATTGCTTGCTCTCGAGACAGAAAAATACCGCATGGAACTTGCTAAGAAGCGAGAATAGGCATTTCGGCTCATGTTCACATCCGTCGCATACTTCACGATCTTGCAGACCTTGTGCCAGGAATCATGAACCGAACCTCTGCTCAGCTCTCATTCATGTGAATATGCAGAGCGCCAGCTGTCTCCTAGCGGACTTGCCATTGGCTAGATCCCGGAACTGGCTGATTTATCCCCGAGTCTGTCGAGTAACCTCATTCGTCCTGTGTACTCTTAGGATGATATTTCGGAGAGGCGCGGAGCCAAGGCGTGTGAGGCCTCTTGAGTATCCCCCAATGATCTATCGCGGCTTTCAACTCAGGCTTAGTCTTCGCCGCCTCTTCCAGAGAGATCCCGTCCATGACAGCATCAATGGCTTGCCTCCAGGCCATAGCGCCTGCTGTGTAGCCCATCGGATGTCCAAGCATGCCTCCTCCAGCAGGGATGACTATGTCAGTTCCGTACTCTGCAACTAGAGTGGGCAATAGCCCGGGGTACATTCCAGCTGCCGGCATAGGCCATGTCTTCTTAATGTGAAAGAACGGCGCGGTCTTGACC
>Ga0136653_10000927_pt1 | contig 15680 bp, 14 predicted proteins | sample LakKivw275mmetaG_FD_94866 | JGI IMG/M metagenome (GOLD analysis project Ga0136653, IMG submission 94866) | Anoxic lake water microbial communities from Lake Kivu, Rwanda to study Microbial Dark Matter (Phase II) - Lake Kivu water 275m metaG... | ecosystem: Environmental > Aquatic > Freshwater >...
CGCGACGGCGCCCGGCTCGAATTCGATTGTCGTGATGCCGGCGGTCGAACCCGGGTTCGCGATGCAGACGATGCCGTTCCTGACCCCGGACTTCTCGACGCACGCCGCGACCTGAGCGGTAATGTCGATGACATCGCCGAAGCCCTGGGTCGAGACTTCAAAGCCGGCGGTGTGAACCATCAAATCGGTTGTCCGACAAGAGGAAGCATGCTGCTGACTGAGGCGAAAACAAACAAGAGGGGGTCACGGTCGGTTGCGAGTCTGGCTGCAATCTACAAAATGACCGAGCCTATAGCGAGTACGCTTCCGCCGTGCCCCGCGGCCAGAATAGCATCCGCGTTCTCGATGTCAAGCAGTGTCTCCGGGGTGCCGGGCCGCTCATTGCCGGCGTTCGGATATGGTTTCACGAAGTCTGCCTGCCGAGGTAGGGCTCGGGGCTCTGAAGGAAGTCGAAGGCCAGGGTGAGCAACGCCTTCGTACCGGTGGCCAGCACCGCCTCGTCCATGTCGAACCGGTCGGAGTGGTTCATCGCCGTGATGCTGCGCTCCGGGTTCCCGCCGCCCAGGAACATGAACATCCCGGGCACCTTCTCCAGGTAGCAGGCGAAGTCCTCGGCCCCGAGATTCGGCTCCATGTCGTCGTCGACATTGGGGAAACTCGCCCTCAGGACTTCGGTCGCCCGGCGAGTGAAAGCAGGGTCGTTAACCAGCGGCGGATACGCCGCTTCGGCGTCAAGCGTGTAGGAAGGCACGCCGGGGCTTGGGACACGATCCGAGTCACCCGGGTCTGACTGCATCGGCCCCGGTCCGACGACGCGGTCGTGTCCCGCGCCGGGCCGGCTGAAGGCCTGCATCAGTCCGTCGAGGTTCGACCTGATTGCGGCCATGATCATCTCCGAGTCTCGCACGTCGTAGGCGCGGAACGTACCAATGACCTTCGCTTCGGCCGGCGTCTGGTTGTGCTGCATTCCCGAATGGACTTCACCGAATCCGAGCACGTACCGGGAGTTCGGGTTCAGCCGCCGCCGAAGGTCGTCCTGAATGGTGCTGATGAACCGGGCGGCAATCGCTATCGGGTCGACGTTGTCCTGGGGGCACATATGATGACCGGGCTTGCCGTGGATGGTCAAGCTGAACGTACGGCTCGAGGCCATGAACGGCCCGGGCCTGAACCCGATCCGCGAAAGCGGCATGTTGCCGAAGATATGGACCGCGATGATGGCATTGACCCCTTCGAGGCAGCCGTCCTCGATCATCGCTCCGGCCCCGCCCGGCGGCACCTCCTCAGCCGGCTGAAAGATGAGCCGAACGTTACCCCCGAGCGTATCCCAGTGCTCCTGCAGCCAGCGGGCTGCACCGAGCAGCATCGCCATATGCCCGTCGTGCCCGCAGGCATGCATTACGCCCGGGTTCTGCGACCGGTACTCGCAGTTCAACTCGGTTTCCGCCTCCTGGATCCGGAGCGCGTCCATGTCGGTCCGGAGCGCGACGCACGGCCGCTTGCGGCTGCCGTAAATGGTCGCAACGATACCGGTCCCGCCTGCGTACCGGTATTCAACGCCCAGGCTCGCAAGGACTTCGGCAACCTTCTCCTGCGTCCGCCGCTCCTCAAAACTGGGCTCCGGGTGCTGGTGGAACCAGCGCCTCAATTCGCTCACCCAGGAAAGAAGACTCTCGTCCAACTCAATCATATCCAGGCCTCCGCCGGTGAATGACGAAGCCCGAAGCTCGAATACCGATTGAAGCTCGAACAGACAATGACGAATCGGGATTCCGGATTCCGGGATTCAATCGTCATTCGTGCTTCGAGTTTCGGACTTTCCGTGCATAGTCTACTGCTGACACTTGCGACAGAAATAGCACGCGCCTCCGAGATAGGCGATCTTCTCAATCCTCGTGCCGCACTCGGGACACGGTTTGCCTGCGGTCCTGCTCGACATGATGCGCTCGTATCGACCCGGCATCCCGAAGAGGTCGAGTTCGTCCGAGCGACCGCCCCGGGTGATGATGTCGCGCACGGTCTTGGCGACGGCGGTGTGCAGCTTGCGCCGCTGCGCCGGCGACAAATCGGCAATCGGACGGCGCGGGTGCAGTCCGGCCCGGAACATGATGTCCTGCGCCACCGAGTTACCCAGGCCCGGAATCAACTGTTCCTGCGTGAGCAGCCCTTTCACACTTCGCTTCTCGCCCTGCAGTAACTCGTCTAAGAGACCCGAGAAGTACCGGAAAGTGAACTCCCTGTCCACGGGCGTCGGCCGCATGCCCTTGATGTACTTCCGCTCCCGCTCCCTGCCTTTCTCAAAGAGCTCCATCGCGCCCCACATCTGGGTGGCGACCGACAGGCCCGTCTCGTCCTCGAAGTCGAGCAGCAAGTGGTACCGGCCCGGCCGGGTCGCACCGCGTTCGTGGAAGAGCAGCCGCCCCCCACACTCGCCGAGCACCAGTACGTAGCCGGGCTCCAGCGGCACGAACATCCATCGCCCCCTCGCCATGGCTGCACCCACGGTTTTCCCTCTCGCCAGACGCTCGAACTCGGCCGGCTTGCGATTGTACCACACGAACTTATGCGGGGAGTTGCCCAGCCGGCCGCGCTTCACGACCTTGCCGCGCAGAACCTGGTTCATCTGCCTGGTCAGGGTCACGCACTCGGGCAGCTCGAACACTACTCCTCCGTCTTCGGCCGAGCCAGCCACGCCGGCAGGCGTCCGTGCCCGACCATGATCCGAATCAGGTTCTCCATGCCCGCGAACTGGCGCATGCAGAGCCGATATTCTTCCTCAGTCAGGTCGGCCGTTCGCGGGTAGCAGTGGAGCGACATCCCCTCCCGGCTGCCCATCAGCGGCCGCACCTTCTTGCACGGGAAATCGGCGCAGAGACCGCAGCTCTCGACGCCCTTCTCTTTGGCACACGGCCGGACCTCGCAGGACTTGTCGGCCAGCCGACCGTCGACACGGCAGCCGTCACAGCGGACGTTCTCGGCGGTGTATGCCTCATGTCCGAACAGCTTGCGCCAGCCGTCAACCAGCTTCTGCCGCACGACCGGGTCGTCTGACCGCGCCGCGCACTGGTCGCAATTGTAGCCGCAGTAACCTGTCATCTTCACCATCGAATCCTCCTTCCCTCAAGCGGCGGGCCGAGTCTCGTCGGCAGCTCCCCAGGCGCGGACAACGAGCCAGATCTTGCGCGCACTGAATTGCCTAGCTGGCGTCCTTCTTCCCCACAGCGCCGCCCAATGCCGCGACGACGCCGGGCGGACCGTCAAGCGTACGAATCGGGAAGGGTATTACGATGCCTTCCTGCCGGTAGCGTTCATGCAGCGCCTTGATGAACTCGTGCTTGACCAGGTAGGTCGAGCCAAAGTCGCTGACCCGCAGCGCGACGTTGAAGTTGATGCTCGAGTTGTCAAACGTGTGGTAGCGGACAAACGGCTCGAACCCGCGCACCGCGCCCGGCACCTCCTGCTGAATCCGGCGGGCGACATCGAGGGTGACTTCCTCGACGCGACGCAGGTCGCTCGCGTAGCTTATGCCCACCGGAAAGTAGATGGCGACCTCTTCCTGGGGCAGGTTCAGATTCTGGATGACACTGGTGTTGAGCCGGCTATTGGGGACGATAATCGCTATGTTGGTCACGGTCCTTACCCGAGTGTGGCGCCAGCCGATGTTGGTAACCCATCCCTCTTCGCCGGTGTCGAGTTTCACGAAGTCTCCGACTCGCACGGTACGGTCGGCCAGGACGAACAGGCCGGCAAAGAGATTGGAGAGTGGACCCTGCAACGCGAGCGCCACGGCCAGCGACCCAATGCCGAGCGACGCCACGATCGGCGTGATCGAAATGTGCAGCGCCTGGAGCAGCAGGAGCAAGCCGATGGCAACAATCAGCAGCCGGAGTATGCCGCGCACGATGCCGCGGGTGATATCGATGTAGGCGAAGCGGCCCTTGAAGAAGACAAGCAACCGATAGATGAACCGGTCAAGGAACACCAGGGCCGCCAGCAGCACCAGGACCTTGGCGACTATCGACATGACCTTGTCGACCTGGCTTGGCAGCGGCAGCAGCCCTTCGAGAGCCCACACGCCGAGGACGATAGTCACGATTGTCAGCGGGATACCCAAGGTCTCGACCACTGCCGACAGCAGTCCGCTGCCGGACTTCTCGGCGCGAATCCGGAGCCAACGGCGCAGTATCCGCCAGAAGAGCAGGACGGCGGCGACGCATACCAGGAACAGCACCGGGGCGAACAGCCACGGGCTTATCCTCAGGCCCAGCAACTGCAGGTGCGTACTCGGGGATGGGGTCACGATTCAGGCCACCCGGTCCGGTCCGTTTGCGTCATTCTCATCGGCTGGTTCTCGTGATTCTGATTATCATCACTGCTGGCTGCTTGTCAAGACGCCGCAGGAGAAGCTGCAGGATTCCCGCCGGAAGGAAGTGCTAGTCCCGGCCGGCCTTGCCCCCGGCGTGCAGCTTCTCAAGCCGCGGCTGCGCGTCCTTGAACACAGTCACCTTCCAGACGCCCTGCAGCCGCTCGCACGGGAACTTGTCGCAAAGGGCGCAATGGGCAACGCCCATCTCCATCGCGCAGCACCGCACCGCACACTCAAGACAAGGCTTCAGACACCGGGCGTCAATCGTGGTGCACCCGTCGCAAATAATGTAGGTGTCCTTCCTCTTGCCCGAGCTTTCTGCATTCTGAATTCTGGTTTCTGAATTCTGGTCTATCCGCTTCCACGCCCACTCAATCCCCTTCCGAAGCATCGCCTGGAAAAGGCCCTTCAGATGCAGCTTCTCGCCCAGCCGCGGGAACCGATAGGCCGGGCACTTCGCGCAGTCAATCCCGCAGTAGGCGATTATCCGTCTGGCCACGGCACTAGCTTCGGCACAAACCGCTGAAAGTCAAGGTCTCGCGGTCTGAACAAGGCAGGTTTCCGAAACCAGCCATCCGGATGGAGGACTGCGGACTCCTGACGGAGAAACCACGGATGAGCGGAGCGTGGCGGAGCCACAACACGGTCAACTCCTCTCCACCTGCTCCACGATTGCCGCCGACGTCGTGACCCAGGCAAACCCATAAGCCAGGTTGAGCAAGCTGGCGCAGTGCATCTCCTCGGTCGGTGCGCCGGTCGCATCAGCCGGTATGAAACTGCGGTAGTCGCGGAAGTACGCATCCCGGGCTGTGGACTCAACGCACATGTTCGTCATCACGCCGCAGATTACCAGGTCTTCGACTCTCAGCGAACGGAGCACCGTCTGCAGGTCGGTGTCAAAGAAGGCCGAGTAGCGGTGCTTGGTCACTACCTTCTCGCTCGCCCGGGGCGCGAGTTCGGCGATGATCTCGCTCTCCGGCGCACCCTCAACGATGTTCTCCTTCCACCACTGAACCATGATCCCGGCGTCGAGCATCTCCGGATGATGGGCGTGCCGGGTATAGATGACCGGCCGCCGGGCCCGGCGGAAGCCCTTCAGCAATTGCATCAGGTTTGGCACTATTGCTTCGGTGCAGGAAAGATAGCCCTTGCCCGCCGGGTCGGCGAAGAAGCGTTGCATGTCAACGACCAGCAGAGCCGACTTCGACAAACGCAAGCGCATCCGGTGCGTATTCACTGTGCGAATCGCGGCCAGCCATTGCTCCGTCTTGGCGGCGATGTTATGCCTCGTAACGTATGATTCCAGCCTGTCTTTCTTCACGAGTCTACTCCCTCGGCGCAGTCAGATCTGGTGTTCAAGACAAAGATCCACGCATTGAGCGACCAGAACATGCGCGCCGACCACAGATTCTCCATCGCCGGTGAGAATATGCGGACCATTCCTGGTGTCAAGCAAGAGGCTTGCACCAGGCGCCTGCTCCTGTATACTAACACTGAGTCTACGGAGAATCCGCGGCCACTAACTCCGGTGCAGACGGACACGAGTCCTCCTTCCCTCCAGCTGCCCGCCTCGCGCGGGCAGCCCTTTAACTGTGCGCGAACTAGGCTCACCTGCCCGACTTCGCCAACCCAAGGACCATGAACTTGAAACCGAAAGCTCGCTCCTAGGGCGCGCGGTGTGTTGAATCGGCGGGACGAGAATCGGTTAGAGTCCCCGATAATCCCCACCCACCGGGCGGCGTCCGTGCCACACAGCGCTGGCACGCCGGGCGCCCGACCAGTGTGAAACGCGTGTTGTCGCCGGCGCCTGCTCGCGTGAACCCGCGGCGGACCGACGCAGCAGCGCCGGCCTGCGGTTACCTGGTCGGAGCCCGAACCGAGTCGGAGTCCGGCGGCAGCGTGTCGTAGGAAAGCGCCTGGCAGGCCGACTGCGCATTCCCATACAGAAGGAGGCACTCGCGATAGGCTTGACCTACACCATACTGGTCGTGAGCTGAACGCCAGATCCGCACCGACTCTCTCAGTTGGTTGAGATGCTGCTCGACTTGCGAAATCCTGAGGCGAACGCCGACCCCTTCCAGCACCCCTCGCCGCGCCAGCACCGCTTTCAACGAATCGACCCGCACTCTCAATTCGCCAATACGTTGCTCGTACGCTGCAATGCTGTCAGCGCTGGTCGCGCCCGAAGCCGATACGACGTACCTCGGTTTCCGCCACACGAACGAAGCCAGGATGGCGGCGCCCACCACCATCAGGGCTATGTACAGAAGCGTCAGATTTCTCACCCTGTTGTCCATTTCTATTTGACGCGGACACGCGCACCACGGTTCAGCCACCCTCCGCCCGCACGGGGCCAAGAGCCCTCGCGCCCGGCCGTTCGCGCTAATCCGAGTCCCACCGGCGCTGGGCCGTCAGCCGCTGCCCGCCACTCGAATCCCTGGCTCCTTGACCCTGAATTCCTGTGCTCTGCCAATCAGCAGTCTACAATCGTCAATCTCAAGTGGACTGGCCTCGCCGCCGTCATCTGGCTATGATGACTGCTCTCGCCCCCAGTCCAGTTGATGGATCAGCAGGAACCAGGCGTAGCGGCTGGCCGCGGCAAGGGCGGCTGCGAGCATGAAAACCAGCAGGTAGAAGGCAAACCACCAGTGCAGCAGCACGGCGATGCCGACACCTAGCACGCCCGTGTACCCGACGATAGAGAGCGTTGCGCCACGCGTGAAGATTCGCTGCTCCTTGTGGCGCCGGCTTCGACTCAGCACCTGGCCGAGATACCTAGCCGTCGCAACTGCGTAGGCGATGCTGAGCGCGATGAGCGCCACGCCCAGGCTCACCGGAGACTGGTGCGGTATGAGGAAGACGATTGCGACCATCAGCACGAGGATGAACTGGGAGAAGGCATGGCGCGCCGTGTCAACCAAGTGCTGGTTCTCCGGCCGTCGGAGAATGTCCGAGTTGAGGGTTAGCGCGATGAAGAGCAGTCCGGTAAGGGTCGCGCATGCGGCCGCCACGGTTGCATAAAACATCTGCCAGTCTCGCATTACCTCTGTGAACGTGCGCATCTTACCTCCCGCCAGGCAGCGGAACTCCCAGGCCAGGACAGCCAGTCGTTCGCACCTCTGGTCCCGTCAATCTGCAATCAACCATCGTCAATCTCAAATGGAATGGCCTTGTTGCCGTCATCAGAGATGCAGTTGCCGCTCATCACCCTCACTCACTTGAGGTCGTAGTCGTGCAGTTCCGTGTCGGGTTCGCCCGGTACCGAACACTTCACCAGGCCAACGCCGGGCGCGAAGTAGCACACGAACTCATCCCCCTCGTACTGAGTTGAGACCTCGATGCAGTTCTCGAACTCTCCGGCGTGCGTTGAGACGCGGGCCTTTGTGGCCTCGATTCGGCTGAGGGAGTTGGTGTCCAGCGGGTCATAGTGCCAGCCCCCCCCCACTTCGAACGGCTCCTTCAACACGACCATTCCGAGCGTGTCATCGGCAGTATACGACCAGACGATCTTCCCGTTGACGTACGCTGAGTAGTCCACGTCCTCAGTGTACCCCCATCCATACCAGTGGATAGCGTGTGCGTCCGTGAACTCCTCCGCTATCTTCTGGGTGTCGCAGTCCGTCGTATCGCCCTGTGTGCATGTCCAGCTGTTCCCAACCGCGAACGGGTAGTAGTTCTCCACGGTCTGGGCCGGGCCAGACAATCTGCAACCGGCGCAGACCAAGAGGATGCAAACAGAGACGAACCTGCCTATCACTGCCGCTCCTTTCAGCCTTCACCTGCCAGCTCACGGAATTCCACAGGCAACTCGTACTGCATGGCGACCCTCCCTGGCCCACCCCGCGTGCGGTTACTCGGCCTCGGACAAAGGCTCTCGTTTGTTGCGGGGAGCAGGAGGGCTTTGCGGTCTTTTTCGTACCGCTCCACAAGGTCAACGACCGGCTCTGAAGCCGAGTTGCCCATTGCGGGAACAGGATATGCTCCGGCCGGCGCAAGTCAAGCGGACGCGCGGATGCGGGCTCACGTCTTGCGGCGTCGACGTTTGCGCGCGGGTCGGTCACCGGCGGAGAAGCGGCTCTCCAAGAATATTCAAATTCCTGAATGTGCGTTATAGCACACATTCCGTGGGCGACCGAAACCTATCCTAAGTTCCCTATTCTCAATTCTCTATTCACATTTGCCCCACTGACCCCTCCTATGCCTACCCCATGGTTCGGTAGGCAGCGTCCATCGTTGCCTGGTACATCGTTTCCCAGGCAACAAGGCGAACAACTTGCCCGGCCGTTTCCACCGCTACTTAGTCCGCTACATACCGAGCAACAAGGACAGCTCCTTCCCCGATTCCTTGCCGAGTAGCATGCACCGTTCTCTACCAAGTTCAATCCTGAGTCCCCGTCCACATTCCCGTCCGAGCTCCCTCCCGAATCACTCTGCAGGCAACTTCGCAGGCAACGTGCAGAGCTACTTGAAGAGCAACAAGGAGAGCTCCGTCGCGCGTGGTTGCCGGGTTCTCCGCCGAGCCAGTCCCTCGGACCTCATGCGGCCTCCGTGGTCGCACCGAATCCACGCCGGCCCTTGAAACCGCGTGAAGCGCGACTATCATGTGGCGATGAGGAACGACGGACGCGAAGTCGAAGGCCAGGCCGTTCGACAGAAGGAGCTGCATCGGCGCGGGATTGTCACGTCCTGGCTCGGTGGAGCAACGCTGGTTGCCCAGTTCGTGCTCTTGTTCTTCATCGCCCGTGATTTCGTCCCTCTTTTGCGATACCTGGGATACGCAGTCTGGGCAGGCGGCTGTGTGCTCGCGTGGCTGCCGATATTCTACTTCCGCCGCAAGGCCGGCGTGCCCAAGGGGAAGAGCTACATACACACCACGAAGCTCGTGACCACCGGTATCTACTCGGTCGTCCGCCACCCGCAGTATCTGTCCTTCTTCTTGCTGGCATTCGGCCTGGCGCTCATTGGTCAGCATTGGGTTTTCTTCCTGCTCGGAGCCGTGGGCTCGCTTGCGTTTGCCCTGGGGCTCAAAGGAGAGGACGAAGCCAACATCGAGAAGTTCGGAGACGACTACCGCCGGTACATGGAGCAGGTGCCCGGGTACAACATCCTGCTCGGCCTCATCCGGCGCCTCGCGCGGACGGCCGCGAGACAGTAACTCGGCCCGTCGCTATCGCCCGGCTAGCGCGCGAAGGTGAATGCGGCGCCTTCGCGCCTGCCGCCCGCCTCGACTACTGCGAAGTAGACGCCCGAGGCCTCGGGAACCACCTCGAACGCCTGACGCCCGGCCGCGCGATAGCCGGTACGCTCCAGCACCAGCCGGCCCGCCGGGTCGAACACCCGCAGCCACACGCGCCCGGACGCCGGGTTGTCAAACTCCAGCCGCACTCCGCCTGGCTTCATCACCGCCCGCAGCCCGGCCGGCGCCGGCCGCGCCTGCCTGAGCTCAGCCACGCCGGGCGCGGTGACACGGTCGAAGTACGCGGCCCCGGGCGGAGAGTCGCCGGCCGATACCCAGACCAGGCCGTACTCGTTGTCGTCCAGCCTCTCGACCCGGATACGCACCGCCTGGTCGGGCATGTGCTCGCTCACGGTGTCCGGCTCGGAGTACGGACCTTCAACCTGCGGCGCGTACTGGAACAGTATGTCGCGGTCGGCGATGACATGGTCACGGTGAACCACCGCGCACCCGCCGCGCCGCAAGCTGATCTCGACTGCGTCGCGCGTAACCCAGGTATCGGTCACCGCAACGTCGTACCACCAGCCGCCCTCGAAGTCGTTGGTGTAGTACACGATGATCTGCTTCAGGCCGTGCAGAAGGTACGCCATGGCAACGGTGTCGTGGTGCGCGCTCACCGCGGTCGGCAGATAGCCGTCGCTTGCATGGGCGTAGTACGCGAGGTACGTGCAGTATTGAAAGAACGTGTCGCTCGGCAGGAAGAAGCCGAGACAGGGGGATGCCGTGTCGCCGGCACGGGTCTTCAACCAGGAGACCCAGACGCTCGCCGACCGGTAGCCGTCGTTGTAGCTGCAGTCGAGCCCGTTGTTGCATCCCGCCTGGGCGTTCACGTACTTCGACCGCCACATCCGGCACGAGCTGTCGGTCCGGACGAACTTCAGCGCCCCGGCGCAGGTCCGGCCGAACAGGTAGACCTCCCAGCCCGGGTATGCGTCTTCGGACGAGGCCGCGGCGAACTCGACGAGAGTATCGCCTGGGTCCGACTCGAACGCGGTGATAAGCAGGGTGTCGCCGGGGAACCGCACGAACTCACCGGTCGTCGTACTGATGCGGCCGATGAGCGCGAGGTTGCATGACGCGGCCCTCACCGACGCGGCGATGACCAGGTAGTCACCGTGGCAGGCCGCGGTCGTGGCCCGGACGTAGTCGGCGCGGTTCCACTGGAGCTGGGCCAACTCCTCCCAGGTCACGCCGTCGTCGGTTGAACGGTATGAGTAAATGTACGTATGGTCACCGGCCCGGGCCGGGAACGAGGCGAACAACCAGCCGTTGTGCAGCCGGTCGAACGAGCAGCCGTACAGGCTGTCGCGCGTCCCGATGCGAATGTCATCGCCCAGACTTGGTTCGGAGCGGACCAGCACTCGCGGATTGAGCGCGAGTGCAACCGTACTCGGGTCGCCGCAGCGCGAGAAACCACGGGCGCGATCAATGGCGGCCTCGTACTCGCCCGAGTTCCACAGTCCGCTGATGGCGCGGGCTTCAGCGTACGCCTCGGGCGCGGAGCCCGGGCTCGGTTCGAGCCAGATTTCAGAGTTGGCCCGCTCAGCAGGTGTCATCTCGGCCAGGGACGGCCAGAACTCGTCGGGCATCGCTGGCGCGGCGGGCGAGGCCAGGGAGACCGCGATGACGACAAGCAGCATAGCCTGGAATTTCATTTCAGAACTCCTTTGCGCATAGGTGCCATCATGCCTTGCTCAGCGGACAAACGTGAAGCCGGCACACGCGCGCCGACCGGCCGCCTCGACGACTGCGAAGTAGACGCCCGAGGCATCGGGCGCAAGATCGATTGACCGGCGCCCGACTCCCATTCGCTCCTCGCGGTGGAGTACCTGCCGGCCGGCAATATCGAGCACGCGAATGTGGACCTGACCGACAACCGGGTTGTCGAACTCCAGTTTGACACCGCCCGGCCTGGGTAGGACCCGCAGCCCGAGCGCGAGTTGTCCCGGAGGCTCGAGCTCGGCGATGCCGATGGCATTCACCCGGCTGTAGTAGGCGGCGTAGCGGCCTTCGCTGGTCGTCACCCAGACAACACCGTACCCGCCAGAACCCAGGTTTTCGACCCTGATGCGCCGTCTCGCGTCCGGTGGGCATTCACCCACAGTATCCGGCCCGGTGTATGGTCCGGCCACGCTGTCGGCGTGACGGAACAGGAGCCACTCATCCGAGGCAACTGCCTTCATGTATGCTGCCGCGAAACCGCCGCCGCGCCGTGCGCATACTTCGGGCGTGTACTCCACCCCGGTCGTATCGGACAGCGACGCCGTGTACCAGCGGTCGCTGTCGCAGTCCGGGCTGTAGACAAGGGTTGCCCTCTGCCCGTCGGCCTGCAGGTACCCGACCAGAACGGTGTCATGCCAGGCGGTTACGGCGGTGGCGGGGAAGATGTACTGCAGCGCATATTCGTCGAGCGCCTGCACCTGGAATTCCGGGTTGCCGGTTTTCCACCAGCCGCAGCGCAGCTTGCTGGAGTCGACGCCCGGCAGGTCCTGCAGCCAGGACGCGAAAAAGTAGCACGAGTCGAAGCCTTCGTTCCATGTGCAGTCGAGGCTGCGGTCGCAGCCCGAGGTAACGCTGGTGTACATTACGCGCCAGGCCCGGCAGGAGCTGTCGGTCCAGGCGTACTTCAGCGCCCCGGAGTCGGTGCGGCCGAACAGGTAGACCGCCGAGCCCGGCGACCCGTCCTCGGTCGATGCGGCGGCAAGCTCGGCGATGGCGGGGTCCGGGTTCGACAGGAACGCGATGACGAACAGCGAGTCGCCCGGGTAGTTTACGTACTGGCCGGTGGTGGTGCTGATGCGGGCCGTCATGCCCAGGTTGGCGGACGTCCCCTGGACCGCAACCGCGATGACGAGGTAGTCGCCGTGGCAGACGGCGGTCGTGGCCCGGACGTAGTCACCGCGGTTCCACTGGAGCTGGGCCAGCTCTTCCCAGGTCGCGCCGTTGTCGGTCGAGCGGTAGGAGTAGATGTAGGTCCGGTCCCCGGCCCGGGCCGGGAACGAGGCGAAGAGCCAGCCGTTGTGCAGCCGGTCGAACGAACACCCGTACAGGCTGTCGCGCGTACCGATGCGGATGTCCGGGCCGAAACCCGGGTCGGTTCTGACTAGCTCGCGCGGGTTGACCGCGAGCGCGGCCGCGCCCGGGTCACCGTAGCGGGAGTAGCCGCGCGCCCGCTCGATTGCGGCCTCGAAGTCGCCCGAGTTCCACAGCCCGCTGATGGCCCGCGCTTCCTCGTGCGCTTCGGGCGCCGAGCTCGGCGCGGGTTCGAGCCAGATGCTGCAGTTGGCGCGCTCGGCCGGCGTCATCTCGGCCAGGGACGGCCAGAACTCGCCGGGCACCGACTGCAGCACGGCGGGCGTGGCCGCGGCGACCAGACAGACCGCCAGCAGGACAATCAGGTGTTTGATCACAAACAGACCTCCGTTCTGTGCCCGGGAATTCTGCCACCGGACGGCACGAACTGGCGGGCCCCCCGGGCCGGTACGCCATATTAGAACCTGGGTGGGCGCACGTCAACTACCGCAACACTGCGGCACAGATGAAACCACTTTGTCTGCGTCGTGCCGGTTCTTCGCGCGTCCGCCTCCGCCGTCAGATCGGGTGGCCGCTTCGCTTGAAGCAACATCTGCGTGACATGTAGTACGATGATGCAGTCCAGGCACTTGCTTGACCGAAAGGAACGAAGAAACATGAACCCAGTACCCGATCCAATCTCCGTAATGAAGCTCCTTACCCGCCTGGGAACGGGAGCATTGGTACTGTTTGCCATGCTGTCCTGCTCGCGGCGGTCTGCCGTCAGTTCCCTGCCTCAGCCGCGCGACTATATCAATGCCTGGGAGTTGGCAGTGGCGCTCGTCTTGATGACTTTGGGAGTACTCGTGGCCGGGTTGGGCGGCCGGCTGCCGCTCGTCGCGCCCGCCTTCCGCGCGGCTGTGCCCGGCGCGCCGCCGCTCTGGCCCGTGCTTTTCATCACCATTGCCTGCGGCGCCATCTCCGGGTTCCACTCGCTCGTGTCGTCCGGCACCTCCTCGAAACAGGTGGCGCGCGAACCGGACGCGCTCTTCGTCGGCTACGGTGCCATGCTCATGGAGTCAGTCCTCGCGGTGCTGGTTATCATCGCCTGCTGCGCCGGCATCGGCATGAACTACCGGCTGCCCGACGGTTCGGTCCTTGCCGGCATTGCCGCCTGGAACCACCACTACGCCAACTGGGGCGCGGCCTCCGGCATGAATGCCAACCTCGACGCCTTCGTTACCGGCGCGGGCAACCTGCTTGCGAGCTACGGCATACCGCTGGGCGCGGCGGTCGCCATCATGGGCGTGCTCGTGGTCAGCTTTGCCGGCACGACCCTTGACACCGCCACCCGGCTCCAGCGCTACGTGGTCTCGGAACTGGCGGGCGTGGCGCGAATCAAACCAATCGCCAACAAGTGGGTAGCGACGACGATTGCGGTAGCGACCGCGGGTGCGCTGGCCTTCGCCACCGGCGCGAACGGCGCCGGCGCGCTCAAACTCTGGCCGGTCTTCGGTGCGCTCAACCAGCTACTGGCCGGGCTGGCGCTCATGGTCATCACCGTCTGGCTCCGGCCGCGCACCAGGTTCTACTGGCTGTCGCTCCTGCCCGCGCTCTTCATGCTGGTCATGACAAGCTGGGCGCTCCTCAGAGGTCTCGGCCAGTACGCGTCGGCCCGCAACTGGCTGCTCTTCTCGGTCAGCGCCGTCTGTCTGCTGCTGGAGGTCTGGATGGTCGTCGAGACCGTCATCATCTGGCTGCGACCCCCGCGGCGGACCGCCTGACCGTCGGCTCTACAGCCCGACAGCGCCCGACGCTTGACACCACCGGCAGCGCCCATAGCACAAGCCTTGTGACCTTCCCGATACCGCTGCGCGAGACCTCGGTTCCGGCCCGGGCGCTTGAGGCCGTATCCGGCCGTTCGCGTCCGTCGGTTGGCGGCCGGAGCGTAATCGAGCCGGGCGAGCGTCTGCGCAGCCCCTGTAATCCACTGCTGCCCGGTCTTGGCTTCTGCGACCCGCACGCGCGAAGGGTCCCGGACGGCCGCATCCTGGTCTACGCCACCCACGACTTCGCTGCGGAGAACCCGGACTACGAGATGCATGACTGGTGGATATGGTCTACCCGCGACCTCGAAGAATGGACGTTTGAGGGCGCGCTCCGGCCTGAGGATACCGCCATCGGACAACCCATGCGTTCATGCTGGGCCACCGATGCGCTCCTGGCCGACGGCCAATGCTGGTGGTACCTCTCCGACGGCCCGGACTGCATCCGCGTGATGCACGGCTGCAGTCCGACCGGCCCGTGGCGCGACGGTAGTCCCGGACCGCTGGTGGACCAGGGTCTCGTCTCATCCGGCGCGCGCGACCCGCACGTCTTCACCGACGACGACGGCTCGGAATGGCTGCTCTTCGGTACCTGGGACTACTACCTTGCCCGCCTTGCCGCTGACCGTGTCTCCTTCGCCTCGCCTCCGCAGCGCATAGTCATCCGCAATCCGCAGGGCCCGTACGGCCCGGGCCGGACCGACGACAAGCCATCGCTGCACCGCCACGGCGGGCAGTATCACCTGACCTGGGGTTGCTTCGCTGCCCGTTCGCGCACGCTCACCGGTCCCTGCGACTGCGACGGTTGCTTTCTCGACCTCTCGCTGGCCGAGCTGCCATTCGCCGACGCCCAGCAGTTCTTCATGGACCGCCACGGCTCGTTCTTCGTCCATGACGACCGCTGGTTCTTCATCGGTAACGACTACAGCCGACCGGGCGCGACCCCGTACTTCCGCGACAGCGTCATCGTGCCGGTCGAGTACCGCGCCGACGGCCACATCGCTCCGGCCCGGCTCGCGCGTTACTGGCGCTGACGACAGCAAAACGGCCAAAGCCGCTTGTATGTCAGACTTGGGACACGATCCGAAATCCTCGGGGGATTTCGGTCATGTCCCGCGCCCTCAAAGGGCTACAACCTCACGGTCACGCCGGCGACTGCATAGTGGAACAAGGCGAAGCCGTATACCTCGTCCACGTCCGACCCGCCTTCGAGCACCCGGTACCCGACGCGCGCGTCGAC
>Ga0136653_10000929_pt1 | contig 15675 bp, 12 predicted proteins | sample LakKivw275mmetaG_FD_94866 | JGI IMG/M metagenome (GOLD analysis project Ga0136653, IMG submission 94866) | Anoxic lake water microbial communities from Lake Kivu, Rwanda to study Microbial Dark Matter (Phase II) - Lake Kivu water 275m metaG... | ecosystem: Environmental > Aquatic > Freshwater >...
CTCCCGGTGGGCGATTCCGTGGGCTATTGGGAAAATGTTGTCCGCATCTTCGTGTTCGCCTTCATCTCCATCATTCTGCCCTGGATGGGTCTCTTCGCCCTGATCCTCTATCTTCTCCGCCGTTTTCCCTGGCCCAAAGAACGGCCGGCCCGCTTCATCCTGCTTTATTTTGCGGTCTGTTTCCTGTTCAGCCTGGCCCAGATCGTGATCCACATGGGTTTCGAGCCGGATACGGGGTTCTATTACGGCGATTTCGCCTACCGGCTCGTCCTGGGCCAATGGAATTACTTCTCGAAGAACGCCATTTTCACCGTCGGCGTCGTTGGCGTCCACCAGACGCTGGCCGGCTTCCGCCAGCTGCGTCAGAAAGAGATCGAGCATGCCCGCTTGGCCGAGTCCCTGGCCGAGGCCCGCCTGCACTCGCTCAAAATGAAGCTGCAGCCGCATTTCCTCTTCAATGCCCTCCAGTCGATCAATGTCCTCATCCTCGATAATCAAATCGAGCCCGCATCCGAAATGCTTTCCCGGCTCAGCATTCTCCTCCGCCGTTCGTTCGGCCAGGACGACCGTCAACTCGTCACCGTCGATACTGAATTGGAAACGGTACAGAACTACTTGGCTATCGAGGAAATCCGTTTTAAAGACAGGCTTCAGGTCGAGACGGTGGTGGAACCGGGCGTCCGGAAGGCCATGGTTCCCAGCCTGCTCCTGCAGCCTCTGATTGAGAATGCCGTCAAGCACGGCCTTTCCCGGACTTCGGGATCCGGAAGAGTCGGTATCGACATCCGTCGCTCCGGGAACTCCTTGTCCGTTGCCGTCAGCAACGACGGCCCGGGTCTTCCGGCCGGATGGAATTTCCAGGACCGGGCAGGTTTTGGTCTGAAGACGACCCATAAAAGGCTGGAATTGCTGTATGGGCGCGATTTCACCCTCGAAGTCCGGAACGCCGACGAGGGCGGGGTCCGGGTCGAAATCGCCATCCCCTTTTCCGTGGATATTCTTTCAAGCACGGCCGGGAAGCCGTCCGGGACATCGCCGGGATGAGGCCGGAGGTCGTCTTTCTCGACATCCAGATGCCCGAGGCCGACGGATTCGACGTCCTCAGGGCTGTCCCGGAGGAATTCTGGCCGTTGGTCATCTTCGTGACGGCCTACAACGAACACGCCATCCGGGCGTTCGAGGTGCATGCCCTGGATTATGTCCTCAAGCCGTTTACTCGGTCGCGGTTTCGAGATACCCTGGAAAACGTTAAAATCCGGATGCGGGAGAAGAAGGCGTCGGCCTTCGGAGCGTCCTTAAGGCGGCTGATTGAGGATTGGGAAGATTCCCCGGACAGGAGAGCGACGGGGACTTGGATGGCAGGACGAACGCCTGCCGCTTCGGACGCCCGCCCGGACGCTTATCTCGATCGCTTCCTTGTCGGAGAGAAGGACTCCCAAAAAATTGTTTGGGCCAAGAACATCGAATGGATCGAAGGCGCGGATTATTACGTTCATCTCCATACCCGCGACAAATCTTACATTTATCGGGAACGTCTGAAGAATCTCGAACGCCGCCTTCCGCCCCAGTCATTTGTCAGGGTGCATAAATCGGCCATCATCAACCTCCATTGCCTGGACAAGCTCATCATGGATTATCGGAACCGGATCACCGCGCTTCTTTTATCAGGAGACCGGGTGAAAGTCAGCCGGAGCCGGAAAAAGGATTTGATCGACCGCTGCCGGGCCCGAAGGGGAGCTAATTCAAATTCCCCTTGAATCAACCTTCCAGTCCATTTCTTCGTAGGAGACAGAGATCAATACATAGAAAGGAGCTGGCTGTGAAGACAAGAGTCCATATTTTAATATTGATCGCCGCCCTGGGATTTCAACAGTCGATGGCTGGTCAAAATCCTCGAACCCCGTTTCATGAACGTCAATACGTTTTTGTCTGAGGAACTGGCCAGCCACGGCTATGTCGTATTCAGCTTGGGCCATCCCTACTGGAACGAGGTTCATTTTGATTTGGATGAAGTCCTAATTATCTCTTGATTGGGGACGCCGGAAATCAGCCGGACCTCCCCTTCTCGCCGTCCGCACCCTGGCGGGACCATGCTTTGGTTCACCGGAAAAGGCCGGGGAACCGTTTTTTCATCTCATCGAGAAGGGGGGAGTCCAACTTAGCCCCGCGCAGGGTGGCAGCCCTGGCCAGTCCGTCGGGCTCCAAACCGACGGCTTCGCTCAGGTCGGCCTCCTCGAGGACAGCACGCTCGAGGACGGCTTGAAACATATATGCTTTGACGAACGACGCGCCGGAGAGGTCGGCGCCCTCGAGTCTGGCCCGGGCAAGGCTCGCCTCGGGAAGCCGAGCGTTCCGAAAAAAGGCGCCCCGGAGATCGGCCCAGAAGAACTCGGCCAGACGCAGATCCGCGGATTCGAAATTCGCGCCCCGCGCATCGGCATACCAGAACCGCTGGATATGGGCGCCGGCGCCCCTCAACGTGGCTCCCCGAAGGTCGGCGCCCATGGAAAATATCCCGCTCAGGTCCGACCCGGATAAATCAGCGTTCCGGAGGTTGACAAAACTCAGATGGGCTTCGACGAGGCCGGCGTCCCGAAGGTCGGCGCCTTCCAGGTCGGCCCTTTCCAAATGGGCCCGAAAGAGCTGCGCCTTCCGAAGGTCGGCGCCCTTGAGGACGGCGCCGCGCACATTCGCCCCTTCAAGCCTGATTCCACGGAGGCTCCTATGTGAGGCATCTGAGGAGCGCACATAGTCGGCGAGGTCGGCGTAGACAAGGGAACGCAAAGCCGGACCAAAGGGATAGTTATTCATTTTCCCGGGCAGGTCCCCGCGAAGAGACCAGGGAACTAGACAGAGGAGGAGGGCTCCTCCGAGGATCACGACGAGCCCGACCCTAAGAAGCGTCATCGCAGCGAAGCGCCCGACCTTATTCGAAAGCGGCAACGTCGATCTGGGATAAAATGCCGCGATCGACGCCGTGATCGCGATCCCGGCCGTCACATATGACGGAATGGGATCATGAAGTTTAAGGCACCGTAAAGCGTTTAGGAACAAAGCGGCGGATACTGCTGCCTCCGCGGGCCGGACGGACGGCCAGCGAACCCGGGTCGCGAAGACCAAGGCTATAAACCCGATGGGGGCCGCAATGAAGGCAATTGCGCAGGGGACGACCAGCCCCAGGAGAGGAAGGCGGATTCGGCGGTCCAGAACCAACAGGAAGTCCTGAGAAGCAAGAAGAGCCCAGGCCCAATAGACGCACAGGACTGTCAGTCCGGCCGTCGTTGTCGATCTTCGAATATCACGCATCTTCATTTCAGGTAATTCTCAGAGATGTCGGTGAAAACGATGTCCCGTCCGGCCATCGCCTTGAGGCCCGTTCGCCTAAAGACCGGCGCGAAGATGACGCCATGGGAATGGGGGGGGAAGGTCGATGTAATTTGGCTGCTAATCCAACCCATATCAATCAAATTGGCATCGAAGGCGGTGATGTAACGCCAGCGGCCGCGGTCCCAGATTTCGGTCCATATATGCCCGCCCCTTATATGTAACCAGCGGGGAAGCACGGCCATGCGGGCGGGGATGCCGACCGAGCGGCAAGCATCGACAAGAAGGAGGGCGGCCTCGCCGCAGGACACGATTCCGCGATCGATAGACTGGACTGGGCCCAGGAAAGGCTTCCAGATATCCCTTTCCGCAAATTCCAGCCTGAATCCCAAGAAGATATCCCGGTTGAGCCGGAGGACAGCCTCCTCAATGGACGGACTCATCGCAGCCCCGTCTCGAAACCTCCGATAGAAGTCGGTTCGCCACGATTCCCTTCGCTCGTCGGCCACGGCATAGGGAAGGACATAGTCCAGGAAGATAGCGTCCGGGACAGAGGCGGCCAGAGGGAGAGTCCGTCGGGCGAGACAGGCGATCCGGACGTTTTCCTCAAGATATTCTGTGCGTAGCTCCCGTACGTCTCGGTCGGGCATGTTGGCTAGAAGGAAGGCCAAACAGTCCCTTTCCTCCGGGGGGGCGGTCCGGAGCGCGCGGACAAACGACTCGGAGCGGCTTCCCGTGGCTTGAAGAACACCAAGAACCCCTCCCCGGGTATCTCGCGGCAAGGTCAGCAGGAATTCGACGAGCTGGCTCTCCTCCCCCGCCTCCTCAGAAAGGAGCTCGAGGGCCTTCGCCTTTAGAGCTTCGCCTTCTTTGGTCCGCACCTTCATCGGGGTCGTGATGACCAGACGGGCGTAACGGGCGGCGTTCGTCCGGTCCCCAATCTTGAGATAGGTCTCCGCCAGAATAGATTTCGAGGTCAGCCGCCAGGGGAGGATCGAAGCGGCCTCGCGGGCGCTCTTCAAGGCGCCTTCGAGATCCCCCAGTTCGAGGCGCGCCCTAGCCAGCTTCTCAGCAAGGAACGGATTCGCTGAGGTCTCCCGCAACCCTTCGAGAACGGAGGCGGCCTCTCGGGCATTTCCGTCGGCTAGGAGAAGCCCGGCATGGAAATCAACGAATTCCGCGTTGTGCCTCAGACGGGGATGAGCCGCGCGGGCTGCGGCAACGGCCTCGTCCTGACGGCCTCGGCGGGCATGATCCCGGGCCGCCGACCAAGTCCGCTCCGACCGATACTCATGACCGAGTCTCGGCAGGAGGAGAGCCGTCGCGGCTAAAGAGATCGCGCCGAAAGAGAGCACAAAAGCCCGAAAAGCGCGGCGGCTCCTGATGGAGGCCTGGCGATCCTCTCCGGCGAGCCAACCCAGAAGCGCCGAGAATGGAAGGACGACGGGCAGGATTCGCCCTGGATAATAGAAAAAGGCCATGATCATGAAGGCCAGGACAGAACCCGCGGCGCCGACCGTCAGCCGTTTGTCAAATGAGGGCGCCGGGGTCGATCGTTGAAGTCCTCTGAAGCGCCGGAACTGAACAACGGCCTCCCTTAGGGCAAATAACCAGAACGGGAGGAAAACGACGAGCCCAACTATCCCCGTTTCGACTGCGGATTCGAGATAGTCGTTAAACGCATACGGGGCCGCCATGGCCGAGAACCGTTCGAGCGGAGTCCCCTGGCCCGATCCAAAATATCGCCCCTGCTCAATGTTGTAGAGGGGTGGGAAATTTGCGTATCCTACTCCGGCAAGGGGATGGGCCAGGGCCATCCTGGCCGAGACCTTCCAGATTAAAAGCCGGCCTGCGGCCGACATATGCTTAAATGATAGACTTAGGGCGGCGACAACTAAGAGCCCGGCCGCGCCGAAAACGAGGGCGGCGCGGAAAGACGATATTCTTCCTCGTTTTTCGGGGTCATCCGTCGTCGGTATCCGGGAGGATATTGCCTGGAAAAGGGCTAGCCCACCTATCAAGAGAAGAGCGGTGTAGGCCGTCCGGCAACGGGACAGCGCTACAGCCGCAAGCATGAGGCCGCAGACAACGAGACCCACCGTCCGGCGAACAGCGATTCTCTCGAACCAGACGAACACGATCGCCAGGGGGATCGCCATCGTCAGGAACATCGCGAAGTGATTAACATTGAAGAAAAACCCTCTCATCTCGCTTCCCGAGGCCCATTGGGCGAGGCCGTGAACCGCCTCGAGCCCCGAAACCGCGATGAAACCGCCCGCGAGAACGGCCGCTCGGCCGCCGCCGAGGCGGTGCCGATTCGTCCGGACGAGAAGGTAGACCGCAAAGGCTGTGACCGTCATCAACGGCTGAAGGTACGTTCCGGGCGATCTGGAAGCCAGAAAGAAGGATAAGAGAGAAACGGCAACCGAGGCGGCATAAAAAACGTCGAGAGGCCCAGGAGAAAAACCCTTCCGTTCCGGTCCGCTTTTCAAGCTCGAAATGAGGAGAAGGAGGGAAACGGCAATGGAAAGCCAACCGACCACGAAGCCGATCGAGCCGGACGAGAGGACCTCCGGCCTTCGGATCTTCAGAAACAGGATACCGAGTCCTGCAAGTCCAAGGATTGAAACGACCATGCGCACGAAAGACGAAAGAGGGTTTCGCGATCCCGGGGACGGCGTTTTCATGGGAGTGGGCTAGATTGTCGCCTAATTTGGGGCTTTAGCTTTAATCTTCGTCCTGAGCCAGGCTTTAGCCAGATGGAAGGGTTTCAGCCGCTTGCGCTGCCGGGCCATGGTGATGTATGTGTCCATAAAAGTCTCCGGGACCTCCCGCTGCTCCGCCTCCGGTTTCCGGACCAAGGTCAGGCTCCCGCTCGGACAGGTCGAAACGCACAACCCGCACCCGATGCACCGCACCGGATTAACCCGCGGAGGATCCTCTCCGTCGCGGCTCAGAGCCTCCATCGGACATCGTTTCAGGCAGACGCCGCATCCTTGGCATCCCTCCCCGTCCAGGGCGGCCCGAAAAGGAGACGACACGTATTCGGCCGGCCGCGGGTGCATCTTGATAGTTCGCAATACGCCGCAACAGCAGCCGCAACACATGCAGATATTAGCGATCTTCTTAGCATTGCTCGGCTGGAGGACAAGCCCGGTCTCATCGGCCTTCTTGAGGATGGCCAAGGCCTCTTCGCGGTCGATGCGGCGGCCGATCCCGTTTGTTTCGTAGTAATCGACTCCTCCGCCGATGATCAGGCATGCTTCCTCAGGCCTGTCGCACCCCTGGCCCGCGAGTTTCCGCTCCCGCCTGCATATGCAGGGAGCGATGAGAAAACGATCGTGCCCCTGCAACATCTCTTCCGCCCGCTCGTGGGCGAGGATCTCGTGCCGGACGGGGATGGCCCGCATGACGGGAACGGTCCTAAGCTGAGGCATCTTCTTCCATGGGCCATCCTTCAGCAGCGTCGGCATGTACTCTTCCATGTCCCGGATAAGGTCGAGTTTGAGGTTGTTGACTTGGAATTCCCAAATACCGATGACATATTGATTGGCCCTATAGAGGCGGCCCCCGTCCTTTGCTTCCCGACGATAGACAAGCCCTTTGCGCGACATGGCTTCGAGCCTGCGAGCCGTTTCTTCGATCGGAAGCTTAGCCCGGACGGCCACCGAAGAGGGTGTTTCGGGAATGACCGAGAGAAGGAGGGCCATTTCCGCCTCGTCCTCGGTGAATAGCTTCTTCAGGATCCGGATTTCGACGCCGCTTTCCGTTCGAGGAAAGCCGGCCGGGAGATCGTCAAGGTGCTTGGCCAGACGACGATAAACATCCTCTTTTTCTCGCATGGTGAAAGGACTATAACCCCGGATCGTTGCTTCGTCAAGAATTACAAACCGAAGTTATTTATGAAACTCACCACTAACGGCAACGGCAGGTTGCGGGGTATTCCGACATTGTCTCGACAAGGCCTGCCGCCGGGGTTTTGGCCAGCTCGCCGAGTTCCTGGAGCTTCTGAAACACCGTATCCAGGAGCCGCCGGTTTGTCTGCGGAGCGTAAGGCACGAAATTTTCGTTTAGGATCCACCCGGCTTCGGTATCGACGGGCAGCATCAGGACGGGGCTAGCGCAGGAGAAATCCAGAGCTTCCAGCCTTATGACCTTCAGGCGCCGATGGGACTTGGTCTTGAAAAAAACGAGGCGGCGCGAGATGTTATAGACGATGCTCCATTTGGTGTCCGCTTGTTCGACGGACCTCAGCACGGTGAAGGCGTGGTCGGAAAGCACTCCCTGGATAGGCCACTCGAAATCCTTCAAGATGGTCGCCGCCCGAGCAAACCGCTCGGTCGATTCGGATCCCCCTGTGACACTCCTTTCGCCGCCGAAACCCTTGTGCATCCTCAGGTACCGTAGCGATTCTTCGTAGCTGCTGTTGGAGAGGACGCGCACGAGCAGGTCGTTGCCAATATAGGACAGCATCTTTCCTCCCGCGAATTCAACGACGGCGGCCTTCCCGGAGCGGTCGGCGACAAGAAAATGGAAATTGAAAAGGAGCCTGGAGATCCGCAGCCGGGTTTCGCTCTTCAGAACATCCTTGACAGAGCGGCAGTTGTCGAGCTGGTACTGGATCCACTGGAGTTCGTTGAGCGCAGGCCGATCATCAGGAGAAGGATAGCCGGCGGGGCCGCTCAACTCCTCGATGACCAGTCCGTGCTCATTGATGCCGCCCAGAGGAAACTCCCGTCCGAACTGGTTGAAGGTCACGCTTCCATATTCCGAAGTCCAGCGGAGGGGAGGAGAGGAAACCCCGCCGAACGCCTCTTTGACGACGTGCCGCTTGTTGACGAAAACATAGCCGTCGCCGACAGGCCAGTCGAGGTTTTTCGCCAGGAGGACAACACCGCTGTTCTTGATGACAAAAGCCGTGCCGACGGCTTCCGATTTAGGGACGATAATGGCCAGCATGACGGCAAGGACCGCTCCGACCGGGCAGGCCGGACCTCTGGAGACGCCTCCTCTATGATTCATCGCAGTCTTGGTCATGATATACTTCGATAAAGCCGGGCGGCTATCACTATAAAAGGAATCTTGGAGGTTGGCAATCCGTGCGGCAGGAAAGGAGGTTTTCCGTGGGACGCTACGAGGATTTTACGAAGTTTCGCCAGGACATGAACGCCAGGATCCTCAAGGAAGGGACGCTCGAAATTAAGCGCTTCTTCGGGATTGATAAGCGAGCCTATCATCCGGGCGCCCTCGACGCCAAGACGAAAGAGCTGATGGGGCTGGCAGCGTCCATGGTCCTTAGGTGCGACGATTGCGTTACGTATCATATCATCGAAGCGCTCGATAAGGGCGCGACAAGGGACGAGATCTACGAGACGTTCACTATAGCCCTCGTCGTCGGCGGCTCGATCGTCATCCCTCACCTCCGCCGGGCCACAAGCTTCCTGGATGAGATGTTGGAGAGAAAATAAAGCTTCCGAGTAATTTACTTCAAGGAATTCGCGAGCCCAGCGCCCCAGGCTTTGGCCCGGTCGAGCTCGCCCCCGCGGAGAGGACCGTAGGTGCCTTTAACCAAGAAACGCTCTTTTTTCGCGATAGGCTTATACCCGCGGTCCGCCAGCATCTTCAGGATTTTTTGGGCTGCCCAGCTGGGGGAGAGTTTAAATCCTGTTTCGAAGGCTGCAGCGCGGCAGCTTCCCTTAGGCAAGGCCTCAAGCCAAGAGCGCATCGAGGGATGGCACAGATCGGGCGGAGAGGGAGCTTTGCCCGGCCTGGCGGCCAAATCGCTCCGTGACTTTTCCGTAGGCAGGGCGAAAGCGAAAATGGGCGAACCGGCCACGATTAGGTCGGCGCCCGTTAGCGCCTCATCCTTTGCATCCGCTGTCGACATCGCCCGAGCGCCGGGGCCCAGGCCTTCGGCTATGGCGCGGGCGACCGACGCGGTGTTCCCCCAATATGACTCATAGACGACGACGGCTTTCATGGGCTGCCTCCTTGGACTACGATCAGAATGTAGCCTTAACCGAGATGAGACGTCAAGCTACAAAATCGGGAGGCTTCATTTAGGATCTATACTATTCGCAATGAACCTAAAGTTGCGCTTTGAACCATTCGACCAATTCGTTCATCGCCACTTTTCCCGGTTCGGCGTTTTTGTATCCATCTTTGCCTTTAAATTCATGTCCGACATTGGGGAGAACGACAATTTTGACTTCGACCTTATTTTTTTTCAAGCCCGCAGCGATATTCTTGCTCGCGCCGGTAATAAATGGAAAATCCTGGTCACCGTAGATGATGAGCACCGGCGGATTTGTCGGATTTAAATAGTTTTTTATTGATAAGGAGTCAAGGGCGGTATTTTCTACATTCAAGGCGCGTATCTCTTTAAACAATTGGGGAAATTCATTCAGGTCCGATAGAAAGTCGTAGCCAGCCGGGTAATAAACGGCGACAGTCTTTACGCTTGTACTCATCTCCAATTCCGGCTCCGTAAATCCATTCAATTCGAAAGCGCCGGCCATGTTTTTATAATTTGTTTTTCCTTTTACGACATGCGTAGCCAGCAATAATGACAGGTGTCCGCCGGCGCTGCCTCCCCAGAGTCCGATCCGCTCAACATCTATTCCATATTTCTCTGCCTGGAACTTAATAGATCTCACGGCACGGCTGCAGTCTTCAAAAATTTCATCTAGCGTGAACTTCGGATTCGAGCCGTGGCGAATATCGAAAACAGTAAATCCCGCGGCTAGCAATTTTTCGAAACTGTACTGTTCAAGAATCAGCTGGGGCAGGTCCCATCGACTGATAGGCTTCATAGGGATAAATCTCCATTTTGCATCTTCTCCCTTTTCGCATTGCCTGACCATACCGGAATTATAGCCGCCGCTATTAATAAAAAGCACGGCGGCCCTGTTTCTATTTTTGGGAGTATAGACGTCAAACGTCATAGCCAAACCATACTTGTGGCCATAAACCTCGTCGGGTTTTACGCTGATCTCATTTACGTTGAAGATATTTTCCCCGGACAACGTGATGGCCCCAATAGACAAAACCAAGATTAATAAAAGCCCTCTTTTCATTGTCTTCCCTCCACATTTTTTGAAGTCAATTATTCTTCTTATTCGGGCAAGTATTCATATACGGATACGGAATCGAATGAACGAAAGTTCCGTCTTTCCCTTGGCTTAGGGAAAGCATGGCCAGTCCTATCTGGCTTGAATCGGCCCCCGATTCCGAAGATAATATTCCCATGGCCATAAGTTTGAACCGAAGACAATTCATCCGATTCGCTGCAGCCGGAGGAGCCGTCTGCCTGGCCGGGCCGCGGCTCTGGCCGTTCATCAGGCGGGCTGAATCCCCGCGGCTCATAAGCCCGGGCTGCCGGAGGACTCGGGTCAAGGTCGCTCGGCTCTATATGGGGATCCCGGAACCCCCCTGGCCCAAGCCGACCCTCGACCTGCAGAAGGAAGTCGCGTTCTACCGGTCGGAATTCGCCCGGATGAAGGAGGAGTTCGCCGACATCGATTTCGCCGTGGATGAACTCTTGACCTCGCCGGCCCAGGTGGCCGCCCTCCGCGATAAGTTGTCCCAAGTCGACGGGATCTTGGTCATTCATCTCAGCATCGATATCGGGGACATCCTGAAGAGCATTCTGGAGGCCGGGCAACCGACGATCGTCTTCGCCCGTCCCTATTCCGGACACGAATGGGTGGAATTCGGAGATCTCCGCCGGCAGCCGCTGGGCGCCCGGATGGATTGCCTCCTGACGAGCGATACAAATCAACTGGCCGTGGCCGTTAGGCCTTTCCGGGCCATCCACCACCTCCGGGAAGCTAAAGTCGTAAACCTGACAGCCCGCGATTTCTCCCTGTACGCGGCCCAGGCCAGAAGCAGGTTTGGGACTGAGATCAAGCCGGTCGGCCTCGACCGGATGGTCGCCCTTTACAACAGCGTCAGCGATAAGGATGCTAAGGCCGAAGCGGAGCGCTGGATCCGCGGGGCCGCGAAGGTCGTTGAGCCATCGGTCGAAGATATCTTCAAGTCGGCCAAGCTGGCCTTGGCTTTCGAGAAGCTCCTGGACGAAGAGGACGCGACGGTGATGACCGTTGACTGTTATGGCTCCATGTGGGATAAAACCATCAAACTTCCCGCCTATCCTTGCCTCGGTTTCACCCGTCTCAACGACATGGGGCTCGGCGGCATCTGCGAATCCGACCTCCGCTCCGCCATGACCCATATCCTGTTCCAGGGGCTGGTCGGCCGGCCCGGCTTCATCAGCGATCCTACGGTCGACGAGTCCAAAGGGAGCATCATCCTCGCCCATTGCCTGGGAACGACCAAAATGGACGGACCCGCGGGACCCTCCGCTCCCTACAAGATCCGGACGGTTATGGAAAGACGGGAAGGTGTGGTCCCCCAGGTGGAGATGCGTGTCGGCCAGAAGGTCACCCAGGCGATCCTCGTCGGCATGGATACCATACGCTATTTCACGGGGACGATTATCGAGGCTCCCGTCGGACTTGAGGCCGACCGCGGCTGCCGTACCAAAATTGATGTCCGGGTTGACGGCGACATCCTGAAGCTCTGGCAGAATTGGACGGCGGGGCTCCACCGCCAGACGGTCTATGGAGATATCACCCGGGAGATGGGCTATTTCGCCCGTTTCAAGGGAATTCAATTGATCGACGAAGCCGCCTAAGACGGGCAGTTTGGAAACCGCTCCGGGCGTTTCAATGGATCTGCTTCAGAAAATCCGGAGACCAAAGGGCCAGGGGCTCTCCAACGACGGCGTTGTATTTGACGGCGGCCTCGTTGTAAGTCGTCAGAAATGCCACCATCTTCCATCCCACCGTATACCAGGGCCCCTGGATACCGAAGAAGGATATTCTCAAGCTCCTTCGCCGAACATCAAAAGGATTATTTCAGCCGGTTCGTCATAAGGGTTCCAGGCCTCATGGCCAACGCCGGCCGGAATAAAGGCCATCTGACCAGCCTGCAAAATGACTTCACGGCCTCCGATCCTGGCTGCGGCTTTCCCCCGGATTCCGATGATCATCGTCGGAAAGGGATTGATTTGGTCCCTGGGATCGCTGTTGACACGCTGCCCCTTTTCAATCTGCGCCCAGGCCGAGCGGAGTCCCTGCTGGTAGTAAAAAACGACCATGTTCGCGCCATGGACTTCCCGGCTGTGCTTTCGGCCGAAGTTTACGGTCTCCGGGATCCCCCGAGTCCAGAAATGGAAGGTGAACGGAATGAAGCGCGTGACAAAGTCCGCATCCGGCTGAAAACCCTCCATGAATTCAATGTCCATGGGCGCCGGATCGCTGGAGCGAGCCCGGCCCATCGCAGTGAGAGCGTTGATTTCCCCCCTGTCAATTTTTTGCAGCGTAGCGAGATCAAGCGTATAAACGGCGGAAGCCTTGGCAGGAAGTCCCGCACTTAATTCAATTTGATAGCCTCCGTCCCCCTCTTTATTGCCGCCCACCGTCACCTGCCATTCGCCGCCGCCGTCTCCCTTAATACTAATGCCGAAAGTCACCGGCGCCGAAGCGGCCGGATCCCTCCGAAAGTCCTTGACATATGAGCGAAGGATCTCCTCCGGAGACCGATCCTGGCCAGGCTGAGAGGAAGCCTGCGAAAAAACAGAGAATGAAAGAGCTGAGATAACGATAAATAACCTCATATTTTTCAGCACGATAAACCTCCTCGACATAATCGACATGTCTATCTTCAATTATTAGACGAATTTCACGGGGTAAAAGTTGTATTCCAATGCTTAATTAGGGGACACAATACCAATTTCCGAATTTCCAAAAACGTCGATTTTCCCAGGGGAGAATTTAAAAATTCGGAAATTGGTATTGTGTCCCTTTTTTCTTTTTGCGAGCGGGCGAAAGCCTTCTGCATCAGGCCCGCATCCTTATAGGCCTTCTTAAGTCGCTCAAGAAATAAGTTCCCCATTTTTCCAAAACCCCGCTGTTGCCTTCGAGAGGGAATATAGCGGCGCCTGTATGGTTAGCTTACTACGAAAGCTCTTCCATCAATGATCTCGCTTCCTTGAGGTCCGGCGCATCAAAGCCTTCGGTGAACCAGCCATAAATACTCTGGAGAAGCTCCCTGGCTTCGCTCTCCTTGCCCTGCTTTTTTAGCAGCCGGCCGAGGCTTACGGCTGTTCGCAGCTCAAAGGATTTTGCCATCTGCCCGCGGGCCACGACGATAGACTGCCGAAAACAGGCTTCCGCCTCTTTCTCCAACGCTGTGCCGCCGTCTCTTTCGGCTTTCCTGAGCAGAATCTCACCCTTAAGACGATAAAGCTCCGCCTCATAATATCGCTCGCCCCCTCTCTCAACCTCTGCCAGCGCCTGTGACATGAATTCCAACCCTTTTTCGGTATCTCCCGCCAATCCATAAGCCTCCGAGAGGCTGCCGAGCAGATCGGTAAGGGTAAATCGGACGCCGGTTGCCTGATAAATCTCCAGGGCTTTATGAATCTTGGCTATGCCTTCTCCAAACCTGCCTTGATGGACTAATACCCAGCCCGTTTTGAATAGTCCGACGCCGATGAAAAATAAGAAACCTTTTTCTCCCGCAAACGCGGCGACTTCCTTCCCTCTCTCTTCAAGAACCGCGACGTCTCGGCGGAGAAGATGAAATAACGTATCCAAAGCAAGAGCAGTAGCCAAACTGAAGGGGTGGCCCACCTGACGGGCCACGGCGAGCATTTTCCTGCTTTGCTCAAGGGCTTGGTCTTGGTACCCTAAGCACCATAAAACGCTCGCCGTACAGCACAAACTGATGATGCCGGGGTCCTGTCCGTAGATGAATCCCAAATGCGAGTGCTTCTGGGGGGTGTAAAAAGCGTTCATCCGACCAAGGTGTTCCAGGGCCGATGATAATTCCCCTATAATGAAGGAGAGCGTCCCATGCAGCGTGTGGATCACGGCCAGGCTCAACGGATCACCGGCCTTCCGAGCCACGTTCATCATTTGTTCGGTGAATTGAAGGGCAGCACCGTGTTCCGCCCGCAGCCAATGATAATTGGCTAGAAAATAGAGCGCATAAACGATCTGCGGCGATCCCGCCATCCCTTGGCAGAGTTCCTTTATCCTTCCATAAACAGATGAGACCGCGGGCGCTCCATATCCATAAGTCGCCTGGAGGGAAGCCGCCAGCGGGATTTGAAGGGAGAGTTCCTGCTGGTCGCGCTCGGGAGAAGGGGGAAAAGTCTTGAGGATGTCCAGAGCTCTTCTGAAATGGGCTATCGTCTCCGCATAAGCAGACAGCTTCAGAGCTCTGTTTCCGGCCTTGGCATAATATTCCAGAGCCTTAGGCATGATCCCGGCTTCCTGGAAGTGCCTAGCCAGCTGAACCGAGATCTCGTCCGTCTGCTCCCCATAAAGGGTTTCAAGGATAGTCCCCACTTCCTCGTGGAGGTGGATCCGTTCCACGTCATCCAAGGTGTTATAAAGATACCTCTGGAAGAGATTGTTCTGAAAAACATACAGGGAAAGACGCAGTTTCGCCAAATTCCGGATGCCCTTGGCAGAGACGAGGTGATGACGCTTTTCCAGCTCGCTGCTCAAAACCCTGATCAATTCCCGGACTTCCTCTTTCCGGAGCCGGGCGACCACCTCGGCCGTGAACTCCTGGCCCTCGACGCTGGCCAAGGTCAAAATATCCCGCATCTTTTCTGTCAAACGACTGATCCGTTCCATGATGACCGCATCCACGCGGGAAGGGAGTTTGTGCCAGTCAAATGTCCGTCCCTCAATCCACCGGCCTTCCTTGTCCTTGACCAGCATTCCCTGATCCTGCATCGCCCGCAGCAGCTCAACGGTGAAAAGGGGCTGTCCCTTTGTCTGGGCGGAGAGCGTCTCGCGAAACTCTTGGCCAAGCTTATTCGGCTCGGAATCGATAAGGGCATCTACGAACTCGCGGTCCTCCTCTCTCTCCAAATCCACTTCGATCTCTCCGAGGTCCCGCTTGAGCTCATGGAGAACGGGCAGGATGGGGTGTCGTTTTTCTTCCCTGCCCACGGCGACCTCAGTCGGCCGGAAGGAGCCGACGACGAGAATGCGATGGCCCTTGATCTGGCGACCGATATGGAATAACAAATTGGCCGACGCCTCATCGACCCACTGCAGATCCTCCAGAATGAGGAGCAACGGCTTTTCTCTGGATAAAGCCTGAGCGACTCGCGTATATTGCTCGAACAAATGGCTCTGTTGGAGAGTCAAGTCCGCAGGAAGTGCGGATTTCCGCTCAACGAGCCTTTTCAGCTGGGCCTGCCAATCTGTCCAACCTGACGAGAAGGCGGAAGCTCGTGAGACAAGCGAGACCCCGGGAGTGAAGATA
>Ga0136653_10000933_pt1 | contig 15662 bp, 15 predicted proteins | sample LakKivw275mmetaG_FD_94866 | JGI IMG/M metagenome (GOLD analysis project Ga0136653, IMG submission 94866) | Anoxic lake water microbial communities from Lake Kivu, Rwanda to study Microbial Dark Matter (Phase II) - Lake Kivu water 275m metaG... | ecosystem: Environmental > Aquatic > Freshwater >...
CGAATACGGTATAAGTACGGGCGCCGAGATGTCCTTCACCACTTCCAAGCAGCCGCCGTCGGTGACCACCGATGCTGCCGGAGGCATCGGCGCAGATTCCGCTACCCTGAACGGCAACCTTACCAACCTCGGAAGCGCCGCCACGGATAATGTATCGTTCCAGTGGGGAACGTGGCAGGGTGGACCTTATCTTTATTCAACACCGCAGCAGTCCCTGACGGTGACGGGACCCTTCCAGGCCGGGCTCACAGGCCTGCACGGCGATACCACCTATTACTACAGGGCTAAAGCGGATGGAGGCATCTACGGCGCGGCCTATGGAGAGGAGCATAGCTTCACCACCTTGAAGGTTTCGCCGTCGGTAGAGACCGACAACGCTACCAACGTGGGAGCAACCTCCGCCAGGCTGAACGGCTTCCTGGACTCCATGGGCACGGCGCCGTCGGTGGAGACATGGTTTGAGTACGGCACCACGCCGGGCTTATATACCGGCAGCACGGCCCATGAGTGGATGGACTCGCGCGGATTCCTGCAGGCCGCAGTTACCGGTCTGACGCCTCTGACCACCTACTATTACGTTGCCATGGCCGATGGCGGAGCGCACGGCACGGCTCATGGCGATGAATGCAGCTTCACCACCGGCGCAACGCCGCCTTCGGTGTCCACCGGCGCCGCCACATCGGTCGGCGACGATTCGGCCACGCTCAACGGCGACCTGCATTCCCTGGGCACCGCCGCCAATGTCAATGTATCGTTTCAGTATGGCACAACCTCCGGGGTATACAACAATGAGACGCCTTTGCAATTAAAGGGTGCACCCGGCGATTTTCAGGCCAATCTGGTGGGTTTGCATTCCCACACCACTTACTACTACCGGGCCAAAGCGGAAGGAGGCGAGCATGGCGCCGGCTACGGGACAGAGCACTCCTTCACCACCAGTGCCGATCCGCCTTCAGTAATAACCGACGCCGCTACGCATATGACCACCGACACAGCCCGTTTAAACGGCGACCTGACCGGCCTGGGCACCGCTACCACGGTTAATGCTTCCTTTATTTACGGCACGACGGCGGGAGGTCCCTACCCTCTGTCCACGACGCCGCAGGCCATGGACGATGCCGGCGCGTACTTTACCTACGTGTCAGGTCTATCGCCCTTCACTACATATTATTACAAAGCCAAAGCAGACGGAGGCATCTACGGCACCGCATACGGGGCTGAGGAGAGCTTCACAACCAACCGCCTGCCTCCGGTGATGGGCACCGGCAGCGCCATCGATGTCATGACCAACGCCGCCATACTCACGGGCGACCTTTATCTGATGGGCAGCGCCTCCACGGTCAATGTGTTATTTGAGTGCGGGACCGCGCCGGGAACTTATACGTGGGAAACATTACCACAGCCTATGACCAGCCCTGATGCTTTTCAGGCGCAACTGCTGGGGCTATCCCCCAACACCACATATTACTACCGCGCTGAAGGTAACGGCGACGACCACGGCACCGGGTACGGAGAAGAGCTGTCTTTTACCACCGGCTCGCATCCGCCCATCGTGGCCACTGACGCCGCCACAGGCATAATTGCAACCACGGCAACGCTGAACGGCGACCTGCTGAATCCGGGCAGCGCTCCGACGGTGAACGTAAGGTTTGAATACGGAACCATGCAGGGCGGCCCCTATTTCAATGCTACAGCGCCGCAGTCGATGTCGGCCGCCGGTGATTTCCAGGCAGCAGTTACCGGCCTGAGCCCGCTGACCGTCTACTACTACCGAAGCAGGGCGGACGGCGGCATCTACGGGACCGGCTTCGGGGCTGAGAAAAGCTTCATCACACCCAGTGAGCCACCCACTGTGACCACGGAGGGCGCCTCCTCGGTCACCACAGGCTCGGCGACACTCAACGGCGACCTGACCTCCCCGGGCAGGGCCGATACAGTGGATGTGTCGTTCCTGTGGAGCACGACATCGGGAGGACCTTACACCAATACAACGGCGCCACAGGCGATGACAAGCGCCGGGGCTTTCAGCGTCGGCCTGACCGGACTCTCCTCCGGAACGACCTATTACTTCGTGGCACAGGCCGACGGCGGAATATACGGCAAAGCTTACGGCATCGAGAGGAGCTTCACTACCACAACCATACCCCCGCCCGCACCTCCCAATGCAAACAGTATCCCGCAGAGCTCCTCAGGCGGCCTGACGTCGTCCATACCGCCGATCCTTCCTGTCTCACTGCCCAACGTCGTGGTACAGAGCGCCACGCTCTCGGCGGGCAGGGTTGCGCCGGGCGATACCGTCGAGATCACGGCCACCGTGGCCAACAGGGGCACGGTCAACGGCAACACGGTGATAAAGCTTTATGTCAACGGTCAGAAAACAGCCAGCCGCAGCCTAACCGTGGAAAGCGGCAAGAGCAGGAAGGTAATCTTCACCACGGTACAGAACAGCCCGGGCACTTATACGGTGTACGTTAACGGTGTGCAGGCGGGCAGCTTCGTGGTGAAAGAGTATATCGATCCCGATATCGTGCTCTTTATCAGCATGGCGCTGATCTTATGCTCTCTGACGCTGGGAGTAGTATACGTGTGGAGGAGGCGCCAGCAACAATACTGACGCCCCCGCCTTAGCTTAGAACCAGTGGTAATATTGCGCAAGCATCAGTAAGCCCTGAATGATGAAGATAACCGCGACCAGCGCGTTGAGTATTCCGGGGTTTACCATCACCAGGATACCGAAGAGCAGCGTGAGCGCGCCGACGATAAGCGGGAAAAGTGCCCAGCCCGACGCGAAAATCTGACCCAGTCCCAGTATGATCAGCCATATCCCCACCACGTAGTTCAGTATGCGCGGAATGATCAGGATGACGATACCGGCGATGATGGCCAGTATTCCCCACAGCCAGACGCCGGCGATGCACCAGCCGATGCCGCTCAGTATCAACGCGGCGGCGATCAGGTAATTTATTATACGCGGGATAATCAGGATAACGATGCCGATAACGAGCAGGATGATCCCCAGGGCGGGGCCGCCGGCGGGCAAGCCGGGTATTAGCCAGGTCATGCTGCACCTCCTACCTCTTTATTTAATACATATATTAAAACAGAAAATCCGGGCATTGTGTTAATTCACGTTAAATATACGCATCTCTACTTATTTCCGCCTGACGGGCAGACCGCTATGCAGATGCCGTAGCTGTAGCCGACGAAGCGCTCGCGCAGCAGCCCGGACAGGTCGGTCAGTCCCCAGATGTGCCGGCCGTCGTCCGGTACGGCCTCACGTATTATCTCAACTATTTTCCCCTGCATCCGATTCCCCGGCGATTGGGAACATTATATATAATTGTCCCCTTTCACATATAGCTGCACGTGTAATAACTGATATAATACATTTATTCAAACGAGGGGGAGGCCTGAAATGCCCGTTATAAAAGTCAACGGCATCGATCTTTACTACGAGGCTCAAGGCGAGGGAGAGCCGCTGCTGCTGATTATGGGCTACGGCTCGAACTCGGGCCACTGGTTTGTGATACTGCCCCGCCTGGCGGCGCGTTTCAAGACCATTACCTTCGACAACCGCGGCGCGGGCCGGAGCGGCAAGCCGGAGGCGCCCTACACAGCCGATATGATGGTGGGGGACGCCGTAGGGCTGCTGGACGCGCTGGGCATCGAGTCGGCGCATGTCTTCGGCGTCTCCATGGGCGGCATGATCGCCCAGGAGATCGCTCTCAGGCATCCCTCCCGCGTAAAAAAGCTGGTGCTCGGCTGCACATCCTGCGGCGGGAACCATGCCATCGGGTCCACCCCCGAGGCCAAGGCCTTTCTTTTCAACCCTGAGCGGGCCAAACTGTCGGACGAAGAGAGGGCGCGCTCGACCGTGCCCTGGCTGTGGAACCAGGATTTCATCGATAAGCACCCCGAGGCCGTGGAGCGTTATGTAAAGACCACGACACAGTATCCCACACCCGTGCACGGTTATATGAGCCAGGCCAATTTTGTCCTGCTTCACGATACATACGAACGGCTGCCTCAGATCGAGATACCGGCGCTGGTCATGACCGGCGCGCGTGACCGTCTGATACCGCCCCAGAACTCCAGGATACTGGCCTCCAGGATAAAGGGCGCGGAGCTGGCGGTGTTCGAGCAGGCCGGGCACGGTTTCATCTCCGACACGGCGGACGAGAGCAGCGAGAGGATCATCCGCTTCCTGGAAAGCTAGCCGATAATTGAGATGATGGAGGACACGAAATGCAGCAGTCTGAATCGAGGGACGACAGGTTAAACCGTCTCGAGCGAAAGGCGGGCGACTATGAGGAGCTTTACGGAAGCTGCGCGCAGGGGACGCTGCTGGCGTTGCAGGAGGAGTTCGGTCTGGAGGATATACAGACGCTTAAGGCTGCGACTGCCATGCCCGGCATCGCGCTGCGGGGAGAGACCTGCGGAGCATTGATCGGGGCCATTATGGCGCTGGGCATGGCCATGGGACGCGAGAAACACGACGACTTTGTATCTCTGCAGCGCACGACCATCGCGGCCCGCAAGCTGTGCCGGCGATTCGAGCGGGAGTTCGGCGGCTGCAACTGCCTGGAAGTGCAGCGCCATATCTTCGGCAGGTACTACGATTTGGCCGACCCGGCCGAATCGCTGGAGTTCATCCAGGCCGACGCCGCCAGGAAATGCCGCGCCCCGGCCGGAAGGGCGGCGCGTATCGCGGGCGAGCTGATACTCGACGGCATAGAGAAGACCCTATAACCTTGAAATAGAAATCCGTAATTGCGAGTCCGTAAGGCCGCGGCATTCCTGTTTACCCGCAATCCCGTACAAGATTGCTTCGTCACTTTGTTCCCCGCAATGACCTCCTCATTGGATAATACCCCCTTGACAAGTTTCCAACTCATCAATTATAATCGAACGGTCGTTCGTTCGAATGACTTTATCGAGAGCTGTTGAGGAGTAAATCGTGCAGAGGAATGATGGTTAAAAAGGCAGGCGCAGACGCTAATAAACCGTCCATCTCCAGGCGACGGGAGATTATCATGGCCGCCGCCAGGCTGTTCCTCAAGAAAGGGCTGCACAAGACCACCATGCGCGAGATAGCGCGCGAGAGCGGCATCGTGGTCGGCACCCTGTATCACTATATCAGCACCAAGGACGACATCATAACCATGATCATGGATGAGGAGCTGGCCGCCGTCCACGAGTTCATCCGCGACAGCGAGATGATGCTGGCGAAGCTGGGTCCTGTGAAAACCCTGCGCATGACCATCGATCGCTACCTGCACATGATAGACATCAGCCAGGACGTGCAGGTCTTCTGGTACCAGGAGAGCGGCAACATGCTGCCCGACCAGCGCCGCAGGCTGATCGAGGTCGAGGACAAGCTGGCGGCGATGTACGGCAAGATACTGACGGCCGGATGCAAATCGGGCGATTTCAGGGTAAAGGATGTTCTGCTCACCGCGCACGACATCATCGTCCTGGGGGACATGTGGGCCTTCAGGCGCTGGTTCATCGCCAGGCACTGCACGCTGGATGAGTTTATCCGGCATCAGACCGGCCTCATCCTGTCCGGCATATCCGTCAGACCGCCCGAAGTCGCGGCGGTTTCCGGCGAAAAAACGGCTAAAGCGCAAAGGAGAGGAGGTGACGTCCGCACAGATAAGTAAGTAGCGATAATCCGGTCCGGTTTCAATCACTCTTCTCGTCATGGGGCATGCGGATGCATATCGTAACTTGAATAAAAGGCAGGGGGATCGATGACAGAACAAAAAGTTTACGGGTACAGGTGGGTGGTGCTGGTTGTTTACATGTTCGCGTCTGCGGTATCACAGTTTTTCTGGCTAAATTTCGCGGCCGTCGAGACCTTTATGGAGGAGCGCCTGGGCATAACTCCCATGGAGGGCGGATGGCTGGCGCTGGTATTTCCTTTGATGTCCATCATTTTCTCCATACCCTTCGGCATACTTATCGACCGCAAGGGCATCAGGTGGGGCATCGGTTCGGGCGTCCTGCTGCTGGGCATCTTCGGCTGCCTGCGGCTGATCAATCCCGATACATATTTATTACTGCTCATATCCCAGATAGGCGCGGGCGCGGGCACGGCCTGCATACTCAACGGGACGACCAAGATAGCCGTGACCTGGTTCCCCGAGAAAGAGGAGGCCACAGCCGTCAGCCTGGGAACGGTCGCCATGTTTTTAGGCATGATGATCGGCCTGGGTGTCACGCCCATGTTGCTGACGGACCTCGGCTATTTCAATATGCTGCTTACCTACAGCTTGCTCGGAGTGCTGGCCGTGGTGCTGTTCTTCGTCCTGGTTAAAGAGCGCCCTCCCACACCGGCCAGGCTGACCGCGGCCACGACGGAATTCACGGACATGAAGCAGTGGCGCGGGCTGAGGGATATTCTCAAGATGCCCAGCTTCGTCCTCCTCAGCATCATCTTCCTGATCGGCACCGGCTGCTTCAACGGCATCGCCACGTGGATCGAGAAGTTCCTCAACGAGTCGCACGGCATCCCTCTGACCGAGGTCGGCTACGTGTCCGGGATCATGATACTGGGCGCCATCATAGGCTGCATCGTCATGCCGTTGATATCCGACAAGCTGATGAAGCGCAAGCCGTTCCTCTTCACGGCGCTGGTGGGCGGAGTGATATTCATCGTCCTGATGCTGTTCCCCTTCGGGTTCACCGGCAGCCTGATCAACTCCTTCCTGCTGGGCTTCTTCATGATCTCCGCGCTGCCCATACTGATGACGCTGTCCGTAGAATATGCCGGTGAGAGGTATGCCGGCATATCTCTGGGATGGCTCTGGCTGCTGGGCAACGCCTGCGCGGTGGCGGTCGTGCCCGCCATGGAGATGCTGCGCGACGCCACAGGCCAGTTCACGCTGGCCATGCTGTTGCTGGCCGTGTTGCTGATCGTCGCCATCATACTGACCTTCATGCTCAAGGAGCCCAGGCTGGGGGAAAAGAAATAGATTTAGATTTAGATTGAGATTCAGATACAGATTAAGATTAAGATTGAGATTCAGATCGAGGTGGAATAGATGTCAGAATTGATTCCGAAAGGGTTACCCAAAGGCAAACAGGTATTGGAAAAGGGCCTGAAAACCGGCCGCAGCATAGAGATGGGCGTGAGCGCCTTCCAGCGCGAGAGGGGCCTCACCCTGTCGGACTGGAGGCGCCGGAATACCGGGGCGGGCAACGTGCTCTTCGTGGCGCAGATGGGGCTGGCCACGGTCGAGGAACAGGTGGAGTCGATGAAAGAGCTGTATGCCAGGTGCAAGGAAAGGGGCACCGACGTGGGCGCCATGATCGTCACCAGCAACTGGGTCAACGGGCTGCCGCGCGGCGATTTGCGCAGCAAGGCGCCCAGGGGCACCAGCTTCACGCTGGACGGCCCGGAAGACTTCGTCAAAGTGGCCCAGGCGGCGCCCATCATGCCACTCTTCGCCGACAACATGGTCGGAACGCCCAACTCGGTCAGCAACGCGGTCAACGCGCTCAAGGCAGGCGCTCCCGGTCTGGGCACCATGTCCCAGTTCACCTGGAACTATCCCTACTGGCATGACGACGTGGGACAGGTCGCGGCCACGGTCGAAGCCCTGGGCATACTGGCCGCCAAGCGCGAGCAGGGCGCGGGCATCGGCAGCTACATGGGCGACGGCACATCGGCCGGTTTCATCGACCACGCCTCGGAGGTCGGCTACTGCCTGCTGGAGCAGTATATCGTCGAGAAGCTCTGCGGCGCCAGGTACATGACCGGGCTGGGCGGACTGATCAGCCACATACCCTCCAAGATGGCTACCTGGCTGGCGAGTCATGAAGTGCTGAGTGCGGCGCTGGGGACGGACGATATCGTTATGGTGCACGTGGAGGGCAATACCATCGAGGTCAGCGAGGACGCACAGTCCAACTACGGTTTGGTGCTGGCGGACTTCATGCCCTACGCCATACTGGAGCGTAAATATAAGACCGGCGCGTTTTACAGCGCTAAACCGATCATGGAGGCCGTCAGGGTCCCCACATTAACCGAGATAGCCGACGTCATACTGGCCTGCGCGGCGGGGCTGCGCAAGGCGCCCGAGTTCGAAGAGGCCAAAATCTTCAACGAGGCCGAGATCAAAAAGCTAAAAAGGGTGCTGGTCGTCAACGGCAGGAAATTTTTCAGGAATATTTTGAAAGGTCTTCCCGAATTGGGCGTGGATATCAAAGATCCCGTCGAGCTGCTGCTGGCGGTGCGCCGCCTGGGAGGCGCAAAGCTGGAGCAGCTGTACCATCCGGGCGAGAGGGACCCCAAAAAATACCGGGGCATCGTCCCCTTCGCGCCCACCGACCTGATCATGATGCAGCAGATGATAACCGATTTCACGGTGGACGCTATCCGCCAGGAAAAATTGGGCGATTCCATCAGCGGAAAGAAGATCGTGGCCGGCTCCACCGATACGCATGAGTTCGGCCTCTATGTCCTGGAGGGGGTGCTCAACGCCTTCGGCGCCAAGGTTGTGCACGCGGGAGTCGATCAGGATGCCGAGCAGATACTGGACGTGGCCCATAAAGAGGGCACGCCCTATATCGCCGTCAGCACGCACAACGGCCAGTGCCTGGAATGGGGCGCCAATCTGGTGGAGGAGTCCCGCAGGCGCAGACAGCCCGTCACCGTATTCATGGGCGGCGTGCTCAACACCATCGTCGAAGGCGTCTCCGAGCCGGTCGACGTCACGGACCAGCTTTCGGCGCTGGGTATCAAGACCTGCGAAGACATCAACGCGCTGTTCAAGCAGATGGCTAAAGTGTAGCTGCTGTTGACGGGGCTACTCACTAATAATGGAGGATAGAGTTATGGATAAAGTAAGCACGACCGGCCGCCGCCTTCCGCCCGTGCAGGGCACGGCCTCGGCCGGGGATATCGCAGCCATAGTCAAGAAGCTGCGCGACACCTTCAACACGGGTAAAACACACGATATAAACTGGCGTATGGGCCAGCTCAAGGCCATGAGGGCCATGTTGAAGGAGCACTATCGGGAGTTCATCGACGCGCTCACCTACGACACCGGGCGGCCGCTGTATGAAGCCTGGACCGGCGACGTTTTCTGCGCGCAGAACGAGATAGACGTAGCCATCAAGGGTCTGAAGAAATGGGTCAGGCCCAGACCGCTGGAGCCGGACTTCGGCTTTTTCCCATCCAAAGCCTGGACCGTGCTCGATCCCCTGGGAGTAACTCTGGTCATCGCCCCCTGGAACTACCCGCTGGAGCTGGTGATGAATCCCACGGTGGGCGCCATCGGCGCCGGCAACTGCGTGGTGATCAAGCCGTCAGAGATAGCGCCGCACACCTCGGGGCTGGTGGCCAAATACGTGCCGCAGTATATGGACAACGATGCCGTGGCCGTAGTGGAGGGCGGCGTAGCCCAGACCACCGACCTGCTGGCGCAGCATTTCGACCATATCTTCTATACCGGCAACTGCAGGGTGGGACGCATCGTCCTGGAAGCCGCAGCCAAAAATATGACTACGGTGAACCTGGAGCTGGGCGGCAAATGTCCCGCCTTTTTCACTAAAAGCGCCAAAATGCAGGTAGCCTGCCGGCGCCTGGCCTGGGGCAAGTTTTACAACAACGGCCAGACCTGCACCGCGCCTGACTACGTGCTGGTTGAGAAATCGGTCGAAGAGCCATTCCTCAAATGCATGGCCAAAACGATTAAGGAGTTTTATGGCGACGACCCGCAGAAGAGCGAGGACTACGGCCGCATCGTGAACTTACATCACTTCAGGCGCGTGGCCGCCCTGCTCAAAGGCGAGCAGGTCTACGTGGGCGGGCAGATGGACGAGTCGGACCTGTATATCGCGCCCACGGTGCTGGTAAACGTATCGCCGGACAGTCCCATCATGCAGGAGGAGATCTTCGGTCCCGTCATGCCGGTGATCGCCGTGCCGGACCTGGAGGCGGCCATCAAGTTCGTGAACGCGCGCCCCAAGCCTCTGGCCCAGTGCATCTATACCGAGGACCGCAACGAGGAGAAGATGATACTGGAGAGGACCACTGCCGGCGGCGTGGATATCAACACGGCCAACCTGCACAGCGCCACACCGGGCATACCCTTCGGCGGCGTGGGCGCCAGCGGTATGGGCACCTATCACGGCAAGCTGAGCTTCGAAGCCTTCAGCCACCGCAAGAGCGTGATCCGCCAGGGCACCTGGACCGAGCTGGTCAGCCAGGCCATCAACCCGCCATACACCAAATGGAAGTGGAACCTGGCCAAGCTCCTCTCCGGTACCTATTGACGCGGACCAAAATAAGCTAAAGGAGGCCCAAGTGGCTAAGGGAGATAAGTTGATCATCACCGCCGCCCTATCGGGCGGCGCCACCTTCAAATCGAACAATCCCAACGTGCCCTACACTCCGCAGGAGTTCGCGGACGAATGCGAGAAATGCATGCAATATGGCGTGAGCATCGTGCATATACACGCCCGCGATCCCCAGACCGAGTTTGCTACCGCCGATGTGGGCGTCATCGGCGCCACGGTCGATGCCATCAGGAAGAAGTGCCCCGAGATCATCATCAACCTCAGTACGGCCATCACCATGGGACTTACGCCCGAGCAGCGCATTGCCCCCATCGTCGAGCTCAAGCCCGACATCGGCAGTATGAACACGGCCACCATGAACGACGGCATAGCCGACCATAAGACCGGCGAGGTCTTCTTCGAGTATACCTTCGAGAACAAGCTGGGCATGATCGCCGATTTCGCCAGAGTGATGAAGCAGCACGGTGTCAAGCCCGAGTTCGAGGTATACGACCCGGCCGGTATCTACAATATCGAGCTGCTGAGCAAGCAGAAGGACCTGTTCGCGGCGCCGCTCAACTTCCAGTTCGTCTACGGCGCCTTCGGCGGCATCGCCTTCAACCCGATCCTGCATCTGACCATGCTGGACCTGTTGCCCGAGGGATCGACCTTCGGCGTCTGCGGCGTGGGACCCAACCAGGTGCCGGCGGCCGCCATGAGCATACTCACCGGCGGACATGTCAGGATCGGGCTGGAGGACAACACCAGGATGCCGGGCGGCGAGCTGGCCAAAGGGAGCTGGGAGCAGGCCAAATGGGTGCAGGAGCTGGCTGCAATCATGGACAGGCCGGTGGCCACGCCCGCCGAGGCGCGCCAGATAATGGGCCTGCGCCGCAAATAGCCGGCGGCGCGCTGTACTTACGTTGATAGGGAGGGCATTATGCTCAGGATAAAAAACGTGGCCGTCATCGGCGCGGGCTTCATGGGCGTCCAGATATCATCGGTCGCTGCCCTGGCGGGCAACGGTGTCAGGGTCTTCGACCTCGATCCCAAAGCTGCCTCCAAAGGCGTCGACGGGCTGAAGGGCATCTTCGGCCTCAAGGGCATGGCCGCGCAGGCGGAGAAACTGGATGCCGCCCAGGGCAAGATCAAGTACTGCGCTTCGCTGTCCGAGGCGGTGTCCGGCGCCGACCTTGTGATCGAGGCGGTCAGCGAGAACATCGAGCTCAAGAAGAAGATATTCAGGGAGGTTGAGGCGGCCGCGCCGGCGGCGGCGCTGATCGCCTCCAACAGCTCGTCCATACCAATGATCAAAATGGAGGACGCCGTCACCCGCAAAGAGAGGGCGCTCAACATACATTTCGACTCGCCCATGATCGATCTGCCGCTGGTGGACATCATGCCGGGCAGCGCCACGACCGCCGACAATATCAAGTCCGCCCGGGCCTGGGCGAAGGATATCGGCTGCGTGCCGGTGGTGGTCAAAAAGCCCATCATGGGCTACCTGGGCAACCGTCTCTGGAGGATGGTCAAGCGCGAGTCACTTAAATTGTGGGCGGGTGGCTATGGCGATCCCCTGGATATCGACCGCTCCTGGATGCTGCAGTTCAAGGTCGAGCTGGGCCCCTTCGCCATGATGGACGTGATCGGCCTGGACGTGGTCTGGGACATCGAGATGTCGTACTACAAGGAGACCAAAGACGCGCAGGACCTTCCGCCACAGGCGTTGAAGGACATGATAGCCAAAGGCCTGCTGGGTATGAAGACGGGCAAAGGCTTCTACGACTGGAGCGACCCCGCCTTTCTCAAGCCCGATTTCCTCAAATAGCAGGGGGCAATCCTGTGTACCCGCAGACAGGTCTATTTTCCGACGCCTTTCACCACAATCAGGCCGGGGATTGCGGAAACGGGATAATCGGAAACGTTGTTGGTGATGAGCGGTACGTTTGTAAACAGCGCGGAGGCGGCAATGATAGAATCAGATGGAGAAATAGTTATACCCCTGGATTTTAAATTGCGTATGATATCGCCGGCCGAGCAAGCGATCATTTCGTCTACGGGCAATGTAACCATGAGGTCGAGGAATGCGCCTGTTACACTCTCCTCCCCTTTGCGAATACCGGCGTAGATTTCAAGGTGCGTAATGGCGCTGATCGATAGTAAGCCCTTTGCCAGCCATTTGCGCAGCAATGTCCCGGCATATTCCCTCTCGCGTAAAAAGTCGATGCAGACATCGCTATCCACCAGACAAGAAGTTATCAGGCCTTCCTCCCAGCGCATTATTTCTCCAGCAGCCTCGACAATCTTTCAGTGCCGGTTTTTCTTAGTTTCCTGACATAGCCGGAGGCATCTTTGGATGAAGACAGGTCGGGATGATTGACATCCGTCCAGATGCCGAAGCTATGGCGCAGACCGTCTCGCTGCCTATAATGTGCAAGATGATTCCTCAAAGCAATCGCACAAAAGGAACTGAACTCTCCAACCTTAACATGCACACGAACCTGTTCCACCAGGTCATCGGGCAGAGTAACAGATACCTTGCGGGTCCCTCCCGTTCCTTTCATTTTAATATCCTCCGTATGCGGTACTGCATTTATACTACCAATGGTACTACCTGTTATCCTACCACGTCAACCGTAATAATAATCCTGTAGGGGCGCTGCTTTAGCTGAGTCCCAGGCTATTGGCGATTGCGGCATCAAGCTCAGTCATTTTCTTTGCCGTCATCCGGCCTATTTTCTTCTCCAGTCTGTCTTTCCCGATCGTCATTATTTGAGCAAGGTTGACGGCGGTGTCTCTGTCCAGACCGCTGTCCCTGGCAGAAATCCTGACGATAAAGGGGAAAGATCTGGTAATGGAGGCGCTGCATGCTGCAACGATTGTGGTAGGGCTGTAAGTATTGCCTATATCATTTTGAATGACCACGGCCGGTCTTATCCCCGCCTGTTCACTTCCCCTGGCCGGATTCCAGTTAACTAGAAAAATGTCGCCGCGTTTACATTCAGCCGTCATATATCCCTACTCATCCAGCACTTCGTGTACTACGGTTGTCGCCAGTTCTGCAAATCTCGAATTGTCTTTAGCCAGCGCCTTATATCCTTCCGCCATCTTCATCTGCAGTCTACGGTCGGCCATATCACGCAGGCACATATAGACTACTTTGCTCCTGCTAATCCCTTTTTCAGCTGCGATTTCATCAGCTACGGAAAGCAGATCACGCGGCAGGCTTATGGTCAGTTTAGCAACGTGTGTCCCCATAATATTCTCCCTTAATAATTTTATGCACAATTATCAATAATCAGTATACCATGTTTTAGGTTATGCTGTGTCCCTGAATCTAAATCCAACACTGTCAGCCAATCTACGCCTCCTGCGCCGCCTCCAGTATACGGTCTATCCTGAAGGTCCTCTCCTCACCGCGTTTGAGGCAGAAGGCGCGCAGGCCGCGGAAGGTCTTGCCGCCGTAGGTGAAATCCCCCATCGCCAGCGGCCTGATCACGCGCACCGACTTCTCATCGTTGGGCTTGAGGTAGGTGATGCGCAGCTTACCGCCCCTGGAAATAGTCATTAGTATGAGCTTCTCCTTGTCCCTGGCGGAAAGCAGCTCCTCCGCTTTGCCGTACTGGTAGCGTGTGATGAAATTCACCACGCGCCAGTCCATCCAGATGTGCTTCTTCTGTATGGGCTGCCTGAGAACGATGCCGTCCAGCGAGGTGCAGCGGCTGAGCGCCACGTACATCTGTCCGTGGGCGAAGGTGCCCCGTCCGATATCGATGACCACCCGTTCGAAGGTCTTGCCCTGGCTCTTGTGGATGGTCACCGCCCAGGCCAGCATCAGCGGATACTGGGTGAAGGTGCCCACCACCTCCGATTTAATCTCCCTGCCCTCCAGCTTGTACTGGAAAATCTCCCAGGTGTACGGCTCCACCATCTCGTCCTCGCCGTCCGCAAGCTGCACGTTTATGTAAAGTCCGCCCTCACCGTCCTTGCTGAACCCCTTTATTTTTCCCATGCTGCCGTTGACCCAGCGTCCGGCGGTGTCGTTGTTGAGCATCATCACCTGGGCGCCGGCTTTGACCGTGAGTACTTCGGCTGTGGGCAGGGAATCATCGCTGAACTGGCCGTCCCTGTTCGCTTTGAATTTATGCATCTTGCCCTTGAGCTTTGCCAGCTCGGCGGCGTTGAGGTCCGACGCCATGGCGTTGGTGGTGGTAAGCCGCACCGAGATCCCCCCGCCGGGCGCGTCCATTTCCGGGATGCAGCACTTATTGAGCAGTCCGAGCCCGGCGCCGTCGATGCTGTTGTTGCGGATGGCGTTGAGAAGTTCGATGAAGCTCTGGTCGTGCTGGCGGTAGACCTTCTCCAGCTCGATGAAATCCATGTCGAAATCCTTGAAAACGTGTGAGCTGAAGAAATAGGGGGTTTCGTAAAGCCCGGCGAAGGCTTCCTTATCCCTGGAGGTCACCACGGGCGGGAGCTGGTAGAGGTCGCCCACGAACACCATCTGGACGCCGCCGAAGGGCCTGCGGGAGTCCGGCCCGTTGAGCCGCAGGAACCGGTCCACGCAGTCCAGCAGGTCCGCCCTGACCATGGATATCTCATCGATCACCAGTATATCCAGCTTCTTGTACAGGCTGCCGCCCCTTTCCACTTTCCTGACCTTCGGGGGCGTGATGTCGGGTTTGAAGCCGAAGAACGAGTGGATGGTCTGGCCCTTGATATTGAGGGCTGCCACGCCGGTGGGGGCCAGCGCCACGACCTCCTTGGCCGTTACACTGCGGAAATACTCAAGCAGCGTGGATTTGCCGGTTCCGGCGCGTCCCGTTATGAAAACGCTCTTGTGCGTCCTCTCCATGACGTCCAGGGCGCGCCGGAACTGATCGTTTATCTCAATGTTCTGCACTGCCGTTTCAGCAGATTATACAACACAATTCGATGCCCGAAGCTTTCATCAACCTGGTTTACATGTTTTTTCGGGCTCGTCATTGCGAGCCCGTAGGGCGTGGCAATCCTGTGTCCGCGCAATCACGTACAAGCTTGCTTCGTCGTTACTCTCCTCGCAATGACCAACGTGTAGGGGCGTTGCTTCAGCTGCGCCCGCTCTTTCTCTGAAGGAGCATCTCCATAAACGCCCCTGCTCTGTCCTCGAACTGCGACATAGAGAAGTTGGCGGGGTCCATGTGGTCGGCCTCGATCACCACCGATGGCACGCCCAGCTCCTTCTCCAGCGCGCGCTTGATGTCCATCTGTCCCAGCGTGATGGGCAGGCACGACTTGTTGGAGTGCAGTATCACGCCGTCGATATGGTAGTCCCGGCAGGCCTTGAGCACCATGTCCTTCCTGCGCTGCATGGAGACGCAGGAGACCATGGGGTA
>Ga0136653_10000935_pt1 | contig 15654 bp, 16 predicted proteins | sample LakKivw275mmetaG_FD_94866 | JGI IMG/M metagenome (GOLD analysis project Ga0136653, IMG submission 94866) | Anoxic lake water microbial communities from Lake Kivu, Rwanda to study Microbial Dark Matter (Phase II) - Lake Kivu water 275m metaG... | ecosystem: Environmental > Aquatic > Freshwater >...
TGTTATGAAGAGACGACAAAAATGTTTATTTCTGCGGTTACTACTAACAAATGCTTCCGAAACTTCAGATTATAGTATTGCACAAAAAAAGAAAGATTGCAATACATTTTCTCCGCGATACATTGACCCCGCCCCTTTTCTTTCCATCCCGCCGTTCAGATGAACGCGGGATTTCGTCCTGTTGAAGTTGCACCGTGTGCTTAATAATGTACTCAATTTTCCTGCTGTTTCAACAGGTTGTCAAGGAGTTTTAAGCTTTAAGCTAATTCATAGATGGGTATATTTGGAACGTCCTAATATATTATCGTTAATTGTCAAGGATAAAGATTTGACCCACCCCTAAGCCCTGACAAATAGCCGTTCGTAAGCCTGCGCATCAACTTGTTTCAATCCTTGTTTTAATGGAATTGCCTCGTGAACTCTTATGAAACCTTCAAGCAAAAAATTCAAGAAAGATATGTTTCAATCCTTGTTTTAATGGAATTGCCTCGTGAACCAAAAATCAAATAATAAGGAGGGAGAAAGATGAAGGGTTTCAATCCTTGTTTTAATGGAATTGCCTCGTGAACTTCATGTAGATTACCGAAGGGGTCCCATCATGCCAATGTTTCAATCCTTGTTTTAATGGAATTGCCTCGTGAACCAGCCTCGAGCTGTTTTATAAAGAGCTTGCGGTATACAGTTTCAATCCTTGTTTTAATGGAATTGCCTCGTGAACCCGGTTTCCAATTAGTGTGTATGTACCGACTTGAATGTTTCAATCCTTGTTTTAATGGAATTGCCTCGTGAACAGAGTATAGAAAGGTCAGGTTAAAAGATATGATAACAGTTTCAATCCTTGTTTTAATGGAATTGCCTCGTGAACCTGATAAGAAAGCATTAGACGCAATGGATGATTGGAGTTTCAATCCTTGTTTTAATGGAATTGCCTCGTGAACAATCGTCCCGTTTTTCGTCTGGGTATCCATAAAATCGTTTCAATCCTTGTTTTAATGGAATTGCCTCGTGAACAGCCAAAGCCCGAGGTGTTGGTCTTGATGCGATAGGGTTTCAATCCTTGTTTTAATGGAATTGCCTCGTGAACAGCCAAAGCCCGAGGTGTTGGTCTTGATGCGATAGGGTTTCAATCCTTGTTTTAATGGAATTGCCTCGTGAACAAACTTCACACGGTTGCTTGACCATCAATCCCTTTTGGTTTCAATCCTTGTTTTAATGGAATTGCCTCGTGAACTCAAGGACTACGGGCTATGGCTCAAGGAGAAAGGATAGTTTCAATCCTTGTTTTAATGGAATTGCCTCGTGAACCCAGAAAGGAGGGATAGATGACAGTGCATGACATTATGTTTCAATCCTTGTTTTAATGGAATTGCCTCGTGAACAAGAAAGGGTCCAAGCCTTCAATTCACGATCCCATAGTTTCAATCCTTGTTTTAATGGAATTGCCTCGTGAACTTCAACGCTTATGTAGAACATGGGGAACTCAAATTGTTTCAATCCTTGTTTTAATGGAATTGCCTCGTGAACCATCAATGCCAAATCTTTACGTTTCGGTGGTTCAAGTTTCAATCCTTGTTTTAATGGAATTGCCTCGTGAACGTAGTTTTCAACAATGTGGTGTTTGTGCTAATATGTGTTTCAATCCTTGTTTTAATGGAATTGCCTCGTGAACTCCTTCGGTTGAAATCGTCAGGGCATTTCCTCGGAAGTTTCAATCCTTGTTTTAATGGAATTGCCTCGTGAACCCATTATTGACCATGTGAACTACACTTCACACATAGGTTTCAATCCTTGTTTTAATGGAATTGCCTCGTGAACATATGTCCAGCACACTTCCTGAGGAAGCGAGCTATGTTTCAATCCTTGTTTTAATGGAATTGCCTCGTGAACTTTTATTTTATATAGTCTATGTAGCCTTGCCCTTTGTTTCAATCCTTGTTTTAATGGAATTGCCTCGTGAACGCAGACTCAAAAACTACTCATGGTCAGCATATTTAGTTTCAATCCTTGTTTTAATGGAATTGCCTCGTGAACCCGATGGCGCAATATCTTATATTACAAAGTATGTTTGTTTCAATCCTTGTTTTAATGGAATTGCCTCGTGAACCTATGAAAATAGAAACTCAATACGGATTAATCACATAGTTTCAATCCTTGTTTTAATGGAATTGCCTCGTGAACTCTCAGAGCTTTTGCACGATAGGCTTTATATACGTCTGTTTCAATCCTTGTTTTAATGGAATTGCCTCGTGAACATCTTTACATGCCCTGGATATGAGCCTAGATGAGGTGTTTCAATCCTTGTTTTAATGGAATTGCCTCGTGAACACAGGGATACTTGGGCTATCTATGACACCTGGATTATGTTTCAATCCTTGTTTTAATGGAATTGCCTCGTGAACTTTGTATCGCATCCGTGATGATATGTCAAGTGCATTTGTTTCAATCCTTGTTTTAATGGAATTGCCTCGTGAACACCACCGTAGAGTTTGGAGTTATAGACAACGAGAGAAGTTTCAATCCTTGTTTTAATGGAATTGCCTCGTGAACTCCAAAGGGAGGAATGAGTCCAGTATATGTTATTGGGTTTCAATCCTTGTTTTAATGGAATTGCCTCGTGAACGGAGAGCGAAGTGGTGTAACAAGAGGGCAAATTTGTAGTTTCAATCCTTGTTTTAATGGAATTGCCTCGTGAACAAGTTTTCCTGAAAACATTGATGATCTTGACATCAGTTTCAATCCTTGTTTTAATGGAATTGCCTCGTGAACCGACCGCAACTTTGGCACTTCCAACCAGCCTTATCTTGTTTCAATCCTTGTTTTAATGGAATTGCCTCGTGAACTCGATACTATCAAAGCTGGCTTCCGTGTATACCTGGGTTTCAATCCTTGTTTTAATGGAATTGCCTCGTGAACGATGTTCCAGGATGGTTGCGATCATGAAATATTTGTGGTTTCAATCCTTGTTTTAATGGAATTGCCTCGTGAACACCGCCGTAGAGCTTAGAGTTATATACGGCGAGGGAGGTTTCAATCCTTGTTTTAATGGAATTGCCTCGTGAACACCATTTATCTTTGTAGACTTGAATATCGAGAAGATTGTTTCAATCCTTGTTTTAATGGAATTGCCTCGTGAACCAAAAACACGCTTTGACATGTCTGAGTCCATAAAAAGTTTCAATCCTTGTTTTAATGGAATTGCCTCGTGAACATCAAGATTTGAATATACCTTTCGCCCAAGCTTGAGAGTTTCAATCCTTGTTTTAATGGAATTGCCTCGTGAACGTTTCAAGCCCGTCTTTCAAAAAAGATACAACTTCGTTTCAATCCTTGTTTTAATGGAATTGCCTCGTGAACAGCTCATGCCTCGGATATAACTAAGGTTATTGATAGTTTCAATCCTTGTTTTAATGGAATTGCCTCGTGAACGTGAACATTTTAAACCCCTTAATGTTTTAATACCAGTTTCAATCCTTGTTTTAATGGAATTGCCTCGTGAACGAAAATACGCATACCGATCGACGTGAGCCATGCATTGTTTCAATCCTTGTTTTAATGGAATTGCCTCGTGAACCCTCTGCACCTACAAAGAAAGCAAAAAGCTGGTCAATGTTTCAATCCTTGTTTTAATGGAATTGCCTCGTGAACATAATGTTTTCCATATAAAGCGCGGTTTACAGTTGGTTTCAATCCTTGTTTTAATGGAATTGCCTCGTGAACCCAAGCATAAGAAAAAGATGAAAGAACCAATATGTAGTTTCAATCCTTGTTTTAATGGAATTGCCTCGTGAACTATAGGTTGATATTGTCATCCCAAGCTTGTCCTTAAGTTTCAATCCTTGTTTTAATGGAATTGCCTCGTGAACTTGCGGATATACGTATTCTATATATTTAGATGAGAAGTTTCAATCCTTGTTTTAATGGAATTGCCTCGTGAACGAAGGAAGGGCAAGGCTAATTCAGAAGCACCGAATGTTTCAATCCTTGTTTTAATGGAATTGCCTCGTGAACTACCCTTCTGCATCTGACTGAGATTTATTTAAAGGTGTTTCAATCCTTGTTTTAATGGAATTGCCTCGTGAACTGTTTGCCTTTAAAAAACCCTTCAAAATAGCCGTTTTCTTGCTATTTTTGAGTTGCCCATTTTGTAAAAAATCAAAACCTTCCAACTCTAAAAGCACCTAACTTTTTGCATCTTTTACATAAAATCATATGCCAAATCGCATTGATTTTAAACAATTATTTTAATCTATATTATTTTCCTTATATAAATTCACACCATGCAAGGACAAGAAAACCTATTCAATTGTCAAAGAGCTACACACAAATATTTCTGTAACAGCAATCTATGCAAGCGGCTTGAAACCTTGTACCTTTGGGATAATAACCCTTCTGTGTAATATCAATAATCTCAAAAATCATTGATTGAAGCTCATCAAAATCTCCATCACTCATTTGAATTTCCTTCAACAAATTTTTACTTCTCACATAACAAACATACCCCCTCTTAACTTCCTTGCCATAATTTTCCCTTATCAACAAACCATAGAATACTGACTGGTATCGCTGGGTCCGAAATACCATCTCTCTATATTCCGCATATTTATAATCCAGTGGTGCCATTGTCCCATCATCAAGGGTCAACACTTCATCTATAACGCCGTGAATATGATACTTCTCAGATGCCATATACACGTCTATCTCTTTTTCAACGCATCCAATCCTCTTTCTTAAATAGTCTATGTTCGCCCTTTCTTTCCCTTCGTGTATCTCCCTACCTTTGAGCACTTTCCATCGTTTGTCTTCATTCTGTTCTATACCAAGACAGTTCATGAAAAATATAAATCTTGGACAGAAAAGATACTCAAGCAATACCGAGGCGGTAACATAGATTTCAGATAACAAGGGAGGAAGGTCAACTCCACTACTCTTAAATTCTTCTATCCTCTGCTCTGTCATACAAACAATGCCCTTACTTCATCTGCTATGAGGTCTTTATCAAAAGTCTTTCCAATCATTTTTACCTTTCTAAAATCATCATCGCACATGGGAAATATATAGACAGAATCAGTTTCTGTGTCGGTAATTTCCTTACACCTCAATAAAAGCTCATCTTTCTGATTTTTGTTAATATCGCCAAGAAAGGCGCTCTTTTGAACACGATATAAACCGTATTCTTTACAAATCTTTGCTACTCTGGTACGAATTTTATCGTCCGCTATGTCGTATATGACCCAGGTAATCATTGTTAACCTCAAATTATGGAGTTGTGGAGTTCAGGGGTTCAGGGAGTTTAACTCCATGACTCTCTAACCCCTTAACTCTTTCACTCATTCTTTATCAGTCCGTTCGCTATCGCATGGCAGTCAAACTGAATCATATTCCTCTTCTGGATATTCCGCCCCCTATGCCGAACAGTCTCATCAAGAGTTTTATTCAAGGCTTCAATCAATACAGCCTTACCATCCTTGTTTAACGTGAATCCGCCTTTCACCTCGTCAAAATATTCAACCTTCACCTTCCTCCCGCTGAAAAGATACGTAACTGTTTCCTCTGCAAATATCCTGAACATCTCAATCAAATCAAATACAAGAGATTTTTTATTGTAATTGTCGGTATGTAAAAATCCGATATACGGGTCAAGCCCCGCTATAATACAAGCCTTCTCAACCGTTGAGTAGAGTACTCCATATCCATAATTTAGCATTGCGTTAAACTCATCCTTCGCTGGGTTTCTGCTCCTCCCCTCGAATTTGAATCTCTCCGGCATGATATAGCTCAATGCATCAAAATAGATCTTACCAGCAGCGCCCTCCAATGCCATAACCGTGCCCCGTCTTTCATCTACCGTTCCGGCAAGATTTGCAATTCTCTCTTTGGCCTCCTTCAAGCCTTCTGCTAACTCTTTAAGCCTTTCGGCTTTATCCTCCCTTGGCCTGGCAAGCCTTTCCACAAAATCTATCTGATTCTCAATCTTTTTGAGAATCCAGCCCTTTGCAAGCTCAAACCCCTCTTTTATTGAGCTTATCTCAAGCTGTTTACGTCGGATGAGTACAGTACTTCCAAGCTTTGAATGCCATACCCTGCCATAAGGATCACCGAATTCATCAAGAAATATGACGTCGATATTGTTTTCAATAGCCATCTTAAGGGCATCAGTAGAAAGATAAGCGCTTGTCGTAATCATAATGCTATCAACCTTCCTTACAGATACTTCAAATACCTTATCCTCATTTTTAACAAGAAAACACTCTCCATTTTTCCTCAAGTACGAACCGTATGTGTTTATTACAAGCTGCATGGCCGAGACTTAAACCCCACCAAAAAGATACCAGTCAGGTACTGCCCATATATTTTTTCTAATCTCTGCTATTATTTTCCCTGGATATACTATAATGCCAAGATTGGCTGCCCTTTTATTTTCCTGCATAAATGATTCCAGACTACGACCATCCATATACGTAACTTTTTTTGATGATTTTACTTCGATAGGCAGGATTCTACCCTCTCCTACTATTAGGAAATCTACTTCCTTACCGCTACTCGTTTGGTAAAAGAATATATCAGGCTCTACAGGTTGTAATTGTTTCCACTTGATAAGTTCTGAAAAGATCCAGCTTTCATATGATGCTCCTGAATCAACAGTTGCCTCTCCCAATATCACCCTATTCAAACCGGCATCAGGAAAATAGATCTTGGGGCTTTTAACAAAACGCTTACCAATGTTTTCATAATATGGCGAGACTATGTAACATTGAAATGACATTGTGAGGAGATTTATGTATCTTTTTACCGTATTCACCGCAAGGGATGAATCCCGGGCAACTTCACTTAAAGAAAGCAACTGGGCTGTCCGCGCACATAAAAGCTTTTGTGTTAAAACAAAGGTATCAATGTTTGCCACCTGTCCTACATCCGATATGTCACGTTCTATATACGTTTTTCTGTAATCCTTTAACCAATTAAGTTTGCCTGAAACTTCATCCCTCTGCCAAACAGGAGGATAACCGCCCCACTTTTGATGTTCGTCTCTCATGTGGATTGCAGCACGTGAGACTTCCGGGGATATTAAATTAAATAGCTCAATATCTTTTTTAGTCATTGTTTTTTCTTTCCAAATCTTTGTAATCAGAGGCTGGTTATCATTCCTCAAGACTTCAGATAATGAAAAAGGATACAGATTAAACAGCGCAACCCTTCCGGCGAGTGTTTCTTTTATGTTCTTCAGCAATATCAGTTGTGAAGATCCGGTAAGGATAAAAATTGTCTTCTTTGTGCTACTCGTTTTTCTCTGTTTATCTACAACATATTTTAGATGTTCGAACAGCACCGGTATTTTTTGCACTTCATCGAGTACTACGAGCGGAGTGGTTATTGATTCCAGGATGGCAATACCTGAACTCTGGAACCTTAACCGTTCATCGGGGTCGTCAAACGATAGGTAGGCAAGGGGGAGTTTAAGCTGCCGGGGAAGTATCTGTTCGCACAATGTAGTTTTGCCGGTTTGCCTTGCACCTGTTAGGACAATGATTTGCTCCTTGTTCATTCTTGAAAGCAATAAATCTATTATGTTTCTCTTAATATAATCCATATAGGTAATCTATCAATGTCATTGCAAAATTGCAAGGTAATTTTGCAATGACAATATTTGAATGCCATACCCTCCCATATGAACCATATGTATTTATAACAAGCTGCATCTTTTAGTTTATTGAGTTTATAGAGTTACGGGTTTATGGAGTTATTAATATAAAAAACTCCACGAGCCTTTCAAACTCAAGGGACTCTATGAACTCCCTAACTCATTAACTCGTTTCACCGTTCCAAACCCCCTCGACACGGATTTTCCTATCCCCCAGTAATCAGGGATTTCAAAGTTCACCGAAAACGTGCCCAAAAAACCAATCATCGGTGTGCCTTTCAAAGACGTCTTCACTTCCCGCATTTTATGAATGTTTGCTTCAATCGGTGCAGGTACTGTATATCCAAGACTCTTCGACATGGAGATAATATTTCCCACAAGGATATTTTCCAGAAGCTTCTTCCTCTTTGCCCACGTCCCCAACATCTGATACTTCTCATAATTCTTCTCATTCAAGGCCAGCCAGGGGGTAAGGAAGGAGTAAGACTGACCAGTCTCAGTGGTTTTTATTGAGATGTGATGAAATTCCAATTCTGTCGTGAGGATAGTATAATTTTCACACCCAAAAAAAAGCGTTTTTGTTGTCAGATCAAGATTGGCAAGGAGTTCTGCTCCGTCTTTGAATCCAACAAGCAGACATTCACCATTAATTATCTTATACTGAACCAGCGGATAGTGGTAATCAATTTTCCCATTTTCACGATGTTGATGAAGTAATCGTTCTTCGGGATAGATATTGGACACTGCTCCGCGCAAGTCTTTGGTTTTAACTTTCCGATCAAGCGGTCGGTCAAACTTGAGTTTGAGAATACAGAGGTTTATTTTATCATTCATAATATTAACACTCCCCCAGTAGAATCATCATCTAAAACCAAACCTTGATCCGTAGAATAAAATTTATCGTGCAAGAGCCACTGTCCCAAATATTCAGTTGCAATATCCTGTGGATCAAATCCGTGTTTTGCATATACACCAACCGAAATTTTTGCTATCCTGCCTGCAATCGCTCGCCATGCCTCTCTACGCTTCCAACGGTCGCCTATTTTATTTGCTTTTGTCATCTCATCTTTTAATTCAGGATCCTGTTTTATAACAAGAAAGGTGTATTTCTCCCGTTCTTTTCCCCGAAGTAGTTCCTCGACAGACTTATCTTCCTCCCACCTGGCAAATTTTTTAAGATGCTCCATCCCTGTATCTTTCTTTGCGGTCAACATCTCAAAGTAGTGATCTGCAAGGAGTAGAATATCCCTTTCTTCAATCTCTGTAATCTCCTCTATTAGCTGTCGGGTAACCTGCAAATGAACATCATCGTACACCATATCGGAATACCGTTTCGCCTGTTCATTGATTAGGTCAACAACTTCAACAGTTGCCGGATGAGATAGTCTGCCGTTGCGATTACAACGGCCAGCAATTTGAATTAAGCTGTCAAATGGAGCAAAGTCTCGGATTACAAAATCCATATCAATGTCAACCCCTGCCTCTATGCACTGAGTTGACACAACAATACAGGGATTATCTTCCTTAATAGTCTTTATAGCATCTAACCTATCCTGTGGAGTTACGTCTGCACTAAGGAAAAATAAGGGGATGTTAGCCAATTCACGAGGCCAATCATCAGCTAGTTTGTCACGCACAAGCCGGGCGCTCCTGCGGGTATTCAATGTAATAAGTACCCGCATGTTTCTTTTTAACCATTCGTCTCGGCGACTAAAAACCTCATTGCAGAAATCACTTATCTTAAGTTTCTCCTGAAGCCTAAACTGCAACTTATATCGGTTGAATGCCTCAAAATAAGCAGAGTAATCTTCTACGAGTGGTTTTGCATCCGAAATAATGGCAGGGAGTGTAGCCGACATTAACAAAACGCTGCTGTTACCAATCGTTACCAGACATCTCAATATTTCTTCCAATGGCTTCCATAGTTTACAAGGGAGAGACTGAACCTCATCCATTACAATTAAAGAGTCACACAAATTATGAAACCGCATCTGATACCTTGTCTTTGAATCCATCAGAGTCATTAAAAACTGGTCATAAGTGGTGATTGTTAATTCCGTTCGCCATGTATCAACAAAAAAGTGTTCAGCATCTTCCTCTAATCCCTGCTTGTATTTTCTATCAGACAACGAGTGACTTGTTAAAAACCATGAGCCATCAGCTTCTTGACCACCCGTTGTCAGGAGAGATTCATACTCCTTTGTTGTCTGGTCAATTACAGAGAGAAATGGCAACACAATTATTGCCTTTGGGCATAGCCCTTTGTTGCTCATCTTCTCACGTAATTTCAAAAACCATGTGGCAGAAAGCATCGTTTTGCCACTACCCGTTGGTGCTGTCAGACTGAATATACCAGGCCTCTCAATCTCCTCAATCTGGCTTTTCAGATCAACCCGTAGTGATTGTCGGATTTTATTAACCGGCGTATCTTCTGGTGACCCAATCTTTTGGTCAACCCATTGAGACATCCAGTATCTTGGCTCTCTGTGTAGGTACTTTTGAGGTTCTCTTACGGCAAGAAGTGCCTTATCAGCCTCAAGCAAAAGAGAAAAGAGCAACTGGGTTTTTAGTCTAAAGATAAGGGCATCCTCTATTGATAACTTCTCAAATTCAGGCAAAACAGAATCGTCAAGATATTTTAAGGCCTTTGCCCATGGACGCCCCTCAAGACCTAGTGTTGAAATATCAAAGCCACAATGCTGCTTTAATCCATCGGTCTGCAAGGTCGCAATCTGTCGCTTTAAGGTTTTGGGAAGCATTCCACTGCCTATCTCACGTAATCTTTCTGCCAACGGTAATTTTCTGTGGTGACCGAAGACAATGGCAGATACCTGTATTGACTCCAGTGCTTCCCATTTTTCTTCTCTGGAAATTAAAAGTGTAAGAAGTAGAGACATTGGTGTATGAGCTTTATCCATTGGGTCACCGGTGTAAGCAGGTGGATTCTCAATATATTCCTGAAAGGCTTTTGTCCCTTTTCCTATATCATGCAAAGAAACTACCTTCTGAATAATTGCCTTAATTTTCGCTGACACTACACTCTTCGAATGCCAACTGCAGAGGCTGTCTATTGCGGACTTAACTTGAGCAATATGTTCAGAAAGTTGAAGATCTGGATGAGATTTCAGTTTGATCATAAAAACATTACAACCTTATCGTCAACTTTATATGCCTGGTCTGTCTCTACTGGAATTGGTCTTGCATCTCGCTCTGCAAAGTAGATAGAATGAGAAAAAACCCTCTCGGGAGTAACAGCCCTCGGCATTTGGAGGGAATGGATTATTAATTCCCTCTTAAATATCTCATCCATTTCAAGAACCCCTTGCCCTTGTTGAAATACAGATTGAACATCGTAAGTGCCTTTTGGAAGCAACTTACATTCATTTGCACCAAGATATTCAATATCCGCTATCATTTCAGAAAGTCCAAGAGATGGGCTAAAATGCCACTTTCTCTTGATTAATCTATCTTTCAGATCGGCATGGTGTGGCTCGGGGATTGAAACCCAGACGGTGTAACTTGGTTCAAATAACCATTCCTGAAGGATCAGGGTTGCCTTTTCTGGCGATGTATTCCTATCTAACTTTTGAGTTTTGCTTATAAAGCAAGGTAATGGGGCTGGTGGATCCTTGCGGAGTTTTGCTCTATGCCAGTGGGTTTTTGGCAGTTTTCCGGAGATTGCAATATTGGCCATCTCCAGAACAATCTGGGGCTTATCCTTTGGCAAACCAAGAACAGCCCCCAGAATACCCAGCATGACAGTTCTTGGTGGAATAGGATAACTTAATGCACTTGCTGAGGCCTCGGCCCTCAAGAAATGAGCAAAGCGGCCACTCAGCCGGAAATTTATCAATTCCATTGGTCACTCCTTTGGTGAGGTTGAAGATCCACAGCCTTTCTCTTTCTTATCTGGTAAAGTTTCAACATCCAACCCCTGCCAGTTTGATGGCAAAGCTTCTGCAAATTGGATATCTGAGGATTTGGCGTAACGCACCGTGTCTATCCTGTTTTTTTGTTCTTCCATGCGGTTAACCAACAACGCCAGGTCTAACTTGTAATCTTTAGGTGATGCCCATGCCTTTTCATCAGGTGATGCCCATGCCTTTTCATCTTTGCCATTAGCCTTAACCATTTTCACATAGTCATGTAATCGGCCAAACTGAAACTCTTCTTTTGCGTTGTATTTGATGTCAATCAGCAGATGTGGAATCTGTCCTACTTTGGTTCGGGTATTTCCACAAACCCTTATACCGTGCCACATAGCTTTAAGGAAGTATTCATAATCTTCATCTGACATCCTTGAGATTTTTGCCGAGTGCTCATTTGCCACACCCGAAAAACCAATAAGGGCATAACGAAGGCCAAAGTAAGCAGTAAATGTACCTGCCTTTTCTTCCCCACTTTTGGAAAAGATAGTTGTTCCATGAATATCTACTTCCTCTGCTTCGTGAAGGACTTCGCCCATATTGAGTTGAACCGCACCGGTCATTGTTTTGGGGACAAGATCCCATTTTGCCTTTCTACCGCTTCCTTTTCCTTCCTCTTCTTTTTTAAATGCAAAGGAACTACCAAATAACCTTGCATCAATAAAGGCATTCAAAAGTATGTTGACCAACTCCTCACCATTTGCCTCTTTCTGATTATTTTTTTGCAGATAATCCACAACCCTGCCTGTCAGATTTTTTGTCCTGCCTTCAATAGTATCCACCAGAATATCTTCTCCGCGGGCTTTCATAAAATCTCTGGCAAAGCGTTTTAGCCGAACATCGGTTACATAATGTGTTCTATCCGGCAAAACCCGGGGTCTGTTCTCATCTGCATCACCATTTGGATTACCCATCTTGATGTCATAGAGAAACAGAAATTCATGCCTGCTTGATAAAGTATCTTTAGTTTCCTTGTCCATTTTATTTTCCCTCCTTTTTTGGTAAGATTGTTGTGGTCATAGATTGACCTAACAATAAGTAATAGTTGGTTGGTATCTCATCCAATTGAATGTTGTCTCCTAATCTCCAGCCAAGATTCCCAATCTCAGCAATAAGCTCCCTCACATCCTCGCTCTTTTCAGTTTCGTAAGCTAAGAGTTTCTCCCTGGTCTTAATATACAATTCAGGAAGGTCCCTTCCCTTTAATGTCAACCGTTTAAGCCATGTAAGGGCATTTGCACCTACATTAACACCCCTTTTCCCTTGAACCTGAAGCACCTTTCCATAAAGCACCCCAAGCAAGAAGGCATAAGCCTTTTGGGGGGAGTTAATTCCGCTTTCCTTGCCAAAATATGGCTTCAACCTCTCCATCTGTGGTTCGTAAAAACTATTTTCCATCTCCATCACCTCCAATCTTTTAAAATAGTAAAGCCACCAGCATAAATGTTTTATCCAGCCAGCAGCCGTTAGATAATGTTCTTTTGTCTTTTTGTTTTCGCCTTCATAAAGAAGATTATTTTCGCCTCCTTTCCCCTTTTCAATAGCCTCCAACCAATACCATCGGGCAGTAGTGATAACCTCTTCCCAGAATCTTGCTGATGGAATCTCTGTTTTGTGATACACAGAAGCAGCTATACCTTTCTTCATCTGGCGCAATTTCATACTTGCATTTACATCTTTTGCCTTTTTACCACCTGGACGATAAAACAATGTCCTTAATGCCCTAAATGATAAATCAGGACGGAGGTTAATTTTTTTATCCTGGAAATTGCGTATCTCTGCGAAAAGAGGGTGTTTCCAGTCCCGTGATTCCTCATTAACCTTTGATAGCTCAGTCAATCTACTTGGTGGCACATTCGTTATCATACCCGTCACGTCTTCTATATTTTGGCCTACTGTCGCCCAGAGAAAGGTAAGGTTTAATATAGCCTTTTCATCCTTTAGAATATCTAATATGTCTATTTCTACCTCTTCTGTACTAGATGAGGAGCTTCTTACAAGGTCATTTACCCTTCTTAAGATTTTACCTCTGGCATTGTAATCTACTGTTGTAGACGGGATTATAATGGCATTATCACCAGCAATATTTGTTATGAATGGATTGCGGCTATTTTTATTCTTTTTTAAGAAGTGGGATTTGTAGATGTATAATAGGTCAGCACAGGCATTGCAAAGTGCATATCCTTTCCATGCCTGAGCTATATCAATACCAGGAAATGCTCCTACTCTATCAACATTACTTATGTTAATATCTGCTCCCGCTAGAGCATTTGGGAAAACAGTGACTCCTGATGCACCACATAATGGGCAGGTTTGATTATCCTTAACAGGTGTATTGCCGGTAGAGTATTTAAGCAACGGCAATTCATTAGTCAAATAACATAGGTATTCAGCTCGCTCCCCGGGCCATTTGTTTTGCGTATCGGCCACCGTTACCATCACAGTTCCTTTTGCAGATGGAATAAGGTCAAGAGCTGCAGAATAGATGTTTGGCCAAGTTGTACCTTTGCCAGTCGTAGTTACATTACCATCTAAAGCTTTGATATTAGGTCTATCAAGTATCTCAGAAATCTCCTTAAAATAATCTGCCCAAGGAGATAAGCTTTGTCCAACATTCTTAAAATATTTTAAAGTTGCCTGTTGGGTAGTTGAGTTCGGACTAACCCCATCTTTAGTTTTGGACCGTTTAATAACAGGACCTATCGCTCTGGCTCGATATTGTTTGAACGGCAATTTGCGAGCTTTTTCTACTGTCATATCTTCCACTTCCATATTAACCATACTGAAGTCGGCTCTATCTGGGTAAAGAATGAAGACTTTCTCAATATTACTTACATCTTCCACCAAAAACGGAAACAGCCGTTGAGGATGATTGGTGCGTAACTTGTGATACCATTCTTCCAGATTTTTAGGCGGATTGTCTTTGTCTCCCAGTTTATCAAAAAGATAATCCAGTGCCAATGTTCGCATTGCGTTAATCATTGAATACCACTCCTTTTTAAGAATTAGACAGCTTTAAATCTTTCTCTGCCATTTCCCTATTGACCTTCCCCAAAAAACTTTCCCTACCCCCTCCCATCGCCTTCGAGAGGTTTCTCGCATGTTATCCATATCTCCGTCTTTTCAATCTTATTCTCTTTCTGAACCACCGATAACCCCCCTGTTTTTTGAGTTTAAGAGTCCTTGAGTTCAGCCTCCCTAACTCACCCTTCTACTTCTCCTTTAGAAAGTCTTTTGGTGTCATAATCTTCAATTTAAAAGGCAGCTCTTTCAAATCGAGAAGGTCTTTGTCACCGGTTATAAGTATATTTGCTCCTGCTGCAAAACGGCAATCAAGCACCATACTATCTTCAGGATCTCTACAGATTATAAACTTTTTTTGTGGATTCACAACTTTCGCTTTTGTTACAAATGCTGCTATTCCTGCAATCAATGCTTTTAATTGGAGTCGGTCAATTTTCCCCTCAGCTATGAGTTCAAGAGGCACATCACGATATTCCTTGAGAAGTGATGGCGACATGTATAAATCAGTTTCTAAAAATGCCTTTTTTACTGCCTTCTCTGAAATTCCACCAAAAACAAATGCAGAAACAAGCACACTGGTATCTATGACTACCTTATTTCTTCTTTGCGTACGCCTTTCTCCTTACTGTTTTTGCTGCATTATCAATATCCTGCATTGTCAATCTTGTTTTCTTAAATGCCTCTCCTGCGACCTTAAAGGCTGCATCAAGCCTGTCTTCAGGAGAAAGAACTGATAGAATATAATCTTCCGGGTCAATCTTTCTTGCTATATCTCTCATTTCAATCACCCCTTGCTATTGGTTTTCTTATCATTTTATACCAAAATATCTATTTTTTCTACAACTGAAGAAGCTATCCATAAGTCTATGAGTTTAAGGGTTTTGGAGTTCAACTCCTCAGCTCCTCAATTCAATACATTTCCATTGTAGCAGTCTCATGGAAATTTTGCAACTATTTATTTTTACTTACAATTTCGTTTTTATGGTTAGGAAAAGATTAAATAAAATTGAAGTGCTAATCCAAATTGTATCAAGAGGTTATGCACCAAGATAGTTATTCATTAAA
>Ga0136653_10000937_pt1 | contig 15648 bp, 14 predicted proteins | sample LakKivw275mmetaG_FD_94866 | JGI IMG/M metagenome (GOLD analysis project Ga0136653, IMG submission 94866) | Anoxic lake water microbial communities from Lake Kivu, Rwanda to study Microbial Dark Matter (Phase II) - Lake Kivu water 275m metaG... | ecosystem: Environmental > Aquatic > Freshwater >...
ATAAGTAAACCCATAGCGTGTCAATGCTTCGGCTATTTCGTTCCTATAGGCTATAACTCTATCAATCTCTTCTTCTGCTACCTCTATTTTCGCAATACTGCCGTGATATCTCACCCTGACCTGCTTTACACCGAGAGACTTTATAAATTCTTCTGAAAGCTCAATCTTTTTTAATATATTGCTGTTAATAGGTGTTCCATAAGGTATCCTTGATGCAAGACAGGCGTATGAGGGTTTATCGTGAGTGGGTAGCGACAGGGCTCTCGATAAATCCCTGATCTCACTCTTGGTGAGTTGCGCTTCAAGCAGCGGACTAACCACGCTCTGTTCAGCGCAGGCCTTTCGCCCTGGTCTGAAATCACTCATATCATCAAGATTTGAGCCTTCAGCTATACGCTTTAATCCTCTTTCTTTTGCAATTTCCCATGCCTTATCAAAGAGATGTAATTTGCAGTAATAACACCTATTCTTTGTGTTCTGGATAAAATCTACATCTTCCATTTCATCTGTTTCTATAACCACATACTCTGCCCCGATTGCTTGTGCGATGTTTATTGCTTCTTCAATTTCTTTTGCAGGATAGGTTGGAGATGAAGCGATAAATGCAAGCACATTTTCCCTGCCAAGCGCATCAACACAGGCCTTAAGGAGGAGTGTGCTATCCACCCCGCCAGAAAATGCCACGAGGACATTCCCAAGCTCTTTTATAATGGTTTTTAATACTTCATATTTTGAGTCAAGATCCATATACCACTACTATAACAGAGGGGAAGGCCTTATTCAACCTCAGCTTAGTATTTGCTATCAAAATCCCCTTCTGGTATATTCCAGATAAATATTGGGAGGGTTTATGCCACTACTTTTTGAGTCACTGAGTCATGGTGCGGTGCCATTCGGTTTTTTCAATATAGAGACCGATATGATTCTCCTGAACGATTATTTTTTCTTTGCCAGTGATGTATCAGAACGAATTATTGAGATTACCGAAGAGGGATCGAGAAAAATATTTGAGACGGAATGGGATGCATATCTTCTTGAAATAAGGCAAATTGGTAATCTTATGGGAGCTATAAACGATGTTGAATTGAGTGGTTTTATCGGTGAGGTATATAACCATTTCCCTTTTCCCCACGAGCCGGATAAGTTCAAACAAAATCCGGATGGTTATAGGAATAGAGAACTTGTGGAAGGTATCGTGAGAAGATACACCGCAATATCAAAGATACAGGTTGTTGTGGACGCAGTAAACCAGACCATCAGGATAGGTGAGTACCTCTTCAGCAAACAGGGATTTCACGAACTTTTGAAATATCTGTGGCTCGGGGGCTACCCCCGGTGGAAGGATGGAATAAGACCGGAATATATTGTAAGGATGAAGGAGCGTATTGAGCCTTCTACACATCCATTTTTTGAAGGCGCAGCGGCCAATATGCAAGATTGATTTCGTTTGCTGGCAGCTGATAGCTAAATGCATTGATTTTGTCTGCAATCACGGGTATATTTTAGGCATGAAAGATGAATATTTCATGAAGCTCTGTTTAAAGGAGGCAATGGCTGCCTTTGATAAAGAAGAGGTTCCGGTGGGTGCAGTCATAGTATCTCAGGACAACGAGATTATATCAAAAGCCCATAATCTTACCATCCATACGAACAAAGCCACTGCCCACGCCGAAATCCTTGCAATTGAGGAGGCGTCAAAGGTCTTGAATAATTACAGGTTGACAGGATGCACCCTGTTTGTCTCAAAGGAGCCTTGCATAATGTGTGCAGGTGCGATCATAGAGGCGAGGATAAGAAGGGTTGTCTTTGGATGTTTTGATGAAAGGCGGGGTGCCCTCGGCTCGGTGGTAGATGTAAATAAATTGCAACTCAACCACAAAATTGAAGTAAGAGGCGGTGTATTAAAGGAAAAGAGTGAGGCACTGTTAAAAAGGTTCTTTCAGATGAGGAGAGGTACCGAAGCGGTCATAACGGGGCCGACTCGAAATCGGCTGTCCGTCTAACACGCGGACCGTGGGTTCGAATCCCACCCTCTCCGCTTAATTTCTTCAATAATTTCAAACATCACATACCTTAAAAAGTTATAGATAAGTTACAGATACGGCGATCACCCAAACACAACAAAAAAGATTTTAAAAAAATGACATAGTGACGAAGTAAGAATAAGCATTTTTACGTGTGTAGAAATTTGGGAAGATTATTCTTTGGTACCCAAAGATTTAATGAAGCGGGTAAGTTCAGATTCCTTAAACAGCGTTCTGCCGCCGAGTTTGACAGCCTTAAGCTTACCATCTTTCACAAGAGAATAAAAATTTGTTCTTGATATGCTCAATATCTTCAATACCTCTTTGATTGGATAAAGTTTGTCCATGTTCATATTGTATCTAATACTTACCCCTGAAAACTGGACAGTCTATTAAGGTGGAAATCCCTCCTCTCTGAGGTGAAATTATCAGAGAAGGAGGAAAGGAAAATATGACGGATCATCGGAAACGGTACGACGGAACATTCAAGGCAAAGGTAGTGATAGAAAACTGGAGAAGGGAATACAACACGATCAGGCCGCACAGTTCCTTAGGGTATAAGCCGCCTGCGCCGGAGACAAGAGCGCCATATCTGCAGAACTTTCTGGCAGAGACTAAAAAAAAGGAGGAAGTCTAACTCTGAAGGTGGTACAATGAGTTGGGGCAGGTTACCATCAGTAATCAGCATAGGTCTCTGAGCCTCTTTGAATGATACATATGGCATTATAGAAAGAAGCTAGGGACACTATGGCCATTACAGAAGAAAAGGATTCAACGGTATATAAACCATCCATGTATATCAACGCAGCCTCACACTATTTACCCACCACAACCGTTCCCAATGAGTACTATGTAAATCTGGTAGGGCTATCTGACGAGTGGATTTATAAACGGTCCGGGATCCGGTCACGAACAAGGGCAAACACTAACGAAAATACGAACACCATGTCGATAGAAGCAGCGAAATCTGCAATAGACCGGCTTCCCTATCCGGTCGAGGATGTCGATCTCATTGTCGGGGCCACGTACACGCCGTACGATACCGTAGGAACCCTCGCCCATGCGGTACAGCGCTTCTTGCATATTCCTAAAGCACGGGTCATTTCCATTTCTTCTGCATGTTCCTCCTTCTTGAATGCCGTGGAGATCGTCGAGGGCTACTTCGCCACAAACAAAGCACAGAGGGCGCTTATCGTTGCTTCAGAACATAATAGCGCCTACAGTGACGACAGGGATGTGCAATCGGGTCATTTATGGGGCGATGGCGCCGGGGCTGTATTTATTTCAAAAGAAAAGGCCTCCGAAGAGGACATAGAGATCCTTGATCTGAACACAACGGGGCTCGGTCATATCGGAAAAGGTATCGAGGGAGTATATTTGAGGCCCAATGAGGGCGGCCTCAAAATGCCTTTTGGCAAAGACATCTTTGTCAATGCAAGCAAATACATGGTTTCCGAGGTTAAGAACATCTTGAAAAAAAACCATTTAGCATTGGAGGAGATCGTTCATCTCATCCCGCATCAGGCTAATTCAAGGATCATCGCCCATGTCATTGAGGGCCTTGGATTGCATAACGGGGAGGTGATCATGAATATCGAAGAAACCGGCAATACGGGCTGCGCAAGTACAATGATCGCCCTTTCACAAAACTGGAAAAGGTTCCGGAAAAGCGAACTGGTCGTTATTACTGTTTTCGGGGGTGGATACTCAAGCGGTGCCATGCTTTTGAAAAAGTAATATGGGGTGCAGCGGCTTCCACCGAAATAAAGGCGGAGAGGGAAGGCCGAAGAATATCCGGAAAGGTCGGAGGAGTGATTTCAGGAGCGTCGTATTCATCAAAAAAACTGCAATAGCTTGCAGGTAAGAGGCGTGAATCATGGATCCTAAACAGACATTGCCCTCCCTGGTCATTAAAGGGAGAACAATAAAGGTACCCATTATCCAGGGCGGCATGGGTGTGGGTGTGTCACTCTCTCCGCTCGCCAGCGCCGTTGCAGAAGAAGGGGGCGTCGGCATCGTGTCGAGCGCAGCCCTTGACAGGCTTATCACGAAAAGGACCGGCAAGAAACATACCACATATGAAGCCGTTTTTGAGGAGATATCGCAAGCGAAAGCAAAGGGCGGTGTATCGGGCATCAACATTATGGTTGCCCTCATAAAAACCTATGAAGATACAGTAAAAGCTTCCATCGACGCAGGAGCGGATGTCATTATTTCCGGCGCGGGACTGCCGCTGGGCCTGCCGGTTGTCAAAAACCCTGGCGATACAGCCCTGATTCCCATCGTCTCTTCGGCAAGGGCCCTTGAACTCATATGCAAGAAATGGGAACGGGTAGGCTACAGGCCTGATGCCGTTGTGCTCGAGGGACCCTTGGCCGGTGGTCACCTGGGATTCAAATTTGAGGACATATACCTCGATTCGAACAAGCTCGAAAATCTCTTACCCCCTGTAAAGGAAATGGCAGAAAAATATGGCGACTTTCCTGTTATCGCAGCGGGAGGTATCTACACGCACGATGATATCGTAAGATTCCTGAAGATGGGTGCCGATGGGGTGCAGATGGGAACGCGCTTCCTCGTTACCCGGGAAAGCAGTGCAACTGATGAGTATAAGCAGGCTGTTATCAATGCCGGCAAGGAGGACATCATCGTGGCGCAGAACCCCGGTTCTCCCTGCGGTTTGCCGTTCATGGTTATTAAGGAATCACCTAGTTTCCAGAACGCGCTCCAGAAAAAGAGAAAACCCCGTTGCGATAAGGGGTATGTGTTGCGACCGGACAGGGAAGGAAATTTCAACCAATGCCGTGCACGACTTGATAACGGCGGAAATTTTTGCATCTGCAATGGCCTCCTCAGTTCCGCCGGGTATAACCCTGACCAGGAGGCTCCCCTCTACACAGTCGGCGCTAATGGTTATCGCGTTGACAAGCTTACAACCGTCAAAGAATTGATTGCCGAACTGACGGGTAAAACAAACCAAAGCTGCTGAGTCGATCCAAAGCCCGGCCATCGAGATCCCCGATCATTTCACCTTGAGCAGGAAAGGCATGACAGGGTAGATTCTACCATATAAGGTTTCGGCAAGGGAATCACAAAACTTTAAAAGGGTTTGGCAATATTGTTATTTTCCCATGGATGTCATATATTCTATTAAGATTTCTGAAGGAGGCAGGATGCCGGAAAAGATTGAACTACCAATAAAAGGTATGAGTTGCGCTGCCTGTGCTGTCCGTATAGAAAAGGAGTTAAACAAGCTTGAAGATGTCAGTGAGGCACGGGTCAATTTCCCTTTAAAGAAGGCCGTTATATTCCCGAAGAAAGATATAGAGCTTAAGGAGGTCATTTCGATCATCAGGGATATCGGCTATGACGTAGATCTTGAAGCCGATGTGACGATCAGGGCGCAGAAGGAAGAGGCTGAACTGAAGAAGGACTTTATCTGGTCTGCACTTTTGAGCGCTATTATTATGGTATTTTCCATGTGGATGGTCCTTCCGTATAACAATTTTGTACTGCTCATTCTGACCCTTCCGGTTCAGTTCTATTTCGGCATGAGGTTCCATAAACCAGCCTTATTGAATCTTAAACATTTTGCCGCTGACATGAACACCCTTATTTCGGTTGGAACCTCGGCAGCCTTTTTTTACAGCGCATTCGTTACATTTTTTCCGCACATTATTATTTCTGCGGGCATGAAGCCCGATACATATTTTGATTCCAGTGCGACCATCATAACACTTATTCTCTTCGGCAGGTTCCTCGAATCAAAGGCGAAGACAAAGACATATACAGCCATTAAGATGCTCTACGAGCTATCGCCAAAGGAATGTGTTGTCCTGAGAGATAACAGAGAAGAGAGGGTTCCAACGGATACCATTGAGAGGGGAGACCGCATATTGATCAGGCCGGGAGAGAAGGTGCCTATTGATGGGGAGGTAATAGAAGGCAATACCTATGTGGACGAGTCTATGATAACAGGGGAGAGCATCCCTGTCCACAAAGGCATTGGAGATGAAGTTATTGGCGGCACAATAAACGGCAAGGGCTCAATAGTTGTGAGGGTTACGAGGATCGGGAAGGATACGGTATTGTCAAAGGTTATCCGCCTTGTGGAAGAGGCACAATTCACAAAGGCCCCTGTTCAGAGGCTTGCTGATACAGTTGCCGGCATATTTGTCCCCATTGTAATATTAATAAGCATAGGCGCACTCTTTGTCTGGTATATCTTCGGGCCAGAACCGAAACTCACGAATGCCCTTTTATCCTTTGTGAGTGTGCTCATTATTGCATGCCCCTGCGCCCTTGGTCTTGCAACGCCAACAGCAATCATGGTCTCATCGGGTGTCGGGGCAAAGAGGGGGATTCTGATTAAAAGTGCAGAGGCACTGGAGCTTACAAACAGGGTGCAGTATGTGCTTTTTGATAAAACCGGGACCCTTACCGAGGGGGTGATTGTCCTCTCCGAGGCGGTTCCCGTTGGTAACTTTTCCGAGGCGGATGTTTTGAGTGTTGCCTACAACCTTGAAAAGCAATCGGAACATCCTTTTTCAGAGGCACTCCGTAAAAAGGCGGAAGAATCAGGCATTGCCCCTCAGAGGGTCGACAATTTTCAGGCAATTGTCGGGAAGGGGATTACGGGAGACATAGAGGGCAGGCATTATTTTGTCGGGAATACATCCATGTATAAAGACGGGGGCAGGGTACTTGACGATGATGTTGAGCAGAAATATCGCGAAAAGGAACAGTCAGGAACATCGCCAGTACTTGTATGGAGCGATGACAATGTGATGGGGATTATTACCTTCAGCGATAAGGTGAGGGAGGAATCAAGGGGCGTCATAGATGAACTGAAGAATATGGAGATAGAAGCAGTTATGATTACAGGGGACAGCATGGAAGGGGCAAAGGCGATAAGCGAAAAGGTTGGCATAGAGAAATATTTCTACCGTGTTCTTCCTGATAAAAAGGCACACATAGTGGAAGAGTATAAGAAAAAAGGCATCACAATCATGGTGGGAGACGGGATAAATGATGCCCCATCCCTGGCTACAGCACATATCGGCGTTGCCATGGGGAAGGGGACGGATATCGCAATAGAATCCGCAGATGTCGTTTTGATGAAGGGGCAGCTCTCTAAACTTGTAAGCCTCATCAAGCTCTCCAAAAAGACCCTCTGGGTCATAAGGGAAAACCTGTTCTGGGCATTCATATATAACATCCTCGGTATTCCCATAGCATTTGGTGCACTCTATCCGTTTTTCGGGATAAGGTTCGAGCCCATATATGGCGCACTGGCAATGATGATCAGCTCGGTCTCTGTTGTGAGTAACTCCCTGAGATTGAGGATGTTCAAGGATTAAATCATTGGAGTTTCCTTTATTCCTTGACTCCCTCTCATCGGTTTGATAGTATTTAAAAAACAAGCAATAATCCAACCTGATCCTACTTTTTCACGTTGTTTGCGGGAAACGCGGAACGAAACACATTTAAGATAGATGATGCGGGAATATTACGCCCATAGTCTTCCTGATAAACCACAAGAGGATTGGCAGCGGCTTGAAGAGCATTTGAAGAATGTGGCGGAGATGGCCCGGGGCTTTGCAGAAGATTTTGGTGCAGGGGACTGGGGGTATCTTGCGGGGTTGTGGCATGATATCGGGAAATACTCTCCCGAATTTCAGGCAAGGCTCGTTGCTTTCAACGACCCGGATGCCCACATTGAAGCCAAAACAGGCCGCCCTGATCATTCGACAGCCGGGGCTCAACACGCTTATTATACACTTAAAGATAAAGGAAAAATGATTGCATATACCATCGCCGGTCACCATGCCGGACTTCCCGATGGAAAGACTAACGATCCACCCTGCCTCGTCCGACGGCTCAAAAAAGATGTGCCGGATTATTCAGCCTCTCCGCCCGAAATCCTTAATTGGAAGGTTTTACTTGAATTACCACTCGCCATTGACAGGAAACGGTTCAATTTCCAATTCTCCTTCTTTATAAGGATGATCTTTTCAAGCCTAACTGATGCTGATTTTCTTGATACAGAAAGTTTTATGGAAATCGAAAAGTCTTTCTGGCGAGGCGGATATCCGGGCCTTTCGGTCTTAGAAAAGAAACTTCTTCAACACATGGAGAAGATTATTGCCCAAGTACCAGCTTCTATCATAAACCAGCAACGAGCCTTAATTCTGCGCTACTGTCTTGATGCCGCTGACCTAAAGCCAGGACTTTTTTCACTGACTGTCCCCACAGGAGGGGGCAAAACCTTATCCTCTCTTGCCTTCGCGCTCAAGCATGCTATCAAGTACGGTCTCCGCAGGGTCATTTATGTAATCCCCTATACGAGCATTATCGAACAAAATGCAGATGTTTTCAGGCAGATTCTCGGACAAGAAGCAGTTCTTGAACACCATTCCAACTTTGAACCCCTTGAAGAAAACCACAGATCACGCTTAGCCTCGGAAAACTGGGATGCGCCGCTGATTGTTACGACAAATGTTCAGTTTTTTGAATCCCTCTTCGGCAGTCGATCCTCTCAATGTAGAAAACTGCACAACATTGCTCGAAGCGTCATTATTTTAGACGAGGCACAGATGCTCCCCGTCCCGCTTTTAAAACCATCCCTCGAAGCTTTGAAAGAATTATCCTTATCATACAAGGCAACGATTGTCCTTTGCACTGCTACACAACCTGCTTTATCGGAATCCGATGAATTTAAAGATGGTTTGAAGGGTGTCCGAGAAATCATTCCTGATCCTATAGAGCTTTACAAGACGTTCAAAAAAGTTGATATGTCATTCCTTGGTACGCTAACGGACGAAGAACTGGGAAAACAATTAATTGGCTATGAGCAAGTTCTTTGTATTGTTAATACACGCAGGCATGCTAGGCAGATTTATGAGCAGATACGCGAGAACGAGGGCAGCTTTCACTTGAGCGCCCTCATGTGCCCGGCACATCGGACAGAGACTATCAGAAAAATCAGAAAAACGCTTGAAGACAAAAAACTGTGCCGTGTCGTCAGTACACAACTTATCGAGGCAGGAGTAGATATTGATTTTCCGGTGGTTTTCCGATCCTTATCCGGCATCGATTCAATTGCCCAGGCTGCCGGTCGATGTAACCGGGAGGGAAAACTGCTACAAAATGGTCAAGTTTATGTATTTATGCCTGAAGATGGCCTACCACCGGGATACTTCCGTCAGACAGCGGAAACAGCGGAAGAAGTCATGCGTCACCATGATGACCCGCTTGTGCTGGAGGCAGTTGAAGAATATTTCCGAACCCTGTACTGGTTGAAGGGGGACAAACTTGACGAATATCAAATCCTTGCCGATCTTTATGAAGGGGCCTCACATGGAGACTTTCCTTTCAGGCAGGTTAATGAAAAATTCAAAATAATCAAAGAAGGCGGCCAGGAATCACTCATTATCCCGTGGAATGAAAATGCAGAGAAGGTAATTGATGAACTCCGTTTTGGCAACTACCCTGCTTCGGCAGCAAGAAAAGCCCAACGTTTCACCATACAGATACCGCCCCGTGTACTTTATAATCTACTGGGCGCAGGGGCCGTCGAACGACTCCATGACCAGTACAATGTATTGATTAACAAAGATATCTACCGGGTGGACTTGGGTCTTTGCCCGGAAGGCCCGGCATTTCACGAGATTGAGAATCTCATTGTATGAAGATGATACATAAAGATCGCAAAATACACAGAAAGGGGGTGAGTTCATGTCATATGGTATCAAATTGAAGGTATGGGGAGAATATGCCTGCTTTACTCGTCCGGAAATGAAAGTTGAACGGGTAAGCTACGATGTTATGACTCCGTCGGCGGCAAGAGGTATTCTTGAGGCAATTTACTGGAAACCGGCTATCGTCTGGGTCGTTCACCGGATTCATGTTCTCAATCCGATCCGGTTCGACAACATCCGGCGCAACGAACTATCGGGCAAACTGGTGCCGGGCACGGTGAAAAAGGCAATGAATGACGGTTGCTCCCCGGTGGAGGTCTTCATCGAGGACGACCGGCAGCAGCGGGCGGCGCTGATCCTGCGCGATGTGGCCTACGTTATCGAGGCCCACTTTGCCTTCACGGGAAGCGAAGATAACAACTCCAGCAAGCACAAGGAGATGTTCGACCGGCGCGCTGCAAAAGGGCAGTGTTTTCATCATCCTTACCTCGGTTGCCGGGAATTTCCTGCACATTTCGAACCTGTCACCGATGATATCCCATCATCCGCCTTGAAGGGAGAGATGGATCTCGGTTGGATGCTCAATGACATCGACTTTGAAAAGGAAATGGAGGCAAAGTTTTTCCGGGCGATCATGCGGGCTGGCATCATCGAAGTGCCCCCCATGAACGGAAAGGGGGTGACGGCATGATCCTGCAAGTGCTCAACGAATATTACGAACGGTTACAGAAGGAGGAAGATTCGGCCGCGCCCACCTTGGGTTTTTTCAGGCGGTCGGTTCATTTCGTCCTCATCATCGACGAAAACGGCAACCTCGTTCAAATCATGGATCTTCGTGAGCCAGCCAAGCCGAAACCAATTCCTAAACAGATGATCGTTCCTGGCCTTGGAAGGAAAAAAGCCAGCGGAGTTGATCCTGATTTTCTCTGGGGTGCAGCGGCGTATGTAATTGGCTTCGAGCCAGATGGAAAGCCCTCCCGGACTGCGGAGAAATTCCAAAAGTTCAAGGATTTTCAACATGAACTGGGCGATAGCCTGGATGATGCTGGTGTAAAAGCCGTCCTCAAGTTCATCGATCGCTGGAACCCAACAGAGACATCTGTTCGTCATGAATTGGATCAACTTGCCGGGTCCAATGTTGTGTTTCGCTTGGATGGAAGGCTTCAATACGTCCATGAAACACAGGCGGTTTTGGCGGTTTGGACGGAGTTCTACCGTAAAGATAACGTTGGCGGTGTCGGGATGTGCCTGATCAGTGGCCAAGAGAAACAGATTTCCTGTTTGCATCCCGGTGTCAAGGGTATAGATGGCACCTCGACCGCTGAGGCCGCACTGGTTTCATTCAATAACGATTCTTCCCACTCCTATGGAAAGGATCAAAACTTGAACGCCCCGGTTGGAAAAGTGGAGGCTTTCAATTACACAACGGCACTCAACTACCTATTAGTGAGGGACAACAGGCAGAGGGTCAAAATTGGTGAAACGATTACCGTTTTTTGGACGGCACGCGCCTCGCCCATCGAGGGGTTTATGGGAATGATCCTCAATCCTCAGGAAGATGCAAGTAATATTCAGCAGATACGGCTATTCTTGGAAGCTATTCGGGATGGCAAGATGCCCCGGGAATTCGGCGACCCGGACGTGCCGTTTTTCATCCTCGGCCTATCGCCGAGTGCCGCACGGATATCCGTGCGTTTCTGGCATGTCGGCACCGTCGGCGATATGTTGGAAAAAATCGGCCAGCATTTTCGAGATATCTCCATAGTCAAGCGCTACGAAAGTGACCATGATTTTCCCACTATACGGCAAATTTTATTGGAAACATTCATCAACCACAAGTCAAAAACGAAACCGAATTGGGATAACCTTAAGCCTCTCCTGGCGGGTGTCTTAATGCGATCCATCTTGACGGGCTTAGCATATCCTCAAAACCTGCTGTCAGCCGTGATCGGTCGTATTCGAGCGGATCAGGAAGTCAATTATCTGCGGGCAGCCATTATCAAGGCCTGCCTTGCAAGAAAATTCCGTATAAATCTCATAAATAGGGAGGTCACCATGTCATTGGATAAGGAATCAACCCATATCGCGTACCGTCTGGGAAGGCTCTTCGCCGTCCTGGAGAAGGCGCAGAAGGACGCCATTCCCGGCGCCAATACCACCATCAAGGATCGTTTCTATGGTTCGGCTTCGGCGACGCCCAGCGTCGTCTTTCCACAGCTCCTCCGGTTGGCTCAGCATCACATCCAGAAGGCGGAGTATGGCAGATGGACTGACAAACTGATTGAAGAAATAGTTTGCGAAGTTAAGAAGTTTCCGGCACATCTGAGTCTTGATGACCAGGGAATGTTTGCCATTGGGTATTATCATCAGAGGCAGGCGTTCTACACAAAATCAGAAAACCAAAAGGAGGGTGAATAAGATGGGCGAGACAATCAAGAACCGTTATGAGTTTGTGTATTTATTTGATGTTGAAAATGGGAACCCCAACGGTGACCCCGACGCAGGCAATATGCCGCGCATCGATCCGGAGACGAGTTACGGTCTCGTGACCGATGTCTGTATGAAAAGGAAAATCCGTAATTTCGTTGAAATTGTGAAAGGTAATCAGTCGCCTTTCAAAATTTATGTTAGAGAAAAAGCTGTTCTTACGACTGAAAGAGGGGGGGCTTACCAGCCACTTTCTGCTGAAGAGAAAAAGGATAAATTGAAAGCAGCCGAATTGGGACGTATTTTCATGTGTAAAAATTATTTTGACGTACGTGCCTTTGGTGCTGTGATGATGATGAAAGAAAATAACTGCGGACAAGTTCGTGGTCCTGTTCAGTTCAATTTTGGGCGAAGCATCGATGCCATCGTCCCTATGGAAGTGAGTATCACACGCGTAGCTGTGGAAACAGAGGCCGAAAGAGAAAAAGAAAGGATGATGGGGAGCAAGCATATCGTGCCTTACGCCCTTTACCGTGCGGAAGGCTATATTTCAGCTCACTTAGCTGCACAGACCGGTTTTTCGGAGGATGATCTTAAACTGCTCTGGGGTGCCCTCGTTAATATGTTCGACCATGATCATTCAGCGGCCCGGGGCAAAATGAATGCCCGTAAACTGATCGTTTTCAAGCACGACAGTGCCTTAGGGAATGCACCGGCACATAAACTTTTTGAATTGGTTAAAGTAAAAAGGACTGAGGGAACAGCAAAACCAGCAAGAGCTTTCTCGGATTATATAGTCGAAATCGATAAAGGAAGTGTTCCCACAGGTGTTACTTTGGACGAGATGATATAGGGATAATGTTTACTGAAGAAGACTTTATACAACTCTCTGCCTTGCAGCACATCGTATTCTGTGAGCGTCAGTGTGCCTTGATCTACGTCGAGCAGATATGGCAGGAGAGTGGCTTGACTGCCGAAGGCCGGATCATGCACGAGAAGGTTCACGAGGAACAACGGGAGTCGAGAGGGAATGTACGTATTGAATATGGCATTCCCCTGCGGTCTCTGCAGCTCGGATTGATCGGTAAGGCTGATGTGGTAGAATTTCACCGGATAGACAGGAATATCTGGCAGCCTTTTCCCGTGGAGTATAAACGGGGAAAGCCCAAGCCAGACCACTCTGATAAGATTCAGCTTTGCGCCCAGGCAATCTGTCTGGAAGAGATGCTATCTGTTCCTATTCCAAAAGGGGCCATATTCTATGGCCGTACCCGCAGACGTCTTGATGTTGTTTTCGATGATGCCCTTCGCAAAGAAACGGAAGAGGATGCACAGAAGGCACATCAACTTATCGCTTCAGGCATTACGCCGCCTCCGGTATATGCGAAGCGCTGTGAAAGCTGTTCACTCATCGGGGAATGCATGCCGAAGGCGGTTGGAAAAAAGTCGTTGGTGAAACGTTATTTAGCACGAATGGTTGATACGCCATGAAAAAACATCTTAATACATTATATGTGACCACGCAGGGGTCATACCTCGCCAAAGAAGGAGAAACGGTCGTCGTCAAGGTCGATGGAGAGGCGCGTTTGCGTATTCCTGTCCATACCATCGGAGGGATTGTCTGTTTCGGCAATGTTTCGTGCAGTCCTTATCTGATGGGCTTTTGCGCTGAAAATGACGTGGCAATAAGCTTTCTTTCGGAGCACGGACGTTTTCTTGCCAAAGTCCAGGGGCCTGTCTCAGGAAATGTCCTTCTGCGCCGAGAACAGTACCGCAAGGCTGATGATATGAAATTTTCGGCAGAGGTGGCAAGGTCAGTCCTCACTGGAAAGATTGCAAACTGCCGAAGTGTATTGCAGAGGGCCATTCGGGATCATGGAGATAAGATAAACGCACAGGAATTGCGCTTTGCTGTTATGCGGCTAACCCATCAACTCGATTTTTTTAATAATGAGTATCCTCTTGATGCCCTGCGGGGAATAGAAGGGGATTCTGCTCACATCTATTTCAACGTTTTTGATCATCTGATCGTTACCCAGAAAGAGACATTCCGTTTCGATGAGCGAAACCGGAGGCCACCCCTCGACAACGTAAATTGCCTTTTATCCTTCATCTACACCCTTCTCATGCACGATGTCCGGTCAGCGTTGGAAACAGTAGGGCTCGACCCGGCTGTAGGATTTCTGCACAGGGACCGCCCCGGAAGACCGGGACTTGCCCTCGATTTGATGGAGGAGTTCAGACCCTTTATAGCCGACCGTCTGGCGCTCTCGCTCATTAACCTTCAACAAGTTCAGGATAAGGGGTTTAATAAGATGGATTCCAGCGCGGTTGTCATGAATGACGATACGCGAAAGACAGTGCTTGTAGCCTATCAGGAGCGGAAACAGGAGGAGATAACACACCCCTTTCTTGGTGAGAAGGTGATGCTCGGAATATTGTTTCACATTCAGGCACTTTTGATGGCACGGTATCTGCGGGACGATCTGGACGGCTACCCGCCGTTTATCTGGAAGTGATTGAGGTAGTGAATGGTGAATAGTGGACAGTGAATAGAAAAAGATAACAGATTAAGGATGAAGGGGGAGAAATGTTTGTGTTGGTAAGCTATGACGTGGCGACGAAAGACCCCGGAGGTTCCCGTCGCCTGAATCGTGTGGCAAAGGCATGTCTGGACTATGGCCAGCGGGTCCAATATTCCGTGTTTGAATGTATTGTGGACCCGGCGCAGTGGGCTGTCTTAAAACAACGGCTTATAGATGAAATTGACGAAGAAAAGGACAGCTTACGGTTCTACTATCTCGGCGCAAACTGGCGGCATCGGGTTGAGCATATCGGCGCAAAGGAAACGGTTGATCAGGAGGGGCCGTTAATCGCATGAATGCGGTCTGCGAACCTGAAGCGGACATGTTTTCTCAGGGGGAATCGCAAAAGTTGTAAGGTATAGAAATATAAGGTTATTTTTAATCGGCTCTTTGACAAATGAATCTGTTCATAAAATATTTGGCGGTCATACGCGTAAGTATTGAAAAAAAGTTATTAAATTAGCTTAGTTAGAAAATAACAGTCGCCCCCCGCGCGGGGGCGTGGATTGAAACAATTATATCCCGTTTACATTTTACTACCAACTTAAGTCGCCCCCCGCGCGGGGGCGTGGATTGAAACTGATTGCACGCAGCCTACATCTACGGCAAGACCCCGTCGCCCCCCGCGCGGGGGCGTGGATTGAAACGTCAAGGCGTTATAATCTCTATCTTAAGGCTAACGTCGCCCCCCGCGCGGGGGCGTGGATTGAAACATCAAGTTCATCTCTTGGTGTTTTGTGTTTTTCGTCGCCCCCCGCGCGGGGGCGTGGATTGAAACTGATACAAACACTTATAGTGCAGTAAAGTATACTGTCGCCCCCCGCGCGGGGGCGTGGATTGAAACATTATTTACTATATGTGAACTACAGTTCACACGGGTCGCCCCCCGCGCGGGGGCGATGGGGCATAGAC
>Ga0136653_10000939_pt1 | contig 15639 bp, 14 predicted proteins | sample LakKivw275mmetaG_FD_94866 | JGI IMG/M metagenome (GOLD analysis project Ga0136653, IMG submission 94866) | Anoxic lake water microbial communities from Lake Kivu, Rwanda to study Microbial Dark Matter (Phase II) - Lake Kivu water 275m metaG... | ecosystem: Environmental > Aquatic > Freshwater >...
CTCAGATGAGCTCTGAACGCTTCTTTGTATTGAAAATCTTCCATAATGAAAAGCCGTCGTCACGAAAGTAAACCGATTCCGCCGTGAATTCCTATTTTTACTAAAAATAAAGTGATGAAAATCCTGATCGTCAACGGCCCCAACCTGAACCTGTTGGGCAAACGGGAAACAGGGATCTATGGTTCTGAGTCCTTTGATCAATACCTGGTCTTGTTGAGGGAACTGTTCGAAGGTTTTACGATCGAACAGTACCAGAGCAACGTGGAAGGTGAGCTCATCAACCAATTGCATGAAGCGGCAACCGGCTTCGACGGAATAGTCATCAACGCGGGAGGCTACACCCATACTTCGGTCGCCCTCGCCGATGCCATCCAGGCCATACCGGTTCCGGTTGTCGAGGTCCACGTTTCGAACCTCCTTAAAAGGGAATCTTACAGGCATGTGTCGCTGATAGGCCCGGCATGCAGGGGCACCATCATGGGATTCGGCCTGGATTCCTACCGGCTGGGGGTCGAGGCCCTGAGAATGATCCTGAAAAACCGCTAATCAAACATCCCGCAGAAAAATGGCCAGAAAACACACCAAGATTGTGGCCACCATTTCCGACCAGCGCTGCTCTGAAAAGCATATCCGGCAGCTTTATGAGGCCGGTATGGATGTGGTCCGGATCAACACGGCCCATCAAAGCCCGGAAGGATCGGCTGAGATCATCGCCAATGTCCGGAAAGTTTCGGACCGTATAGCGATCCTGATCGATACCAAAGGACCCGAAATTCGCACCACGGTGACCCGGGATCCCATTGAAGTAAAAACAGGCGATACACTCGAAATCATCGGCGATCCCGACCTTCCCTCAATACCCGGCAGGATTGGTGTGACCCATCGCGGATTTTTCGACAGCCTTTCCGTTGGCGACAGGATCCTGATCGATGACGGGGAATTGGAATTTGCAGTGGTCTCAAAGAGGGAAGGCACTCTCTTTTGCAGGGCTTCCAATAACGGATTTGTGAAATCAAGAAAAAGCGTAAATGTCCCGGGTGTATCGATCGATTTGCCTTCGCTCAATGAAAAAGACAAGGAATATATCCGGTTTGCCATAGGGAATGATATTGACTTCATCGCCCATTCGTTTGTCCGCAGGAAAGAAGACGTGATGGCTATCCAGGAGATCTTGGGGGAACACCATTCCAGGATCAAGGTTATTGCCAAGATCGAAAACCAGGAAGGGGTCGACAACATTGAAGAGATACTCGATGTGGTTTACGGCATCATGGTTGCCAGGGGAGACCTGGGAATTGAAATCCCGGCGGAAAAAATCCCGGGCATCCAACGTAAACTCATCAATGCCTGCATCCAACGTAAAAAGCCGGTGATCATCGCCACACAGATGCTCCATACCATGATTGAACATCCGAGGCCGACAAGAGCTGAGATTTCCGACGTGGCCAATGCCATCTACAGCGGGACGGATGCCTTGATGCTGAGCGGAGAAACTGCCTACGGTGCCTATCCGGTTGAATCGGTAAGCACGATGACCCGCGTGGCTCTGGAAGTTGAAAACTCCCGTGAGGCACCCGGTACCACGATCTCCTCCATAGATAATGAAATTGCAGCCTTCCTGGCCAATGCGGCTTTTCATGCTTCACGCGACCTGAATACGGGGGCTGTGATCATCGACACCCTGACCGGCAGAACGGGTCGCTACATGGCGGCGTTCAGGAACCGGAATCCGGTCTATGCAGCCTGCTATTCCAAACGGGTGATGAGGGAGCTGGCCCTCTCCTACGGGATCTGTCCCTTCTATATGGATCCCAAGGAAAATACCGACTCGTTCAAAAGGTCAGTGACCAGTTACCTCCTGGAGAAAGGGGAAATAGCTCTCGACGAACGGGTGATCTTGGTAGGCGGGAGTTTCGGGCCGAGGAAAGGAGCCACCTTTATCGAGATCAGCAAGGTTTCTGACCTTCAGAACAGTCTGCTGGGATAAACCGGAACAATCACCGCAAAACCAGCCGTCTCATTTCGTGCAGGTATTTTTTTTCATCCACCAAGGTGAGCTCGCGGTTCCTCATGACTATTCGGCCATTGATTATCACGCTTTCCACATCCTCTGATTGCATGGAGTAAGCGATACTGCTGACTGGATCATACCGGGGATACCAATGGGGCTGGTCGGGATTGATGATCATCAGGTCGGCCATTTTGCCGGTTTTCAGCGAACCAAGCTGATTGCCCCGTCCATAGGCTTTGGCGCCATTGATGGTCGCCATTGACAACAACCGTGAAGCTGAAATTACCGCCGGATCTTCATGATATGCCTTTTCAATTCTCCCGACTTGTTGCAGTTCCCTCAGAACGCTTTGATTATTGTTACTGGCAGCCCCGTCTGTTCCGATGGCAACATTCACCCCTTTCTGTAACAATTCCTGTACACGGCATATTCCCGAACCCAATTTCATATTGCTGTTGACAGCCGTGACAATGCTGGCTCCGGTTTGCCTGATCAATTCCACATCCTCGTCAGAAAGATAAATGCCATGGTTACAAACAGTCCGGCTTGTCAGGAACCCCAAATCATACAGATACCGGGTTGGGCTTTTCCCATACCTTTTCTGGATTGTCTCTGTTTCATCTTTGGTTTCGGCCAGATGAATATTGGCTGGGATTCCAAGTTCCTCCGATAATTCGGCAGCCATCCTGATCACCTCAGGGGAACAGGTGTACGGGGCATGTGTTGTCACTGCGACCGATATGAGGGGATGGTTCGTGAACCGTTGGTGAAGGGAACGTGTATAGGCCAGGCTTCCTTCCGGTGTTCCGGTGCCAGGGGTGGGAAAATCAAAAAGGGCTTCTCCGAGTATGACCCTGATGCCGCACTGTTCGCTGGCTCTGGCAACATCTTCCTGAAAGAAATACATGTCTGCAAAAGCCGAAGTGCCGGATTTTATCATCTCCATGGCGGAAATAAGGGTACCCAGAAAAACGGTCTCGCGACTGACATTCCTTTTCTCTGCCGGCCAGATATAATTATTCAGCCAGAGCTCAAGGCTGAGGTCATTCGCCAGTCCCCTGAAAATGGACATGGCCGCATGAGTATGGCAATTGAAGAAAGTCGGCATAACAATCTTCCCTGAAGCATCGATTGTCTCACGGGTCACGAAGCTGGAGGGCCTGTCGGCGGGATTTCCGATGAAAACGATCCTGTTTCCTGAGATGCAGACAGTGCCGCTCATCCATTCGGTTGATTGCTCATCAAGGGTCAGGATATGACCTCCTTCAACTTCCAGGTCGATGGTTACAGGGACCTCCATATCAGGTTCTAATAAAGTCAAAAACAGAGCTCCGGTTCATCCAGGAATCGACCTCCTTCAGGATGATCCCTTCGTCGAGGGTCAGAATTTTCCTGTTCTCCATGACAACCTTCCCGTTCACAACCGAGGTGATGATGTTCCTGTTCTCCATGCTGTAAACTATTTGTGCGTAAATGTCATGCAGGGGAACCATGTTGGGTGTATCCGGATCAATGATGATCATGTCCGCTGAATATCCGGGCATTAACCTGCCGAGGGAACCACCCAGTCCCAAAATGTCCGCGTTGACCTGTGTTGCCATGCCAATGGCTTCCTTTGCCGGTATCAGCGATGGATCCAGGTTGTCCAGCTTGTGCAGCTTGGCGGCTGTCTGGAGCTCGGAAAGAACGCTCAGGGAGTTATTGGATGAAGCGCTGTCCGTCCCGATTCCGACACGGATGCCGCTTTTTATCATTTCTGGAACCGGGCTTACTCCGCTTCCAAGCATCATGTTGCTGTGAGGATTATGAATGACGGAAACCTTCCGGTCGGCCATGAGGGCGATATCCTCATCCGTCACATGTACGGCGTGGATGGCGATGAAGTTATCGTTCAGGACTCCGGTCCCATCCAGCCATTGAACCGGTGATTTGCCATACTGTTCCAAGAATTGGCCCACTTCACGGCGGGTTTCAGCCACGTGCGTGCAAACCTTCATGCCCCAGTCCTTTCCGAAATGAGCAGCTTTTGCATAGAGGTCGGCTGAACAAGTGAAAGGAGCATGCAATACGAGATAGACCTTTATCATGGAGTGATCACGATAGCGGTCGGCCAGGGACCTGATGACGTCAAATCCCTGATCCGGATCCGGGATGCTGGGAGTAGGACTGCTGAACAACGCTTCTCCCAGGAACCCTCTCAGGCCGCTGGCCTCAATGGCTTCCGCGACATGGTCTGAAAAATAATCCATGTTTGCCAGCGTGCCGGTTCCTGCTTTGATCATTTCCAGCAAGGACAGCAATGACCCCAGCCTGACGTTTTCCGGCGTGCAGAATTGCTTTTCAAGGGGCCAGATAAACTTCTGTAACCAGTCGTACAGCTTGAGATCGGTTCCTATACCCCTGTAAAGTGATAGGCTCAGGTGAGTATGCCCGTTGATCAATGCCGGCATGATGTACTTCCCGGCTGCCGATAGAGTCCGGCTGGAAGTATAGGATCCGGTATAATCAGCGGTGTTTCCCAGGTAACTGATCAGACCGTCCCTGATCAATATGAGGCTGTCCGGAATTTCCCGGTAGGAAGGATCCAGGGTCAGGCAATGGCCTCCCTGGATTGCCAGGTCAAAATGATTGGCGGTTTCGGTCACATCAATGAATTTATCCGGTATGCAGCGGGTAAAAGTATTAATTTTACGAGGTATTCCTGATATCCATGAACCTAAAAAACATGCTCCTGGCCGGCCTGGCAGGATTAAGCTTTTCAGGCCAGCCCCATCCGCTGCACCTGTCGTATACCCATCTGGAATACAAGCCTGCCAATTCCCATTGGGAAGTGACTGTCAAGATTTTTTCCGATGATTTCTCTGATGCTCTCAATCTGGCCGGACTGCCAGGTTTCGATGTTCTCACTGAACCCGGTTCGAAGGACCGGGGGTCGGGCCTGCAGGAATGGTTGGGCCGCCAGATCTCTATCGAACTGGATGATCGGCTCTACCCGCCCGAACAGTGGTCCCTGAAATCCTTGAAGAACAAAGAATCAGCAACCTGGATGGTTTTTACGTTCAAGGCCGGAAAACCGGTATTGAATGCAAGGATAAAAAACAGCTTATTGCTTGATTTATATTCCGATCAGAAGAATTTGTTCATCTTTACCATGGGACAGGCAGAGTTTGCCTTCGAGCTTGACCATTTAAGGCAGACGGTCCTGATACCCGTATCGAAATAGGTATGAAATTTGCTATTGATCCTGAATCCTGAATGAATTGAAACAACCTGGAATTTTATTGGTCTTGTTACTTGTGATGTTGCTCCTGCCATTGCAGGTGCGTGCTACCCATAACAGGGCAGGGGAGATCACCTATCAGCAGATCAGTGAGCTGACCTACAGGATCACGGTCATCACCTATACTTCGACAGGCCCGGAACCGGTTGCCGACCGTCCGAAGCTTGAGGTTCAGTTTGGCGACGGTACTTCTGTCGAGGTTCCCAGGATTGAGGAAGTCTATCTTCCGGATTATTATAAGCGTAACAAATATGTCTGGGAACACACCTATCCCGGTCCGGGAACCTACCAGATTGTTGTCGAGGATCCCAACCGGAACAGGAACGTCAAGAATATTCCCAACTCCGTGAACGTTGTATTCTCGATTAAAACGATTCTGGTGATAGATCCGGCAATCGGTAACAACAGCACGCCGGTCCTTCTGAATCCGCCGATTGACAAGGCTGCCCTGAACTATACCTTTATTCATAACCCTGCCGCCTACGATCCTGACGGGGACAGCCTTTCCTACAAGCTGGCCATCTGCACCGCCGAAGGGGGGAAAGAGATCGAAGGCTATACCTTTCCTCCATTCAGTGATTCATTGGTGGTGGATGAAAGGACCGGTGATCTGATCTGGGCAGCCCCCACCGAGGTGGGTAAATACAATGTGGCCATGACTATCGAGGAATGGAGGAGTGGGGTTAAGATCGGCAAAATCCAGCGCGATATGCAGATTGAGGTTTATGAAACTGAAAATAAACCTCCCGTGATCGAAGGGATCGGGCGTTTCTGCGTATTGGCAGGAAATAAACTGACCACTTCCATCACGGCAACGGATCCCAACGGTGATTCCATCAACCTGACGGCCAGCGGAGGACCCTTGTCTTTGGATAACAATCCCGCACTCTTCAGACAGCTCACATCAGTTCCCGGACGAGCCACAGGCTCATTACGCTGGTCAACCGACTGCAGCCTCGTGAGGAAGCAACCTTATCTGATCATCATCAAGGCGAAAGACCTGAACAGTGAACTTCAGCTTGTGGATAGCAAGAATATAGAGGTTTATGTGAATTGCCCCAAAGTTGAGAACCTGGCAGTAAATCCCTCGTCAAGCAGCATTACGCTTACCTGGAATCCTTGTGAATGCGCCAATGCTGCAGGCTACAAAGTGTACCGGAAAGAGGAGTCAACTGTGTTTGAACCCGGAGAATGCGAAACGGGTCTCTCCCCGGAATGGGGATATGACCTGGTTGCTCAGATCAGGGGGCATGCCAGTACAACCTTCGTCGACAATAATAATGACCGGGGTTTGGAACAGGCAACTGACTATTATTACCGGGTGGTCGCTTTTTTTGACGATGGTGCTGAGTCTTTTACCTCCGACGAGGCCAGTGCCAGACTGGTCAGGGGATTTCCGCTGTTTACAAAGGTTTCAATAGTAAATACGGATACGGAAAACGGAAGGATCGACTTGGCCTGGATGAAACCTTCTGATGAACAGATTGCGGGATATAATGGTCCCTTTAGCTATAAAATTTATAGGAGCGAGGGAATGTTCGGGCAGAATAAGGTTGAGATCGATTCTCTTCCGGGCCTCAATGATACTGTTTATACTGACATAAACCTGAATACTGCCTCGATGCAGTGGTCCTATACACTGGAGTTGTGGAACCGTGAACCCGGAAAGTGGCAAAGAATCGGTGAAGCCCAGATAGCTTCAAGCTTGTTTATGAGCCTGATTCCCTATCATAAATCCTTAAAAATAACCTGGAAAAAGAATGTTCCCTGGCAGAACGGACAATACCTGATTTATCGCGGATCAGGCACTTCGGAAGATTCCATCGGGCACACATCCGGTTTGGAATTCATTGACCGGGGACTTCAGGAAGGGACCAGCTATTGTTACAGGATTAAAAGCATTGGCGGTTATTCAGACCTGGGAATTGCCGGGCTCGAAAACTATTCCCAGCGGCAATGTGCTGTTCCCGTGGACTCGGTCCCCCCGTGCGCCCCGATTCTCTCGGTCAGGAGTGTTTGCGATAGCCTCGGCAACAGCCTGGATTGGAACAATGTGAACGATTCCTGCTCGACGGATGCTGCCTTTTACCGCGTATACTACCGCAATACCCTTGAAGGCGAAATGATCCGGCTTGATTCCGTTTCTCCGGCAGATAAAACATCCTACTGGCATTATCCGGAAAAGACGATGGCCGGATGTTATGCGGTCAGCGCTGTAGATTCGCTCGGGAATGAAAGTCCTATGTCCAATATCGTTTGCGTCGATGAATGCATCAATTATTCATTGCCAAACGTCTTTACTCCCAATGGAGATGGTATCAACGACTTTCTCAAACCCAATCCCTACAACCGGGTGGAGAAAATCAACCTGAAGATCTTCTCCCGTTGGAATACGCTGGTATTCCAGACGGAAGATCCGGAGATCAACTGGGACGGAAAACACATGAACAGCAGACGGACAGTGCCACCAGGCGTTTACTACTATGTTTGTGAAGTATTTGAACAGAGGTTGACCGGAATTGTACCCAGGTACCTGACGGGATTCATCCATATAATATATTCCGACGGAAGCGGGCAGGATAAATGAGTAGATATTCAATAGCCATATTGCTGATGTTATTCTTCGGACTGCCGGTAATAATGGCCCAGGCTACGGATGAGGAAAAACAGCTGATCCGCGCCCGTTTCCTGGTATCCGGCCAGCAATATGAACAGGCCCTGGCCATCCTCCGGAGTGGACCTCCATCCGCAATTCTTGAATCCCGATGGGTGTTGACGGAAGCGGTTGCGCTGTCGGCGGCCGGTCAATTTGACCAGGCCCGGTCGCTGTTCGAAAAGCTCAGGCGGCAGTTCCCCGCTGAATCGAACTATCACCTTGCACTGATCTCCATCAGGCTTGGCGACAAGGAGAGTGCTGTTAAATACCTGGCCGATCATCTTGCTTCCAGGCAGCATTATTCCGAGAAGTTCATTAAGCTGGAGCCTGCTTTCCGCGACCTGGAGGATTCACGTGAATGGGTCGATCTTTGGCAAAACGAATGGTATTCCCGGAAGGAAAAGGACCTGGCTGAAGTCCGCTACCTGATCTCGTCCGGGCAATCCGATGATGCCATCCGTATTCTGCAGAACATCGCTGCAGGCGATGACCGTTCCGCAGAGGTTCATTATCTGGAAGGAGTGACCATGAGGCTGGCGGGGAAGGAAAAACAAGGCCTGCAAATCCTGGAAGAATCATTGCGGGAGATGAAGGACAATGAGACCCTATTGGCTGAATCCCTCGATTATTTCACTGTGCAGAATCTGGATCACCTGGCCAGCCAGGCCCTGGGCTACCTTCAGTCACTCGATCCCACCAATCCTGAATATTTTCTTGCCAGGAGCCTGATCCTGGCCAAAAGCACATCCGGTGCGGCAACCCTGAACGAGATCAGGAAACTTCAGGATCTCGGGATCAACGATCCTTATGTCAATTATGCTGCAGCGATCAGGATTAAAAACCAGTTTCCGGATCAGGCCGTTGCCTTGTTGACTGAAGCCATTGATTCCGGTATCCTGGATGCCCGTTTCTATTTCACCAGGGGAGTGATTCGCTGCAACCATTCGGATTTGGAGCACGGCTTGAACGACCTGGCTATGTCCTTGGATATCAATCCGAATCAGCCGGAATTATACCTCGAAAGGGGATCGATCCGCCGGGCAGCCGGAGATGAGGAAGGTGCCTGCCGTGACTGGAATAAGGCATTAAGGCTTGGCAGCAGCCAGGCAGCCGATCTTTTGTACAAGTACTGCAGGTAAGGATGGGTTAAAGAGACCGGGCGGTCACGCGGATTTCCTCAATGAGTTGAAGCATATCCGTTTCGGAAGTGAATGGATTCATGAGCGTTGTGCGCAGATAGACTTTGCCCCCGATTTTTGTCTGCACAATATAGAATTTACCCGATTCCATAATTTTCTGGCGAATGGCTGAGTTCAGCGCATCCAGTGAATCAGCGTTTTTTCCGGGGGCCAGATACCTGAAACATACGATGTTGCTCTCCGGTTTATAGGGCAGCTCAAAATCAGGGGAGGCCAGGAGCACTTCTTCGAATTTGCGCGCCAGGTCATAGCAAACTGTCACATAATCAATGAACACCTGCTCTCCATAAGTCTTGAGTATTGAATACACTTTCAGGCCCATCATGTTTTTCGTGCATTCGAGAGTGCGGATGGCTGAATTGAACCAGGGTTCTTCCGATTGGTCATTCAGCAGATAGGTAGCCTGTTGATCAAAGGTCTCATAGGAATGAGCCCCGTTCCGGAATAGGACGGCAGTAGTCAAGGCACTGATGCCCATCATCTTGTGAAAATCAATGACTACACTGTCGGCTTTTTCGATGCCGGCTGTGAAATGCTTGTACCTGGGAGTGAGGGCTGCCGGACCGCCATGGGCACCGTCAATGTGAAACCAAAGCTTATGCTGTGCGCAGAAATCCGCCATAGGCCCCAGCTGGTCATATATTCCGGTGGAGGTGCTGCAGGCGTTGGCAGCCAGGGCTAAAACAGTCAGGCCGCCCTCCGTTGCCTGGCGGTACTTTTCTTCCAGCCTATTGACGTCTGTGCGGTAGCCTGAATCCAAAGGTACCTTCACGATCCCCTTTTCGCCCCATCCCATGATCTGCACAGCGCGGGCAATACTGTAGTGCGCTTCCGAACTGACCAGGATGGCCGGATGAAAATGGTCTCTCCGGCCTTCCGTCCAATGGTTATATCCCGATTGGTGCTGACGTGCTGCCAAAAGGGCCGTCAGGTTTCCCAGAGAACCCCCGGATGTCAGGATGCCTGAGGATTCAAGACCGAAACCGATAGCCTGCGCCAGCCAGTCAGTCACCACGCGCTCCATGGCGGTGCTGACGGGCCCCATTTCATAAATGGCTGATCCGTTGTTCAGGGTTCCGTTAATCATCTCGCCCAGGCCTGACAGGGGAAAAGAAGGGCAGACCTGGTGTCCCATGTACCTGGGATGGTGAATGTGTATGGTTTCCTTTATGGATAAGGGCCAGAACTCATCAATATCCGGCATGCTCAGCAGATACTGCTTCCAATCTTCAAAATTCTTGTTCGGTTCGGTCCAGGGTAAAACCTTTGGCTCTGATTGGGTCAGACAGGATGACAGGTGGTCAGCGATCAGATCCACCAGGTGGTGCCCTTCTTCACGGAAATGCCCGGGATCGTAAACCCTTTTCAGCAGATCGGTCATATGGCGCGACTCATGTATGACCGTTTATTTCTCCATGGATTCATCGTTTTTCACCTTTGCCTTGGGTTTCCACAGCACAAAGAAGAGCCCGACAAGTGCCAGGGGGATGCTCAACAATTGCCCCATGTTGAGGTTCATGTTTGCTTCAAAGGCGACCTGGTCTGCCTTTAGGAACTCAATAAAGAAACGGAAGCCAAAAATCAACAGCATGAACCATCCGAAAATCCTGCCTTCCTTGAACCGGGTATCTGTCTTGAAGAAGAGGTACATAAGAAGAATGAAGATCACAAGGTATCCCAAGGCCTCATAGATCTGGGTGGGATGCCTGGGTATATTGTCCTCGCGGACAAAGATGAAAGCCCAGGGAACAGTGGTGGCATTGCCGTAAATCTCACTGTTGATCAGGTTGCCCGTGCGGATGAATACGCCTGCGAGTGCAGCCGGAACGACCACGCGGTCAAGTGCCCATAATAACGATTTCTTGCTGTATTTTCTCGACCACCACCACAACATAAGAATGATCCCGATGGCTCCGCCGTGACTTGCCAGGCCACCATGCCATACTTTGATGATTTCACCCAGATGCTCTTTATAATAAGCCCAATCATAAAAGAAAACATGCCCCAAACGGGCTCCGATGACGGTTCCGATCACCACAAAAAGGAAAAAACTGTCAATCCAGTTTTTATTGACGTTGTCCTTTTTAAACATCCGGGAAACAATGTAAATACCTGCCACAAAGCCGAGTGCGAAGAGAAGCCCGTACCACCGGACCGACCATTCCCCGATTTGAAACATGACAGGATCAACGTCCCATCTGATATATTTTTGTGGTTCCATAGCGTAAGGTTTTATCTGTCAAAAATAATCTTTTCAAAGGATTTCACTGCTGGCGCAGGTCAATGCAAAAGGCTCCCTGTTGCATTTATTTAAAAATGTTCTTTCTTTACATCAAATTGATAACCTATGAAGACAAAATTCATCTCTTTGTTGGCATTGGGCATTTTTGTTTTTTGGACGGTGATCGCCCAGACCGACAAACAGGCGGCAGATACCGCAACAGTGAAAAAAGAGAAATCAAAATCCGGATTCAGTTTCGGTGCGGTTCCGGCCGTGGCCTATGATTCAGACCTGGGATTCAGATATGGTGCTCTGGCCAATTTTTATGATTATGGCGACGGAACCATTTACCCGTTTTACAGGCATTCCCTTTATGTCGAATGGTCCCACACAACCAAGGGAAGTGACCTGAAACAGATCAAATATGATTCGGAATACCTGATCCCCGGAATCCGTGTGACGGCAGATGCGCGGCTTGAAACCGAGCAAGCCATGGACTTCTATGGATTCAATGGCTTTGAAACTGCCTATAACGTGGATTTCACGACCGTCGGAAGCGACACCTATTTAAGCAGGATGTATTACAAGATGGATCGTAAAAACCTCAGGCTGCGAGCTAATTTTCAGGGAAAGATCATCGGCCGCAAGCTTCGCTGGTTTGCCGGGACCTCTTTCTATAACCTGAAACTCGATTCGGTCAACATAGACAAACTCAACAAAGGCAAGGAAGGCGACAAGGTATTACCCAACGTGGACGGTTTATACGATCAGTTCGTCAGGAATGGTGTCATTCCTGAAAAACAAGCCAAAGGAGGCAGTGTCTTGTCCTTTGCAGCAGGCATAGTTGCTGACACAAGGGATAATGAACCCAATCCCAATAAAGGGATCTGGTCGGAAGCCATGATTCTTGCATCACCCGGATTTTGGGATGATCCGTTTATCTCGATGGTGCTCACCCACAGGCAGTATTTCACCCTGTTGCCCGACAGGCTGACTTTTGCTTACCGATTGAACTACCAATCAACCATTGGCGGCCATATTCCCTGGTACATGCTGAACTTCACCTACAGTACCTACGACAACCGGGAAGGATTGGGAGGTTCGAAAACCTTGCGGGGCATCTTAAGGAACCGGATTGTCGGCGAAGGATATGCGCTGGGGAACTTCGAGCTTCGCTGGAAATTTGCCAAATTCACCTTGCTCAAGCAAAATTTTTATCTCGCCCTGTCGCCATTCTTTGATATCGCCAGGATAACAAAACCGTATGAACCCTATGATGGTTTTACCATTCCTGAGGGCTTCTACGGGCAAAAGGATGGCTTCCATATTGGCTATGGAGCCGGTTTGCATATCGCCCTGAACCAGAATTTCATTGTTGCGGTGGATTATGGCCTGGCTGCCAATAAAAACGATGGCAAGTCGGGTACCTATATCGGCCTGGATTTCCTGTTCTAAGCACTAAATACTTATCAGGGAAAGAACTACCTGCCGGGTGGTCCTGTCTTTTACCATTCCAGCTGCTTAACGGCTCTCAGGATGGCCATCTTGGTGCACACTTCGTATATCTTCAGTTCCTGTTGGAATTCTGAAAGTTCTGTTCTCCGCAGGTCAACACCAAGCTCGCTGGCATTTTCCACCTTCTCGCCGGACTGGAACTCGCCAACCGATTCAGCGACAAGGTTCTTGTCTTTGTCATATATCTGGAGCCTGCAGCGCATCTTGGCGATTTTCCTTTGCCGGTTCAGGGGATCGGAATCGTTGACCCCCTCAAGGGAAACATTGCCGATATCCTTTAGATGAATCCGCATGTAGCGGTCAGCAATACCGCTCTCAATAGCTTTGGGCAGCGTTACTAACGGGTATCCATATTCATTCGCTTTAATCGTGCTTAGGGTATCGAGTTTCATCAGTTCCTTAGCAGTCTTGGCAAATTGCGATTGAAGAAACGGGCCGGATACCTGATAGAGATACTCGGCCCCCCTCTTTTTTCCTTTGATGCTATAATTTTTCAGATAATCGCGTGTCGACATCTCTCCCTGGTCATTGGTCAGTTCAATCTCAACAAAAAACTGAAAAACAGCAATAGTTTGACAAGCAACGGGGGTGGGGGAAAGAGGCAAAAGTAAAAGGCTGATAATGAATAAGAAAACCAGTTTTTTCATATCCAGTCACTTTACCGGTAAATATACGAAAGAGAGTTTACTTATTCCGGATTGCCGAAAGGATTTCTTCCGTTTTTGTCAGAACCAGCTCAGGATACAAGCGATCCATGCAGAGCATCTTCTCAGTTCGCCTCCGGCAGGGAGCCTTTCCGTACACGGAACAGGGCCTGCATTCCACTTCATCCGGATTTGCCGAAAGTGACAGGTCGCAGGGCTGATGCAACGGAAAAAAACCGAAAGCGGGATCGGTTGAACCCCAGAGGCTGATCGTCGGAATCCCTGCCAGGGAGGCCAGATGCATATTTGCTGAATCCATCGAAATAAAAACATCCATGGATGCAATCAGTTCCCATTCCCCAAGCGGATCAAGCACGCTGGCCTGATTGGTTACGCCGGCCACGGCCAACGGTTCCAGTTTCTCCCGCTCTTCGGCCGATCCGAACAAATGAACCTCATATCCCCGGTTTGCAGTGAACTCTGCGATGATCTGTTCCAGGTAATTCAAATTCCAGATTTTTGTTGAATGCCGGGCCAGGGGTGCGATTCCGATCCTGCAAACAGTTCTGGGTTTGCTTCCTCCAAAATGGAAACAGGGCTCGGTTTTGATTTTGACCTGCAATCCGGCACGGCGGAAAGTATCGGCGTACCTTTCAGTCGCATGCGGAAGCTTCACCGACCGGTCGCCGCAAAGGATCCGGTGCCTCAGCCTGCGGTATTTGTAAACCCGGGAAACGGGCTTGAATGATAAAAGGAACAGTAAATCAAGAATGTAAGACCGGATAACCCCATGAAGGTCTATCACTCTTTCGACGGAGTGTTTCCGCAGATCGAGCCACAACCGGAAAAGACCATGAAAACCTGAATGATGGTGATGAGGCTCAAACCCGAGAGGCACCAGTCCCGGAATTCCTTCGAAATAAACTGTAAACTGCTTTCGGGTAAGAAACAGAATAGTCAAGCCCGGATTTGATTCCAGCACACCGAGGCAAACCGGCAGGGTAAGCAACACATCTCCCAGGGAGGATAACCGGATCACCAGGATGGTTTTCATCAATACTCTGAGTAGGATTTTTCCTCACGGATAGCTGACCCGGTCAGGATATCAATCTGTTGTTTTATTCGGGCCCTTTCGTCGTTGTATTTGTAAACCGAGCGGGCAGCAGTGATGAATTCGTTGTCGAACTGCTGCCGGGATTCAAGCTCCCGGATGCTGTTTTCCACGTCCCATAAAAGGTTGTTTATCCGAAGAAGATCTTCATATAAGGCTCCGGATGCTGACTTGACAGGACCGGCCACCTGCAGCAATTGCCCGTAATACCTCCGGATATTTTCGATTTTTTGAGGCTCTGTTATACGTTGTAGTTTGATCTCCAGGATGGACAGCCTGTCCAGCAGATCTCCATTCGATACAGCTATATTCATTGTGAAAAGATAGCCATAATTTAAACGGCCAAATGCAGGGTTCCGGCATGGCCTTATAGATTATTAACAATATTTTATCAGGTCGTCTTGCCTAAAGTGTTTTATTTTGTGACTGATGATCAGAAAAACCTTGGGATTACTGCTGGCCTTTTCCATGATTGCCAGTTCGATCGGGTACCACGTGGTTCACCATCATTGTATCTGGTGCGGTGGCGACCGGGTCGAACTGATAAGCCTTTCCGGTGGAGACGGACAGGAGGAGTCTTGCTGTCATAAGGATACCGAGGGATCAAATGATGATTGTGATGAGGATGCATGCTGCTTGCCCGGTTTGTTGAAACTGGACCATGCCGTCGCTTCGGAAGATGGTCATCATCAGATTAAAGTTTCGTGTACAACTCCCATCATTCATCAGTATTACCTTTCGTTCAATTCGTTCGAAGGCTTACTTACACCCCTGGAGAATTCATTTTCCGACCATAACGTCGATCCACCCATGGGAAAACAGGCCGCCAGGCTAGTTGCTTTTCGTTGCTGATTAGGGATGACACAACACTCTCCTAGAGTCATGACAAATTAATCATGAAACGAAATATTTAGATAACTTTTTATTTGCTTTATATTTTGTGAAGCTCCAGAATATCTTCCTTTTCTCCTGGTTGTTTTGATCACACCAGGCACCAATTTC
>Ga0136653_10000943_pt1 | contig 15581 bp, 11 predicted proteins | sample LakKivw275mmetaG_FD_94866 | JGI IMG/M metagenome (GOLD analysis project Ga0136653, IMG submission 94866) | Anoxic lake water microbial communities from Lake Kivu, Rwanda to study Microbial Dark Matter (Phase II) - Lake Kivu water 275m metaG... | ecosystem: Environmental > Aquatic > Freshwater >...
CCTTTTAGATGGCCTGCCAAAAATTGATGAGCTCTTAGATTATGTTCGGGACTTAGGGATGGATTCGGTGGCTTTAACCGACCACGGAAATATTTACGGAGCAGTGGAATTTTATAAAAAAGCTAGAGAAAGAGGAATAAAACCCATTATCGGCTCAGAGGTCTATTTGGCTTTTGAGAAAATGACCCAGGAAAGACCGAATATTGACGACCAGCGATATCACCTTGTCTTATTGGTTAAAAACGAACAGGGTTATAAAAATTTGGTTAAATTATTGACTAAAGCCCATTTGAAGGGCTTTTATTACAGGCCCAGAGTCGATGAGGAATTATTAGCCAAACACTCCGAGGGCCTGATTGCTCTGTCGGCTTGCTTGACCGGTAAAATCCCGAAACTCATTTTAGCTAAAAAAATGGAAGAAGCGGAAAGGCAGGCTCTAAAATATCAAGAAATTTTTGGCAAAGATAATTTCTATTTGGAAATTCAAGAACACCAAAACTCAAAAGACCAAAAAACGGCTAACAAAGGCATAATTTTAATTTCCAAAAAATACGGCATTCCTTTAGTCGCCACCAATGATGTTCATTATTTAAAACCAGAAGATGCCGAGGCCCAAGATATTTTAATGCTCATCAATACCGGGTCCGACCCGAATGACCCCGAAAGATTAACTTTAAAAGAAGACGATTTTTCGATGAGAAGTCCGGAAAAAATGCTCGAAGATTTTAAGGATTTTCCGGAGGCAATAGAAAATACCCAAAAAATTGCCGATATTTGTAATTTTCAATTTAAGCTTGGTGAAATCAATCTTCCCGAATTTGAAACACCAAATGGAAAATCAACGGAGGAATATTTGGAAGAGCTTTGCCATCAGGGAATAAAAAGGAGATATGGCGAAAAAGCAGGTAAAGAGGTTCTTGACAGATTAAATTACGAACTGGGAGTGATAAAACAAACCGGTTTTGTTTCTTATTTTTTAATTGTTCAAGATTTCGTTAATTGGGCGAAAGAAAATCGGATTATCGTCGGTCCGGGCAGAGGATCCGTAGGAGGGTCGTTAACGGCTTATCTGTTAAACATTACCAATGTTGACCCTTTAAAATATAATCTTTTATTTGAGAGATTTTTAAATCCAGAAAGAATTTCCTTACCCGACATTGACCTTGATTTTACTGACCGAAGAAGAAATGAAGTCATTGATTATGTTGCCCAAAAATACGGCCGGGACAAGGTCGCTCAAATCATTACTTTCGGAACAATGGCTGCCAGAGCCGTCGTTCGCGACGTCGGAAGAGCTTTGAATTACACTTACAGTTTCTGCGACCAGCTTGCCAAAATGATTCCTTTTGGATTAACTCTGGAGCAAACTTTGGCTCGCGTTTCGGAATTCCGCCAACTGTATCTAAATGACGAAAAAGCTCACAAATTGATTGATTTTGCCAAAAAATTGGAGGGCTGCGCCCGCCACGCCTCAACCCATGCCTGCGGAGTAGTTATTTCCAAAGAACCCTTAGATAACATTGTTCCTCTGCAACACCCCACCCAAGATGACACGGCAATTGTAACTCAGTACGAAATGAATTCAGTTGAAGATTTAGGTCTTTTGAAGATGGATTTCTTGGGATTAAAAAATTTAACCATTATTGAAGATACTTTATCTCGAATTTACAAAGTTCAAGGTAAAAAAATCGATATTGAGAATATTCCCTTAGATGACAAAGTCACTTTTAAACTTTTGCAAAAAGGAGAAACAATCGGCATCTTTCAGCTTGAAAGTTCGGGAATGCAAAGATACCTTAAGCAATTAAAACCAACGGAATTTGAAGATATTATCGCCATGGTCGCCCTTTACCGGCCAGGTCCAATGCAGCTTATTCCGGATTACATCGCCGGCAAATACAAAAAAAAGCGAGTAGAATATTTGCATCCTAAATTAAAAACGATTTTGGAATCAACTTATGGAATAATTTTGTATCAAGAACAGGTGATGAAAATTGCCCAGGAGTTGGCTGGGTTCAGCTTATCGGGAGCTGATATTTTGAGAAAAGCTATTGGGAAAAAAATCAGAAAACTTTTAATGGCCCAGAAAGAAAAATTCATTGCCGGATGCGAGAAAAATGGAATAAATGAAAATATCTCCCGAAGAATTTGGGATTGGATTGAGCCTTTCGCCAGTTATTCCTTCAACAAAAGCCACGCCACCTGCTACGCCACCATTGCTTATCAAACCGCCTATTTAAAAACTCATTTCCCGGTCGAATTTATGGCTTCTCTTTTGACCTCGGAAAAAGCTGATGTGGAAAGGATTGGATTTTTAATTGCTGAATGCAAAAAAATGGGAGTGGAAGTTCTTCCGCCGGATATAAACGAAAGTTTGGAAAATTTCACCGTGGTGGCTTCAGACAAAATCCGTTTTGGGTTATCGGCAATAAAGAACGTCGGCACCAACGTCGTTGAAGTCATTGTCAAAGAAAGAAAAAGTTCCGGTCCCTACCGTTCAATTGCCGATTTTATCAATAGATTGAACTCCGCGGTTTTAAATAAAAAATCTTTAGAAAGCTTAGTTAAGGCCGGCGTCTTTGACAAATTGGCGGAAAGAAACCAATTGCTGTTTAATTTGGAGAATTTGTTGGAATGGTCAAGAGAAAATCAAAGACAAAGAGACGTCGGTCAAAAAGGGCTTTTTGACAATCTCGCCACAGAAAATCAGAGCTCCAACACCAATTTTAAATTAGCTCCGGCAGATCCGGCTTCGAAATCTGAAAGGTTAAATTGGGAAAAAGAATTATTAGGACTTTACGTCTCGAGTCATCCTCTCCTGGATTTTCAGAAAATTTTAGAAAAAAAGGCGATAGCTATTTCAAAAATAAACTCCCCTTTGATTAATCGCCAGGTTAAAATCGGAGGGATTATTTCAAAAATCAAAAAAATTATCACTCGAACCGGCAAGCCCATGCTTTTTGTGAATTTAGAAGATTTAAACAATAAAATCGAGGTGGTAGTTTTTCCAGGGGCGATTGAAAGAAATCCGACTGCCTTTCAGGAAAATAAAATAGTCTTGGTTTCCGGTCGGGTTGACATGAGGGACGGCATCCCAAAAATAATTTGCGACCAAATCGAAGAAATCGCCGAAGCATGAAAAAATACTGGATTATTACATACGGATGCCAGATGAACAAGAGCGATTCGGAAAGAATTGCGACGGTTTTGGAAAGCGAAGGTTATAAATCCGCTTTAAAAGAAAATGAAGCGGATTTGATTATAGTCAATATGTGTTCGGTCAGACAATCGGCGGTTGACCGAGTTTTTGGCGTCAGCCAAAAACTCGCCAAACTCAAAAATCAAAATTCGAAAGTCAAAATTGTTTTGACAGGTTGCATTTTAAACAAAGATAAAAAAAGATTTAGAAAAATTTTTGATTCAATCTGGAAGGCGAGGAATTATTTTAAGGTCTCTCCAAAATGTCAAAGTAAAACTTTAGCTTTTATTCCCATCTCCAATGGTTGTAATAATTTTTGTTCTTATTGCGTTGTTCCTTTTACCCGAGGACCGCTAGTTTGCCGCGACCATAATGAAATTTTAAAAGAAGCGAAAGAAGCGATTAAGAAAGGTTTCAGGGAAATATGGCTTTTGGGACAAAATGTCAATGACTACCGGTCCCCTGCCGATTCCTCAATAAATTTTGCTAAACTCTTAAAGATATTAAACGGAATTCCCGGGAATTTAAAATTTTTTTTAATCTCTCCTCACCCCAAGAATTTTTCTGGGGAATTAATAGATACCTTGGCTAAGTGTGAGAAATTTGGAAAATATCTTAATTTGCCCATCCAGTCTGGCGACGACAAAATTTTAAAAAAAATGAACCGAAATTATACGGTTAAGGAATATAAAAATTTAGTGAAAAAAATCCGGGAAAAAATACCGGAAATCAGATTATCAACAGACGTTATTGTCGGTTTCCCCGGGGAAACAAAAAAACAATTCGAAAATACCGTAAAATTATTCAAAGAAATCAAATTTAATTGGGCCTACGTTGCCAAATACTCTCCCCGACCAGGAACAGCCGCCTACCTGATGAAAGATAACGTGCCCTTAACGGAAAAAAAACGAAGGGAAAAAATCTTAATGGAAATCCTTAACAATCAATCTATTGATTTACGAAATCAATAGATTTGAAAGTAAAAAAATGGAACTGAATCATAAAACCTATAACTCAAAATCCAACTATAACTCAAAATCTAAACTGTTAGTATCTAAACTGATTGTTATTTTGGGGCCAACCGCCTCGGGAAAAAGCGCGCTGGCGATAAAATTAGCTAAAAAATTTAACGGCGAGGTCGTTTCGGCTGATTCAAGGCAAATTTATAAGGAAATGGATATCGCAACGGCAAAACCGCTGCAAAGTCAAATTGACGGTATCCCCCATTATTTAATAGATACCGTCCGGCCCAATCAGGAATTTAATGCGGCGATTTATAAAAAATTAGCCGTTAAAACCATAAAAGACATTCAGAAACAAGGAAAATTACCATTTTTGGTCGGAGGAACGGGACTTTATATTCAAGCGGTCGTCGACAATATTGAATTTCCAAAAGTTCCTCCTCAAAAAAAAATAAGAGATGAATTGGAAAAAAAATCAGCAGAAGAACTTTTTAAAATTTATAAAAAATTAGACTCCGAAGGTTCAAGATTTATTGAAAAAGAAAATAAAAGAAGGTTGATTAGAGCCATTGAAGTTTGTAAAGTAACCAAAAAGCCGTTTTGGCAGCAGAGAAAAAAGGGGGCTGAACCCCTTTTTGACGTTTTGGAAATCGGAATAAAATTGCCGAAGGGAGAATTAAAAAAAAGAGTGGAGAGGAGGATAAAAAGAATGTTCAAATTGGGATTGGAAAAAGAGGTGAAGAACTTGGTTAAAAAATATAACTGGATTCCCCCGCTTCAAACCATTGGTTATCGAGAGTGGAAAGATTATTTTGGCGGGAAAATTGACAAAGATGAAGTTAAAAATTTAATCATTCGGCATACAATCCAATATGCCAAGCGCCAGATGACCTGGTTCAAAAGAGACAAAAGAATAAAATGGGTAAAAAATCCAAAAAGAGCAGAAAGATTATTAAAAATTTTTATAAAAAAATAAGGGGAAAGGATAAGATTATCTGACATTCCCCCCGCTAAAGGTTCAAGTTTTTTCTTAAAATCCTATTGACCATTTCCGGATTAGCTTTGCCTTTGGTAGCTGCCATCACCTGACCTATCAGAAACTGGAAGGCATTTTCTTTTCCCGATTTAAAATCTTCAACCGCTTTCCGATTTTTAGAAATCACTTCTCCAATAATTTTTTCAATTTTTGCCTCGTCAACGATTTGAATCAGGTCCTTTTCTTCAATAATATGAGAGGGGTCGGCTCCGGTTTTAAACATTTCTTGGAAAACGGTCTTGGCAATTTTTGAGGAAATTTTCCCTTCTTCAACCAAAGCGATAAATTGGGCAAAATTTTCCGCCGTGACTCGCCCCGTTAGAGATTTTTTCTCTAATGGGGTTAAAAAATCTTTGTTTTTTAATAACCCTTGCAAATCGGTAATTAAATAATTTGCGGCTAACTTTATCAATTTAAAAAGTTTTTTTCGGGGAAGATCGGATTCAAATTCTGAAACAACTTTTTCGAAATACTCTCCCAACGCCTTATTATAAACAAAAATTTTGATGCTTTTTTCGTCCAATTCATACTCTCTTTCAAATCTTTTTCTTCTTTGACGGGGAAGTTCGGGAATCTCAGCTCTAATTTCATCAATTTCTTTTTTTCCGATATGCAATGGCGGCAAATCCGGCTCGGGAAAATATCGATAATCATTTGCCTCCTCTTTTTTCCTTTGACTCACCGTCACTCCCTTAATATCGTCCCATCCTCGTGTTTCTTGGGAAATTTTTTTTCCGCTTTCCAATAATTCCGTCTGTCTTTTAATTTCGTATTCAGCTGCTCTTTCCACAGCCCGAAATGAATTCAGGTTTTTAATTTCTACTTTAGTGCCTAATTCCCCTTCTTTCTTGCTCAATGAGAGATTAACCTCTATTCTCATTTGACCTTTTTCCATATCGGCATCGGATATATCGAGATAATGCAAAATGAGATGCAGTTCTTCGGCAAAATGTCGCGCTTCCTTGGCGGAACTCAAATCCGGCTCGGTCACCAATTCCATTAAAGGAATTCCTGCCCGATTAAAATCAACCAAAGAATAATCTGTTTCTTCGGGGTGAACCCCGTTAGAGGTTTGTTTTCTTTGTACTTCTCCTAAGGCTCGTTGACCTCTAACGGGGTGAACCCCGTTAGAGGTTTGTTTTCTTTGTGCTTCTCCTAAGGCTCGTTGACCTCTAACGGGGTGAATCAGTCTTCCGGTATCTTCTTCCAAATGGACTTCTCGAATCCTGATTTTTTTTCTATCCATTTCCAAAAATCCCTCCTTGCAGAGAGGCTGATATAATTGCGATATTTGATAACCTTTTGGCAAATCGGGATAAAAATAATTTTTTCTGTCAAATTTAGAATGTTCGGGAATCCGGCAATTCAAAGCCAAGCCTGTTTTTATCACCTTCTTAACCGCTTCTTTATTAATTACCGGAAGACTTCCTGGTTGCGCAGTACATACCGGGCAAATGTTAATGTTAGGGTGTCGTTCGTCGGGGTCATTGAAGCAAGAACAAAACATTTTTGATTTTGTTTTTAATTCAACATGCACTTCTAGCCCGACGATTGGTTGATATACCATATGTTTAATATTATTTTTGGCTCTCTTTTATAATTTCTACTCCCGAGCTAGTTCCAACGATATCGGCGCCAGATTTGACCGCCTCTTTGACATCTTTCAGGGTTTTAACATTGCCTGAAGCTTTGATTAAAAGCCCGGGGGCGGCTTTTTTCATAATTTTCAAATGATAAAATTTTTCTTTTAATTCCCGATGCTCTAAGGGGTCTTTTTCGGTGGCGGTTTTAACGCAAAAAGCGCCAGATTTTTTGCAAACTTCAGAGGTTTTTTTAATTTCTTCGTCAGTCAGATAGCCCGAGCCGATAATTACTTTTGTCGGTAAAATTTTACAAATCTCTTTTAAATCTTTTAAGACTTCGCCCCATTTCTCATGTTTTACGGCTGGAATATTTATTACAACATCTAACTCGTCAGCTCCGTCTCTTTTAGCTTTTTGACAGAGGTTCATCCTCTCCGAGTGGAGGCTATCGCCAATTGGCGGGTCGATTAAAACTACAACTTTAACATCGTTCCCCTCTAATTCTTTTTTGACCAATTTTACCCATCCCGGCCTGACGCAAACTCCCCGAAAACCATAAGCTCTGGCTTCCTGACAAGTTCTTTTAATGTCTTTTTCGGTGACAGAAGGCTTCAGATTGGTATGGTCAATGATTTTAGCAATATCTTTTTTCATATTTTTTAATTTAAGCAATATTTTATTTTCCGGAAGTTTTTTCTAAATTTTATTACTTTCTTTTTTGTTTCCTCCGGTCTTTTTTTATCCAAAATCACTTCTTTCATAAATTTGGCGATATCAGCCATTTCTTTTTCTTTCATTCCAAATCTGGTCATTTCCTGAACTCCAATTCTGATTCCGGAAGGGTTTTGAGTGGCATCTTTATCCGTATCCCAAGGCAAAGCCGTTTTGCTTACAATAATGTTTGCCTCTTCTAATTTTTCGGCTATTAATTTCCCTCCGCCCGAATTTTTAACATCGGCAATTACTTGATGAGATTCGGTGAAACCTTCCTTTTGGGCTAAAACTTTTAAGCCAATCTTAAAAAGTTCGCAGGCCAAGGTCTTCGCGTTTTTTATAACCTGTCCGGCATAAGCTTTGCCGAATTTATCCATCTCTAAAGCAGTGACAGCTAAAGACGGCAAACGAAAAATGTGGTGATTAGACACAACTCCGGGGAAAACAGCGTTTTCAATTTTTTTCCAAGCCTTTCTGTCAAAGTCTTTCCTGGCAATAATTATCCCTCCTTGAGGACCGGGAAATGTCTTATGAGTTGAGGCAGTAATAATGTCTGCTCCTTCTCTAAAAGGATTTTGGAAGAACCCTCCATAAATTAAACCAAAAACATGAGCAGCGTCATAAACCAGAATGGCGTCCGTATATCTTCTTAATTCTTTTATCGGTTCGGGAAATAAAAACATTGAACGCCCGAACATAATCAATTTAGGATTGGTTTTTTTTATCAATTTTATCGTCTCGTTAATATCTAATCGCATTTTTTCTTTGTCAAACGGCATAGAAATACTTTTAAGCCCTTTTACTCCGGCTACGCCATACTGAGTAGAGGAAACATGAGCGCCGGCAGTTAAGCCGGGAGCTAAAAAGAAATCTCCTGGCTTCAAAAAGGCCTGATAAACACATAAATTCGCCACCGCCCCGGAAATAGGTCTGGTATCAACGAATTTTGTTTTAAATCTCTGAGCAAAAATTTCATTGCAGACTTTTTCTATTTCTGAAGCATATTTTACTCCCTGATAATGGGTAATAAAATCTTTTTCTTTTACTTCGTGTTCGTTATAACGTCCCACAAAATCCGAAACTAAAAATTTCTCGGCTGAAGGCGAAAGTGAGTTTTCGCTGGCAATCATATTCAAACATTCGCTTCGCCTCCAGCGATTTTGGTCTTCAACAATTTTTTTAATTTCATTTATTTTTTTCATAATATTCCTTTAATTAAATCTGCTTTTCTTTTTTCTTGGTGGAAACTCGACCTCCCTGCCATTGACCGCGATATAGATTTGTTTTTCCTTTAACTTCAAAAAACATAATATGGATTACCCGTGAACCCATTTCTAATTCAAAGTTCTCATCTCGAAAGTTATAAATTCCCGTCGTCAATTCTCCTTGATATCCAGGGGCAGTCTGACCTCCAAAGATATAAATACCAGATCTATAAAGAGTAGAACGGGGAGTAAAAATGGCCAACAAATTTTCGGGCATATTTAACTTCTCTACTGTTTTCATTAAATAGTAAGTTTTTGGCTTAAGAATCACTTTCTTTTCCCCTTTGTGTTTCGCTAGCAATTTTATTTCTGGCGTCTCCCTTTCTTCAACACCTAAAAATCCTTCTCCAATAACATGATATAACTCCCCTATTCTTAAATCAAAACCCGCTCCTTCCGGATTTTTCAGCTCTCTTTCGGAAAGATTCTCAACCAACTTTTCTCTTTTTACCAATTCCAAAAGTTTTTTTATTCCCAGAATCATAATGTAATCATTTTTTAAAATTCCACTCTATGTTTATCCGAAGCGAAGCAATAAAGTTTTCACGGTAAATTTCGCAGGCAACTAAGCAGGGTTTCTGAGCGAAGCGAAGAATTAGTTGCCGAGAATTTAGATAGTCCCGAGTCGCTGGACGAGGGAACTATCGGTACCTGAAAACTTTTATTGCCGAAGCGCCTACTTCCCTAAATTTTTTAAATTTTCTCTAAATTTATTCTTTAACTCTTCTTTCATTTCCCGGTGGAAATTTTCGTCGTAACCCCGGACTCTTTTTTTTATCAATCCGCAGGTTCTCTCTTCGGGACAAAATCCAAGGATTTGGCATTTGGGAACAATAAATTTATTCAGCCAGCCGTAACCTTTTTCATCCAGCGCTTTTTTAATCTCAGCCGCTTCTCTTGAAGTGTTCCTCCTCATTTCTTCTTCGGCAGTGGAGCAAAGCCTCAAAGGATAATAACCGGTTAAAAGATTATAAAGATCGTATTCCTGCAGAATATCGATTTTTACCGCTCGGGGAATTAAAAAAATCGCTTCCCGGGGTTTGATTTTCAGATTAATTAATTTTTTATAACCGTCGAAGGCTTGAAAAGCAATCAGGAGGTATTCGGCTAATAATTGCTGATTTTGTTTTATTGAAGGCGGAATGGAAAAAACTTTTTCGATTTCTCCTGTCAGTTTATCGTCAATCTTCTTCGTCTCAATTTGTTTCTTGAATTGATTTAATTTTCCAGCCGCCCTCTCAATACAGAAATAAATTGATTCGATAATTTGAGGACAAGTTCGATGCCTCTTCTTTTCTCCCCATACTCTCCAGGGAATGGAAGATAAAACTTTCAACTTTAGAGCCAGATTATAATCTCTGAAAATTTCCTGCCAATAAGAAAGGAGCTTGAACCAATTTTTTTTAATCAGTTTCGAAGAAGAAAATGCCTTTTTTGTTTTTTTATCCAAATCGGTCAATTTTTTCTTAAGTTCGGGAGGAATCAAGACATCCATTGAGACCAATTTCGAACCATTAACCAATTTCTCTTTATTGCGAAGTTCCCTTGCTAAATTTGATTTTTCAGGGTCCTTAAAAATATTGGGATAGGGATAAATATTCCGAGGAGCGGCTTCTCTCGTAGCATAAAGCAAGTCTACCCCCAATTTTTTGAATTCTGTTTCAATTTTTTTGAGCAAAAGTCCCAATTCTTCCGGCATCCACTCTTTCTCGGCCAAATACTCTCTTTTCAACCCGACTATTGATTCAATCGGCAGTTGAATTATGCCCGTGCCGCTAATTCCGTATTGTAAAATTTTGCTTGCCTCGTCTTTTCTAATCCCTTGAGACAAAAGAGAATTATAAAAATCAATAATTCTTTCCGAAACTTCTTTATAAATTTCCCTTGCTTTTTTATTAAAAAAAATCTTGTCGGGAAAAACGATGTCTTCCTTGATTGTTTTTGTCCGCCGGCCGGAGGAAACAAGGGAAGAAGAAAAATAAATGCCGGTCAAAACCGAGTCTAAAAATTTACTGCCTTCGTAGCTTAAAGACAAACTGGGAGTGGTGGCAACGGAGGCATGACCTTTTAAAGAAGACAGCTGAAGAATTTTTCCGACTTCTTCATCCAGATTTTTATTGTTTTTTCTAATCTCTCTTAAAATTTTTTTTATTGATTTTCCTTTAAAAGTTAAGAGAGCGGAAAGAGAAACGATTTCTTGAGGATTTAAAACCCCGCCCTTGTATTTCAGGAGCGGGGTGATTCCTAAAAATCTCACCTTAAGAGAGGAAGTTAAGCTGGCTTTCATTTTAGTTCTTTATTTACTCTACTGGCTACGGGTTTCTGCTGGCCAAGGTATTTGTGGTCTTTCTGCTTGGAATAAGGAGTTTCGGAAGAAGAAGAGAGAGTTTCAAAGGTTAAAGCGCAAATTCGCATCCCGGAATATAAAACAACCGGCATTATTCCCATATTTCCCAGTTCCATTACCGCCTTTCCCTGCCAGCCGGGATCAAAACGAGCGGCAGTGGAATGAACTACCAGCCCAAGCCTTCCCAGGGAACTCCTTCCGTCAAGCCGAGCCATCAAGTCATTGCTTAAGATAAACTCTTCTTTTGTTATCGCCAGAATGAAATCTTTTGGCTGAAGAATAAAAGGAGAATCGTTTCCTATCTCTATTTCCTCCATTAACTCGTCAAAATTACTTCTTCGTTTAAGGTCTAAATAAGGATATTGAGAAGGTTTGAAAGTTTTGAAAACATTTCCCAAATGCAAATCCAAAGAGCAAGGACCTAACTGTTCCTTAAAATTTGGTTTGGGGACGATTTTAATCCTGCCTTCTTTGAGATATTTTTTGATATCGCGGTCCGATAGAATCATATTATTTTTCTATCTCAATTCCCATATTTTTGGCGGTGCCTTCAATGATTTTCTCGGCTTTTTCAACCGTCTCGCAGTTTAAATCAGCCATTTTTTTCTCGGCAATCTCCTTCAGTTGGGTTTTAGTAATTTTCCCGACTTTTTTTCTATTCGGCTCGCCGGAACCCTTTTCAAGTCCGGCCGCTTTCTTTAAAAGTTCGGAAGCCGGCGGTTGCTTTATTTTAAAATCGTAAGTTCTATTTTCGTAAACTGTAATTTCCACCGGCAGGGTCCAGCCTATCTGGTTTTTCGTGACCTCGTTAAACTTTTGGCAAAATTCCGAAATATTCAAACCGTGGGGAGCCAAAGCCGGACCTACCGGCGGCGCCGGGGTAGCTTTTGCCGCCGGAATTTGTAATTTGATTATTGCCTTAATTTTTTTCGCCATATTTTTATGAATCTTCAATTTATAACTTCTTTATCTGAAGCGAATCTAACTCAACCGGCGTATCTCTGCCGAACATATTAATATATACTTTGACCTTTCCCCGTTCTTCGTCAATCTCCGAAATCTTGCCGTCAAAATCTTTGAACGGACCGTCGGTAATTTTTACCAGATCCCCAACCTTAACCTCAATTTTATATTGAGGCTCCTCTACTCCCATTTTTTTCATTAAATTATCAATTTCTTCTTTTGAAACCGGTATGGGAGTAGTGTCCGCCCCGACAAAACCGGTGACGTTTGGCGTATTGCGAACGACGTACCAAGAGTCGTCAGTCACGATCATTTCAACCAAGACATAGCCCGGATAAATTTTCTCTTCAGTTACTTTCCTCTTGCCATCTTTTATTTTAATCTTTTTTTCTTTCGGGACAATGACGTTAAAAATTTTGTCTCCCATATCAAGAGATTCCACTCTTTGTTTCAGAGCTTTAGCCACCGCATCTTCATAGCCGGAATAGGTGTGAATGACATACCAATTTTTTTGTTGGGGAAGCTGTTGTTTAGGCATACCCAGTATATCAACTTCGAATTCATCAGCAAAACATTATTTTGCTGATGAGTTCGTTTGATTTAATCATAACTTAATTTAAAGCCATCTACCCAGTAATAACTCCGAACTACATTTTGACCTTTTCAGAGTTTTTCTTCGAAAAAACTCTGTTCGAAGTTGTATTACTGGGCATGGCAAAACTACAAAACAAACCTGTTAAGCAAGGCCGTAAATATAAAATCTAAGGCGCCCAAAAATATGGCGACGGCAAAAGAAACGCCGACAACAATCAGGGTATACCTCATTGTCTCTTGCCTGTTCGGCCAATTGACCTTTTTCATTTCCAACCTTACTTCCTTTAGAAAAACTACAATTTTTTGAGATAATTTACCAAAATTCATAATAAGTTTTTCTTCTACGAATAATTCGTAGGATGTTATATATCGAGGTTTTTAACCTTATTGGCATAAGTCTGAATGAATTTTTTTCGCGGCAAAACTTCATCGCCCATCAAAATGTCAAAAATTCTATCGGCTTCCTTGGCGTTTTCAATCGTAACTTGCAACAAAACCCGATTCTCCGGATTCATTGTCGTCGACCACAATTCTTCCGGGTTCATCTCTCCCAAACCCTTATACCGCTGGATACTGATCCCGGAGGTTTTCGGTATTGACTTTAAAATATCGGCTTTTTGATTCTCGTTATAAGCGTATTTGATTCCTTTGCCGAACTGAATTTTATAAAGCGGCGGTTGGGCGATATAGAGATAGCCTTTTTCTATAAGCGGCTTGAAATGGCGGTAAAAAAGAGTTAAAAGAAGAGTTCTGATATGATTCCCGTCGCAATCTGCGTCCGCCATAATGATAATTTGGTGATATTTTGCCTTCTCAATGTTGAAATCTTCGGCAACGGCGGTGCCTAAAGCGATAATCAGGGATTTTATTTCTTTTGAAGCTAAGATTTTATCAAGTCTTGCTCTCTCAACATTTAAGATTTTTCCTCGCAACGGCAAAATAGCTTGAAAATGCCTGTCTCTGGCTTGTTTCCCCGAGCCGCCGGCGCTCTCGCCTTCCACTATATAGAGCTCGGATTCTTCCGGTTTTCTGGAAGTGCAATCAGCCAACTTCCCGGGTAAAGCCAATCCTTCCAAAATGCCCTTTTTTAAAACAGTTTCCTTGGCAACTTTGGCGGCCTTTCTGGCTTTTTGAGCCAAAACACATTTTTCAATAATGCCTCGGGCATCCTGGGGATTCCTTTCCAGAAAATCGGCCAGGGTTTCTGAAATTACCGCCTCAACTGCCACCTTAGCTTCGGGATTTCCCAATTTAGCTTTTGTCTGTCCTTCAAATTGGGGATCCTTCAATTTAACAGCCACCACTCCCGTCAACCCTTCTCGAATATCTTCCCCGGTTAGATTTTCATCTGCTTCCTTCAAAAAACCGTTTTTTCTGGAATAGTTGTTAAAACCTCGAGTTAAAGCCGTTCTAAAGCCGGTCAAGTGGGTTCCGCCTTCTTCAGTATAAATATTGTTAGCGAAACTCTCTTCGTAACATTCGTATTCTTCGGTATATAAAAGAGCAACTTCAACTAAAATCCCGTCTTTTTCTCCTTTTCCATAATAGATGTTTTGATGACGAGAAGCAATACCCCGCGTTAAATATCTAATATAAGAAGGCAATCCCGAATCAAAATAAAAGGTGTAGGACTCATCGGGTTTTTTTCTCTGGTCAATAACTTTTATTTTAAACCCGGGCGTTAAATAAGCCTGCTGTCTAAGATAATTGAAGATTCTTTTTAAGTCAAATTTTATTTCTTTAAAGATTTCTCTGTCTGGTTCAAAAATAACCGTTGTTCCTCTTTCCTTGCAGGTACCCGCTTTTTTAACTTTGGCGAGCGGCTTCCCTCTTTCATACTCTTGGTAATATCTGAAACCGTCCCTGCAGACCTCGGCTCTTAAATGTTTTGAAAGGGCGCAGACTACTGCCACTCCCACGCCGTGCAAACCGCCGCTGGAAACGTAAACCTTCCCGCCGAATTTCGCTCCCTTGTGCAAATAAGTCATTACCGTCTCCAAGGCCGACTTTTTTGTCTGAGGATGGACTTCTACCGGAATTCCTCTTCCATTATCCTTGACTTTTATCTTTTCTTCAGTCAGGAGCGAAACTTCAATTTCCGTGCAATAGCCCATAATCGCCTCGTCGATGGCGTTGCCGACCACTTCGACTAAAAGATGATGCAAACCATCCGGTCCCGTTGAACCGATGTACATCGCCGGCCTCTTTCGAACCGGCTCCAAGCCCCTCAAGACATAAATGTCTTTGGCCGTGTATTCCGTTTCAGTTTTTTTCTTTTTTGGTTTCATTTTATTTACGGACTTGCCACTCCGGATTCTCTTCCAGAGTTTTAATTATTTTATCCTGGAGCTCGTCAATTTCTTTTGAAGACAAAGTTTTGTCTTCGGCTTGATAAATTATATGGAAAGCCAAATTCTTTTTTCCTTGAGGCAGTTCCTCGCCCTCATAAATGTCAAAAAGGTCAACGTCTCTGATTATTTTTCCTCCCTCTCCCTCAATTTTATTTAAAACTTCTTCCACTCTAACTTCCGGCGGCACCAAAACGGCAATATCCCTGATGGCGGCCGGATAAGGAGAAATCGGACGATATTCGTGTTCTTCGGAAGCTAATTTCGAGAGTTTCTCAAAATCAATATCAAATAAGACGACTTTCCCCTGGATTTCTAAATTATCAAGAATGCGAGGAGAAATTTCTCCTAAAAAGCCGATTTCCTCACGGTCAATTTTAATCTCGGCGCATTTTTTGGGATGCCAGACGGAGAGATCAGTTTCCTCGGGCGTCGGCTGATATTCATCGTACCAGATATTGCTTATTCCCAATTTATTTAAAAGCGAATCAACCGTTCCTTTTAATTGATAGAATTCTTCGCCGGTAATCAGTCCTGATAAGCGTCTTTTTTCTTCTTTGGGTTTTTTGA
>Ga0136653_10000944_pt1 | contig 15577 bp, 14 predicted proteins | sample LakKivw275mmetaG_FD_94866 | JGI IMG/M metagenome (GOLD analysis project Ga0136653, IMG submission 94866) | Anoxic lake water microbial communities from Lake Kivu, Rwanda to study Microbial Dark Matter (Phase II) - Lake Kivu water 275m metaG... | ecosystem: Environmental > Aquatic > Freshwater >...
CCGCCGAGGCGCTGAATCCGCTGGCTGATGCGCTGGCCCTGGGCGAGAAGCTTGGCGACCAGCGGGCAGAGATGTGGGTGTCACTCTTTCTAGGCGAGGCCCAGGGTGCGGCCGGGCTTGCGGCCGACGCTCTCCGCAGTCTGGAACGGACCCAGGCTCTGGCCCGCAAAGCCGGGGAGGATGGCGTCCAGGCCGCGGCCCTGGCTGAGGCCGCGCAGGTTCATCGTCGGCAGCAAAACTGGTCCGCGGCCGCCTCAGCCGCTCAGTCCGCGTTCGAGTTGCACCGGAAGCGTAACGATAACGCAGCGCAGGCGCGCGACCTGGTAGAGATCGGCGTCGCGTTCGGACACCAGTCACGGCCGGACGAGGCCAAGTCCAAAATCGAGGACGGACTGAGGCTGGCTCACGCGGAGGACGATACTGCGACCGAGGCATGGGCGCTGTTTGAGATGGCCCCGGTCAGCCTCGCGTTGGGCGATGCGGCGCTTGCCCGGATGAATCTGCAGCGGTCTCTTCAGTTGCGCGAGGCCGAAGGCGACATGCGGGGTCAGGCCGAGTGTTTGCTGGCGTTGGGCCGGCTGCTGGCCGACATCGGGGAGAATGAGTCGGCCCGGTCGCGGTTGGACCAGGCGGCACGGCTGTACGTCAAGCTGGATGACCGGGATAGCGCGGCCGATGCGACGCGGGCCCTGGCCGGGCTGCCGGGTTCGGGCGGAGTGCAGATCATCGGGCAGTGACAGAAAAGCCGCTGCCTCGGGTTGACTCCCGGGGCAGCGCTGCTACAATTCGGTCCCGAAAGGGCGATTAGCTCAGTTGGTTAGAGCGCTGGTCTCACATACCAGAGGTCACAAGTTCAACTCTTGTATCGCCCATTATCGAGCCCAGACCGGACAGGAGTTGGCGGTTGGGAACCAGCCCGACACCACGCCCGACTTCCACCACTTTATTTCCCGTTATCCGGCTTCCAGCTTACTTCTTGCCGCGGTTACGGGCCGGGACGGTCCTGACGCCCTCCCAGCGGAAACCCATCTGCCGGCGGTAGCGGCGGCGCTGTAGCCCGCTGAAGCCCAGCTTGTCGCAGGCCTGCTCAAAGGTCAGGCCGCGCGCGAGGAGCTTGCGAATTGACTCCTGGCGGCACATACGCTGGATTCTGCCGGCAGGCTCAATCTCGCGTCTCACCTGGCGGATGGCTTCGCGGACGTGATAGTCGCTGACGCCGTAGTGACGGCCGATGGCGGAAAGCGACTCGCCCTTGTCGTGAAGGTTGGCCATGGCGATACAGGTGCGGCGCGACACGGTGCGGTGCCACGCGCGGATACGGCGGCTCGGCTTGGTCTTCAGCCGCGGCATGAGCTGGCGGATGCGTTCGCGGGACACGCCTACGGCCCGTGACAGCTCAGCCTGGGTCATGCCGGAGACGGCCTTACCCAGTTTCTCGATCTTCTGTGAGGCAGTTAGTTCCATTAGACTTCCTTTCGCGTTGAGACGACTATCATCCCTTGGTGCCTGATACAGTTGCGGTTGGTCATGAGCCGGGGCTGATCCGGGCAATCCGGACGCGAGTCAGCTGCTGACGGTGTCCCTTCTTGCGCCGGTAGTTTTCGCGCCGGATAAACTTGTAGATCGTCACTTTGTCGGCGCGGGTGTGGCCGACCACCTCGGCGTCCACTTTCGCCTCGGGCACGGTCGGCGTCCCGATGACGGCCTTGTCCTGCGTGCGCACGAACAACACCTCAAGCGGAACCGTCGCGCCCGGCTCGGATTCAAGATGGGGAACGGTCAGGACATCTCCTTCCTCGACGAGGTACTGACAGCCGCAGACTCTCACAATCGCGTACATTCTGATCTCCTACTTTCCTAGCGGACTGGGTTGATTCGGCGCTGGCTCGGCCGGGAGGGGCTGCGTTGGGAGCGACTGCTGCGCCGGGGTCGGCTGCGGCGCCGCGGCCGTGCGGCCGAGCCGCGACCCGGCGATGACGAGGCCGAGCGAGGTGAGCATAAAGGCGACCGCCACCCCGGTTGTCAGCTTGGCCATGAACGGGGCCGCCCCGCCGCCGCCGAACACGCTTTCGCCGCCGCCCATAATGACTGCCATTCCGCCCTTCTGGGGCTGCTGGACGAGGACGACCAGCACCAGGACAACCGAGACCAGCAGATGGAAGAATATCAGCACGCCGTACATTGAGCTTTCTCCTTAATAGGGCTAGATTAGCGGAATGGAAAACGAAGTCAAGACACGATGCTACTCATGAAATCAGGCCAGTCAAGTAAGACGTTGCCGAGTCGGCAATGGCGCGGAAAGAGGCGAGAGCGAGGCTCGCGCCGCCGATGAGCGCGCCGTCGACGTCAGGCTGCCTGAGCAGTTCGACGACGTTGTCAGGCTTGACGCTGCCGCCGTAGAGCAGGCGGGTCCGTGCCGAGGAGCCGGGAGCCAGGTTCCCGGCGAGCCACTGCCGCACGAAGGCGTGCACTTCGCCGGCCTGGCTCGGACTCGCGGTGCGGCCGGTGCCGATCGCCCAGACCGGCTCGTAGGCGATGGTGAACTGCGCGGCCGCGGGGATTCCGGCAAGCGCCGCGCGGAGCTGGCGTTCGATGACTTTGAAGGTCAGGCCCGATTCCCGTTCCGACAGCGTCTCACCGCAGCAGAGCACCGGTTCGATGCCGGCGGCCAGCGCCGCCGTTATCTTCTTACGGCAGGTGTCGTCGGTCTCGCCGAACAAAGTCCGGCGTTCGGAATGGCCGACCAGCACGTACTTGCAGCCGAGTTCGGCCAGGAATCCGGCCGCCGTCTCGCCGGTGAAGGCACCGTTGGGCGCCCAGTGGCAGTTCTGGCCGCCGTAGGCGATCGTGGTTCCCTTCAGGACGTCTGCCACCGCTGGCAGGGCTACCAGCGGCGGAAAGACGGCGATCTCCGCCTGCGCTGAGGAATCGGCGGTGGGCAAGTTGCGCACAGCCGATTTGGCCAGATCCTGAACAAATGCCCGGGCCTCAGCCGGGCCCTTGTTCATCTTCCAGTTACCCGCGACGAGCGGGAGTTGTGCGCGGTTCATCGGTCCGCCAGTGCCGCGATTCCGGGCAGGGTCTTACCCTCGAGGAATTCGAGGGAGGCGCCGCCGCCGGTTGAGACGTGGCTCATCTTCTGGGCGTAGCCGAACTTGGTAAGCGCCGCGCCGGTGTCGCCACCACCCGCGACCGTGGTCGCGCCACGGTCGGTGGCCGCGGCCACCGACTCGGACAGGAGCCGCGTACCTTCGGCAAAGGCGGCCCGCTCGAACACGCCCATCGGGCCGGCCCAGACCACCGTGTTCGCAGTCGCGAGCACTTCGGCGTATCTCCGGGCCGATTCAGGCCCGATGTCGAGGCCCATGTCGGATTCGGGTATGGATTTGGCCGGAACGGTTCTCGCGTCCGCATCGGCGTCGATGGACGGTGCGACTACTACATCCGTTGGGAGCACCAGTTTCGTGTCACCGGCAAGCGGCCTCAGTTGCTCGGCCAGGTCCGGTTCCCAGAGCGACTTGCCGATGCCCATGCCGCGTGCCTTCATGAAGTTGAACGCCGCGGCACCGCCGAGAATAGCGTGGTCGAGCTTGGGCAGGAGGTTCTTGATGACGCCGGCCTTATCCGAGACCTTGGCCCCGCCGATGATGGCGACGTAAGGCCGGGCCGGGTGCTCAAGAACCCGGGTGAGGAAGTCCACCTCTTTTTCCATGAGTAGGCCCGCGGCGGGCTGCTTGAAGAAAGAGGCAGCGCCGACTGTTGAGGCGTGGGCGCGGTGAGCTGCGCCGAATGCGTCGTTCACATAGACGTCGGCGAGCGACGCAAGCTCCCGAGCAAAGGATGGGTCGTTCGCCGTTTCGCCCGGATGGAACCGGAGATTCTCAAGCAGCGTCACGGTTCCCGGTGCAGCCCGTTTTCTCACTTTGGCTGCGTAGTCGCCGGTGTAGACCGGAGCGTAGGTCACCGGGCTGCCGACGAGCTGGGAGACAACCGGTAGGACCGGGAGGAGCGAAAAGAGCGGGTCGGGCTTGCCCTTGGCTTTTCCGAGGTGCGACGCGAGGATGACACCCGCTCCGTGGTCGAGGAGATACTGCAGGGTCGGCAGCGCGGCCACGACGCGGGCGAGGTCCCGGATGTGCATGTCCTCGGTCATCGGGACGTTGAAGTCGACGCGCAGGAATACGCGTTTACCTCGAACGTCGATGTCACGGACCGTCAGTTTCTTCATGAACTATGCGCGGGAAGCCATGTAGGCGACCATGTCGACCAGCCGATTCGAGTAGCCGAACTCATTGTCGTACCAGGCGAATACCTTCACCAGCGTGCCGTCGGTTACGGCGGTCAGCTTGGAGTCGATCATGCTGGAGTGGGGGTTCCCGACGAGGTCAACCGACACGACCGGCTCATCGATGTACTGGAGGATGCCCTTGAGCGGTCCTTCGGCCGCGGCCTTGAACGCGGCGTTGACTTCTTCCTTGCTTGTTTTCTTCTCCACGCAGCAGGCGAGGTCGACGATGGAAACGTCGGGCGTGGGCACGCGAATGGCGACGCCGTCGATCTTTCCTTTCAGTTCCGGGAATATCACGGCGATCAGCTTGGCCGCTCCTGTTGACGTCGGTATCATCGACAGCGCGCCGGCCCGGGCGCGGCGCAGGTCCTTGTGGGGTTGGTCGAGTAGCGCCTGGTCGTTTGTGTAGGCGTGGACCGTCGTCATGTACGCGCGCTGGATCCGGAAGTTCTCGTGGATGACCTTGGCCGCCGGCACGACGCAGTTGGTGGTGCAGGAAGCGTTGGAGACGATGTGGTCGGTCTTGGGGTCGTAGGTCGTGTGGTTCACTCCCATGACCAGTGACTTGATGGGCCTGTCGCCTTTGGGTGGAGCGGAAATGATGACCTTCTTTGCCCCATACTTCAGGTGCATTGCCGCCTTGTCGTACTCGGTGAAGAGGCCGGTGGATTCGATCACGTAATCGGCGCCGAGTTGCTGCCAGGGCAGTTCCGGGTTCTTCTTGGCGTTGTTCACGAGCACCTTGCGGCCGGCGATGGTGATGTAGTCGCCGTCGACCTTCACATCCGGGAACTGGCCGTGGACCGAATCGTACTTCAGGAGATGGGCGAGGGTCACCGGGTCGGTGACGTCATTGATGCCGACCAGTTCGATCTGGGGGTGGCGCGAAGCGATTCTCGCCACAAGCCGCCCGATTCTGCCGAAGCCGTTGATTGCGAGTTTGACGGACATGCATTCCTCCTTAAATGATAAGAGCAGTCTCAGGTTTCACTCACCCTCGCTTGAGGGTCTGCAACCAGTCCTGTCTGGGTTGAAGGTTAAGCATAGATACCTAAGTGCGGCTCGTCAAGGCCGGAGTTCTGCGAACTCGGTAGGAGGATTTCGCCGAGCGGCATGCCTCAAGACCGGATCACCCGGTCGCGTTAGTCGAGGGCGCTTGACTTTGAGGGCGATTCATCTATTCTCTTCGCTCTTACTCACTCTGGAGGATTCAATTGGCCGATAAGCTCAAGTTCGGTTTCTATTGGGCGGCCTCGTGCGGAGGCTGCGAAATCGCCGTTCTGGACACCAATGAGAAGATTCTCGATGTCATCGAGCGGGCCGACATCGTGCTCTGGCCCGTGGCCATGGACACGAAGTACGCGGACGTGAAGGCCATGCCGGACAAGTTCATGGATGTCTGTTTCTTCAACGGTTCGGTACGGAATTCGGAGCAGGAGGAACTGGCCCACCTGCTCCGGAAGAAGTCGAAGGTGCTCGTCGCGTTCGGTTCGTGCGCCCACCATGGCTGCATCCCCGGTCTTGCCAATCTCTACGGCCGCGAGCAGATATTGAAGCATGTCTACACTGAGGAGCCGTCGGTCGTCAACCCGGAGGGCACCAGACCGCTGGTGAAGGGCGCGGTTCCGGAGGGGGAGGTCACTTTGCCGGAGTTCTATGACAAGGTGTCGCCGCTGGACCGGGTGGTTGACGTTGACTACTACCTGCCGGGATGTCCGCCGGCGGTGCCGAGAATTCTCGACGCTCTCCAGGCGATTTTCGATGGTACGCTGCCGGCGAGGGGCAGCGTGCTCGCACCGGCCAAGGCGCTCTGTGATGAGTGCGACCGGAACAAGCACGTGGCCAAGAAGATGCCGGACGTGAAGCGGGTGTGGGAGGTGCAGGCCGACCCGGGTGTTTGTTTCCTGGAGCAGGGCATCATCTGCATGGGGCCGGTCACGCGGGCCGGGTGCGGGCAGCGGTGCATTAACGGCAACTGGCCCTGCACCGGTTGTATGGGGCCGACGCCGGAGGTGTCGGACCAGGGCGGGAAGATGATTTCGGCGCTCGCCTCGGTGCTGCGAGTGGATGATGAAAAGGACATCACCGGGCCGGAGACTGAGAAACTGCTGGAGAAGGTCAAGGACCCGGTCGGGACGTTCTACATGTACGGGCTGGCCAGCGCGACCATCAACCGGCGGAGGCAGAAATGAGCAGGCGGATTACAATCGATCCGGTTACCCGGCTTGAGGGTCACGGTAAGATTGAGATTTTCCTCGACGACCAGGGCGAAGTCGAGAATGCGTATTTGCAGGTGCCGGAGTTGCGCGGGTTCGAGCAGTTCTGCGTGGGCCGGAAGGCCGAGGACATGCCCCAGCTTACGAGCCGCATCTGTGGCGTCTGCCCGGTCGCGCATCACTACGCCGCGGTCAAGGCGCTTGATGCGGCGTTCGGGGTGCAGCCAACCGAGACCGCGCGCAAGCTGCGCGAACTGATTTACAGCGGCTACATCATCTACGACCACATCCTGCACTTCTACTTCCTGGGCGCGCCCGACTTCGTGGTCGGGCCAGACGCGCCTAAGGCCAAGCGCAACATCATCGGCGTCATCGAGAAGGTGGGCATGGATACGGCGAAAGAGGTCATCAAGCACCGGGCCTATGGCCAGCGCATCACCGAGATACTGGGCGGCAAGCCGACCCATCCGGTGAGCGGCGTCCCGGGCGGACAGACCAAACCGCTGACCGAAGAAGCGCGCAAGGAAATCGAGACGATGGCGCGTTCCTGCGTGGAGTTCGCCAAGTTCTCGCTGCAGCTCTTCGATGACATCGTGCTCAAGAATCCGGCCTACATGGCGTTGATCCAAGACCCGAAGCTGGGCCACTCCGTCTACAACATGGGTATGGTGGACGAGAATAACCGGGTGAGCTTCTACGACGGCAAGGTCAGGGTTACGGACCAGCGGGGCAAGGAGTTCGTCAAATTCGATGGCCACGACTACCTGAGCCACATCGCCGAACACGTGCTTGACTGGAGTTACGTGAAGGCTGCTTACTTGAAGGAAGTCGGGTACAAGGGCTTGGTGGATGGCTCCGATTCCGGGCTCTATCGGGTTGGGCCGCTCGGGCGGTTGAACGCCGCTGAGGGTATGGGCACGCCTGGGGCCGAAGCGGCATACCAGAGACTTTTCGGCACTTTCGGGACCAAACCCGTCAACTCGACGCTGGCATATCACTGGGCGAGGCTGGTCGAGCTGCTCTATGCATCGGAGCGGGCGTTGGAGTTGGCGACCGACCCGGGGATTACCGGGACCGACATCCGCAACATGAAGTTCGACATGAAGCCGGAAGGCGTCGGTGTGGTCGAGGCGGCTCGCGGCACTCTCTATCATCACTACCACCTGACCGAGGATCGCCTGATCGAGAAGGTGAATCTGATAGTGGCGACGACCAACAACAAGGGGCCGATCTGTATGTCGGTGCGGGAAGCAGCCAAGGCGCTGATCCACAAGGGCAAGGTTGACGATGCGTTGCTCAACACGGTCGAGATGTTCTTCCGCGCCTACGACCCCTGCTTCGGCTGTGCATCGCACACGTTGGGCCAACCGACAGTCGTGATTGACGTTCGTGGGCCTGACGGTGCGCTGGTCCGGCAACTGGCCGGCTAGGCCTTGAAAAGGAGGGTAACGGTCATAGACTGTCTTTGATGGCTCCTGACCTGACTGTCATTTTCATCAACTACAATTCGGCCGCGTTCCTAGACCGTGCCCTGTCCACATTGCGCGAGGCCGAGCCGCTGCTTCGGTTCGAGGTGCTGGTCGTGGATAACGGTTCGCGCGACCGGGCTGAACTGGTCGGTGTCTGCCGGCGAAACGGTGCCAGGCTAATCCTGCTGGGCAGGAATCTGGGCTATGGCGCGGCTTTCAACCGGGGGTACCGGTACGCAACCGCTCGATATGTGGCGGTCTCCAACCCTGACCTCGTCTTCTCGGCACCGGTGATGACTGGGCTCGTGGGATTCATGGACGAGCGCCCGGATGCTGGAGCTGTGGCGCCGAAGTTGCACTATCCCGATGGCACAGCACAGCCGTCGGCGCGGCGTCTGCCCAGGCTGCGCTACATACTGGCCGGGCGACGTTCACCGCTCGCGAGGTTGTTTCCCCGCTACTCCGCAGCGCGGGACTTCCTGTGCGCTGACGCTCATCTGTCGGCAGCGCCGGTCCCGGTCGAGGCGGTCATCGGCACTTTCGTCGTATTCCGCCGGTCGGCGCTGGACCAGATATCGGGCTTCGACGAGGGGTTCTTTATGTATGCCGAGGACATGGACATCTGTCGGCGGCTGGGCAATTCGGGATGGAAAGTCTATCTTGATCCCCGCGTGGCGGTCGAGCATTTCTACGGTGGCGTCCGGCGTCGATTCCAGCAATTCGGCGATTATCACCGGCTGAAAGCGCTGATGCGCTATTTCACACTCGGCCGCGGCCGGGCGGCGGCACTGCTGCTGCGTATGGCCTTCGCAGCATACCTGTTCGTGTCTGAGGCAGGTTGGCTGGTCGGTCTGCGGGAATTCGAGTACTCATGGCGGTTAGGGGCACGCCGGACATGAAGCGTCTGCAGCGTCTCATCACGCCGTTGGTGTTCGTTCTGGGTGATACGACCGCGGTATTCGCCAGCTACGCGCTCGGCTATCTGGTACGTAACTGGCTTCAGACCGGCACGGCTTACGTTCTGGCGCCCGGCTTGCACATCAACATGCTCACCGAGAAGGGTTTTGTCCTCGCAGTGTACCCGTTTGTCTTCGCCTACGAGGGTCTCTACACCAAGCGGTTTGCAGCATGGGAAGAGATAAGGCGGTATGTGCGTGGGGTCATAATCGCCACTGCCGCGGTCATGATTCTCCTGTTCCTCTGGCGGCTCTGGATCGTATCGCGAGTGGCTGTACTACTGGCGGTGGCCTTTGCCATGATTCTCGCGCCCATCGTACGCTGGTCGCTGAGGCGGCTCCTTTCCGGGGTCGGCCTCGGCCGGCAGTCGCTCGTGCTCCTCGGCGGAGGGACCGCGGCCGAGCAGTTTTCGGGCGAACTGGCCCGCAACCGGGCGCTGGGCTACTCGGTGGTCAGGCGCGTCGGTCATGCGCCCGGCTCGGGCAAGGTACGGGAGGCGCTGGACCAGGCCATCGGGCCGGACGCAGTTCTCGCAGTGGTGTCAGATTCTTTCACGCCCGATGAAATGCGCTCCGTATTGAAACACGCCGAGCGGGGATCTGCTGAACTGCTCGTGATTCCGACCGCCGCGCTGCTCCAGAACACCGCGGCCGAGGTTGAACAGGTGGGCAGCACGCTTGTCATGAGGTACCGCCACAATCTGCTTCGGCCGCTCAACACCCTGATGAAATCGGTGCTGGAGACAGTCGGGACGGGCCTTCTGCTTCTGCTCGTGTCGCCGCTGCTCCTCGTGCTGGGGCTTGTGGTTAAGGCATCTTCGCACGGGCCGGTCCTATTCCGCCAGAAGCGCATCGGTCGCGACCGACAGCCGTTCGACTGCCTGAAGTTCAGGACGATGTACTGCGACGCGGAAGAGCGACTGGGCGAGATGCTTGCCGCCGACGAGGCCATGCGCAGTGAGTGGCTCAAGTACGCCCGGATTCCCAACGACCCGCGAGTCACGACAGCGGGACGATTCCTCAGGCGGTTCAGCCTCGACGAATGGCCGCAGCTCTGGAATGTGCTGCGGGGCGAGATGGCGCTCGTCGGACCCCGGCCTTATCTGCCGGCGGAGTCAGACCGCATCGGTGAGTCGCTAGACACGATCGTGCGCGTGCGTCCGGGGATGACCGGTCTCTGGCAGGTATCAGGGCGAACGTCGCTGCCTTTCAGCGAGCGACTCACGCTTGACGAGTACTACATACGCAACTGGTCGCTCTGGATGGACTTTACGATACTGGTGCGCACATTGCGGGCAGTGGTCGGCGCACGAGGCGCATGTTGACAATGGTTGACGCTTGTCTGTCGTGCGCTAGTATCGTCTAGCGGCAACATGAATACCTTGTTCGTCGTCCTGGCCGTGACCGCGATTGGACCGAGCTGGCAGGCATACACCAATACCAACTTCGTCACCGGCATGGCCGGCACTGATTCCACCCTCTACCTTGCCACCTTCGGGGGCGTTGTGTCGCTCGGCATTCGCGGCGCGCCCACACTCCGTCGGACCTTCGTGAACACCGATGGCCTTCCCACCAATCGTTGTCTCTGCATCAGCCGCGACAGTTCCGGGAACCTGTGGGCCGGGACCGACGGCGGGGGCATGGTCGTTATCGAACCCGAACCCGGGCGTGTGCGGCAGTACCGGCCGAACGATATGGCCATGCATATCCGGGTTCTCACCTGGGACGGTAACCGACTGCTCTGCGGTTCGGACCAGGGCCTGTATCTAATTGAGACGCGCGGCACGCCGCTCGACTTCGACGACGACAGCATCGTCCGGTACACGACTGCTCGGGTGCCGGAACTGCTCAGCGACCAAATACTCTGCGTGGGTTCGTTCGACCGGTACTGGGTCGGCACCAACCGGGGGGTCACAGCCGTGGACCGGGGATTTCAGACCTGGACGTCGTACCGAAGTCCGTTCGGTGATTCGGTCCGGGCAGTCGCGGAGTGGCATGACAGCCTGCTCATCGCGAGCGAGGCCGGACTGGCGATTGGGGAGAGCGCCGGCTTCCGGCCGGTAGTTGTTTTCGATGAACCGACCGAGGTCTTCCAGCTTGCCGTATCCGGATCCAGGATTTACCTCGCAACGCGGGCCGGGCTGTACGAAGGTGATCAGGCCGACTCTGCTCGGGTCTCGGTCATCCTCAACGAGGACGCCCGAGCCGTCCACTTCGCCGATGCCTTGTGGGTCGGATGCGGCGGCAACGAACTCTACGGCTCCGGCCTCCGCTATGCGGCCACCGGGCAGTCCTGGAGTTCCTACTACAACAACTGCATCTGGTCCGGCCTCATATCTGACTGCGCGGTTGACACGGCCGGATGCATCTATCTCTGTCACATGAATAATCCGGTCCCGATTTCCGTGATTGACACAACTGGCAGGGTCTCGGGGATCTGGAGTGTGCTGCCGCTGCCGTATCAAGTGCGCGTCGACTCCAGGAGTCGGGTCTGGTTCGCGCACTTCGCCGGCGACGGCGGACTGGCCGGCTTCAATCCGGCCGACGGGTCGTGGCAGACAGTACAGTGGGGCCAATTGTCGAGCTGGAACATCATCGACGCCTTCGGTCTTGACCAGCACGACACCAAGTGGGTGTTCAACGGCGGGGCCACGGTTGTCGCGGTCGACTCCCAGCTTCAGCAGACGGTGTTTGAAATCCCGGGAGTATCGGCGCCGCCCGGCGGCCTGTACGAATTCGCGTTCGACTCGCGGGACCGGGTCTGGCTCGGCCTGCTGCAGGGCCTTGTCATGATTGACTATGCCGGGACCCTGAATGACCCGTCCGACGATTTCGACACCGTGCTGGTCGGCGGACTGCCGTCGGCCGAGGTCAGGTCAGTCGCGGTCGACGGCGAGGACCAGGTGTGGGCCGCGACGTCGGCGGGCGCGGCCGTGTGGGACGGCTCGTCATTTCGGGTTTTCTCCACGTCGAACAGCGGCATCGGCTCAAACAGCGTCTACCGTGTTCGCGTGGATGCTTCCGACCGCGTATGGCTGCTGACCGAGGCAGGGCTTTCGATCTATGACCAGGTCGCCCGTACCTGGACGAGCTTCAGCCCGCAAAACAGCGGCCTGATTGCCAACCCGCTGGAAATTGTCAGGTTCTACTCGGCGCTCACCCTCAGCGACAAGCTTGGGCTGGGGTTGGTCGGCACGCAGCGTGGGCTTTCGGTCTACGACTACGCGCTGGAGCCGGAGAGCACGGCCGAACACATCCGGGTCTATCCTAATCCGTGCGTACTGGGTGTGCACAGCGGCGTCGTGATAGACTCGCTCCCGTATGATGCGACTGCCGTCGTTGTGACGACGCTGGCCGGGCGCCCGGTGGCGGAGTTGTCGGTCGAGAAAGCGCGCCACCAGGCCGTTTGGCGGCCGCGTGGTCAGGCCAGCGGCCTGTATCTACTGGTCGTGAGGACGCCGCGCGGCGTTCGCGTTGCGCGCGTCGCGGTGGTCGGCCGCTAGGGCCTGACGGCGGGCTGATTTGCTGGGTTAATGCCGGACTGCCCGGTAATGGTAAGGCGCGACCTTATGCCTCGGCTTCTCCTCGGTCGGTTCTTCCATGCACGAATCGAAATAGCGGCATTGCGAACAGCAGTCTTCGCGTAGTTTGCCCCGGGCCCGGCACTGCTCGTAGCCGGAGCAAGCACGGCAACACATGGGCGGTTACCTCCTTGGTAGATTGCCTGATGGAGAATGGGCGGCGCACCGGACAAGTGCGGGCAGCCCCGCGGCGCCAGAGCCCCTGGTTCATGAGAGAATGGTCGTCAGTCGCCGGCCAGGAAGAGGCAGAGCTCACGCACCAGCTCGGCCGCGGTCGCAGCCCCGGCCGACGGCTGCATCGTCCTCGGACAGACTTCCACGAGGTCGCACCCGACGACGTTCAGTCCGGCGAGCCCGGCGAGCGACAGCGCCAGGTCGCGAAACGAACACCCGCCCGGCTCCGGTGTCTGCACATCGGGCATGGGGCCCGGGTCAAGCACGTCGATGTCCAGCGTCACGTAGACCGGACGGTCGCCGATGGCAGCCCGCACCGGCTCGACCGGGGCGAGCACCTCGAACGGATACAGGTTGGGTTGCGACATCTCTCCGGCGCTGGAGAAAGACCGGATGCCAAGCTGGAACAGGCGTTCGCGGGGAATGACATCGAGCACGCGCGCCATCGCGGTGGCGTGGCTGACTCGTTCGCCCAGGAAATCCTGGCGCAGGTCCGAGTGGGCGTCGTACTGGATGACGCACAAGTTGGAGAACCTCCTGGCCAGTTCGGATACGATTGGCGGGGTGATGCTGTGCTCTCCGCCGAGCGCGAGCTGCTTCACACCCCGGGCCAGATTTGCGGCCGTGGTTGCCGCAATCAGCTCCAGCGGAGAGCCCGGTGTCGGGTAGGTGAATTCAAGGTTGCCGGCGTCGTGGATGCGGACGGTGGAAATGTCACGCCTCTGGTAGGGGCTGAACGATTCGATGTTGTCCGCGGCCATGCGGATGACGTCCGGACCGAACCGGGTGCCGGGGACGAACGAACTGGTCCGGTCAAGCGGCATTCCGATAGTGACGACCTGTGCATCGGAAGCGCTCGCGGTCGCGTAGTAGAACGCCATGCGTTCAAGCCAGCTTACAATCCTCTCCTCGCGAAGTCAAGAGGAAGGAACGCAGTCGGGCAAAGTGTTCAGTCCAGTTCATAGTGACCGGTCAGTGACAGGGCCGGGCGGTCGCATTGGTGGGTTTGCTCGCGCGGGCCTCGTTTGAGCACGCAGATGAACCTGATGCCGGCCGGAAGCCAGGTCTTCACCGGGTACTCCTTGAGCACGTCGTACCCCCGGGAGTCTGTCAAATGCCACGACGTACTCGTTGTCCCTCACCCACCATGGACTCTTGTTCGGGTTGCGCACATAGTCATCCGAGTAGGTGTACATACCGTTGAACTCGAAGCCGCCGTCCAGCTTGTCCACCGGTATTCTCAGGTCGTGCGTCAGGTAACTGATTGCCTGCCACCGGGTTCGGTTCCAGGCCAGGTAGTCGTGAACAGCGGATACGGAGAATCCGGCGTATAGCAGGAGGACTGAGAATGCCGCGGCTACCGCTGCTTTTGCGGGCCGCAGTGCACGCAGCTCGGCGAATGCAGGTATCGCGAGCAACGGTAGATAGATGAGCGCGTAGCGGTCGAATTGCTGCACAAGCAGCAGCGAGACAAAGCAAAGACAGGCGAGCGACAGGCAAAAGGTTGCGGGGAAGGACGACCGGACACTTCGCAGGATTCGTACCAGCAACTCGAGCAGCAAAGCTCCTCCGGCCAGCGCGAGGATGCCGAGCACGACCTTCGAGGCCGGCGAACCAGTGAAGGGAGGGAAGGCAGCGGAATGTGCCAGTGTGAAAGCGCCAACCCCGCGGTCGGACAGGATGTTTCCGGCGAATCCGACGTGCAAAACTTGAGCCAGCGCGAGCAGGGCGGCCGAGACCGCCACCAGCACCGCAAGCCGTCGCCAGTTGGCCGGATTAAAAAAGAGCAGGCCCAGCGGCAGTGTGAACAGTCCCACATAGGTGTAGGTCACGAGCATCGAACCGACAATACGGTGCGCGACCGCGGGGAGTCCGGATTGAAGTGTCGCAAGCATTTGGCGCGTCTGGGCATAGTAGCCGCTCGGAAGCCTGCCGGTAACGGTCAGCCAGCGCGCATATGCCACGAACGCGGCGACGGTCAGCAGGAAGAACCCTGCCGCCAATAAGACTCTCCGCGTGCCGGCGCGGCCGCGCGCGAGATAGCCGATGCCGAATGCGGCCGGTATCAGCACGCCGGTCTGCCTTAGGAGCGCAGCCAGCAACGCGAGGCAGACTCCCAGAGTCAGCAGAGCCTTGTTTCCACGTTCGGCGCCCTCAGTCAGCAATACGGTGGAACCCAGCATAAAGGCGATGAACGGGACATCGGTCATGAACGTATGCGAGAGGTTGAGATAGACTGGATTGAAGAGGAGCACGAGGGGCGCGAGCATGGCCGGAAAGAGCGGGTCCTGCTTCCGACGGACAGAAAACAGCACGCCCAGCAGCGTGGCCAGCGCGAGGAAGAGGGTGGAGAAGCGCAAGGCCGTGAACGAGAAACCTCTGGGAAGCGAGAAGAGCGTACCCCAGAGCACCTGGGTGAGTAGCGGCATGGATGTCCAGCCAGAGAGCCGGTACTCGTGATTCCGCACGAAGTTCTGTACTGCCTGGCCGTATGACCAGTCGTCATTCAGCGGGAAGTTCCCCAGCGGGCTGGTAACAGCCAGTACGGCCAGGAAAAGGGGAACCAGGACAAGGACGGAGGTGCGGCCGTGAGACACTGTGGTCATGTTAGGCGTCGTCCTTCATTAGTCAAATGCCTGCGATGCGAACGCGCAAGGTCCGACCATTGACGGACACGGATGAATGCCGACAGCGTTCCGGCCGGAAGGGGACGACGGCCGTCACCAGTCGATGCCTCAACCCGGACAGGCGCTGGCGGAGGTCTGAGATTCGTAGCCTGAAGCTCGCGGACCACGCCGCAACTACCGTGCGGCGGTTCGGGATAGGCAACCCCGGCGTGGGTTCCGGCGGGGAGGGGTTTTGGACGGCCTATGGTACGGCGAAGCGTGTCAAG
>Ga0136653_10000949_pt1 | contig 15545 bp, 13 predicted proteins | sample LakKivw275mmetaG_FD_94866 | JGI IMG/M metagenome (GOLD analysis project Ga0136653, IMG submission 94866) | Anoxic lake water microbial communities from Lake Kivu, Rwanda to study Microbial Dark Matter (Phase II) - Lake Kivu water 275m metaG... | ecosystem: Environmental > Aquatic > Freshwater >...
GGCGCCGAGGACTTCGTGCAGCAGATGTACCCGCAGCTCAAGGACCCGCGGTTCCCGAACCTGCCCAAGGACCTGCCCTTCATCCACGCCGAGGAAATCCTCGAGCGGTATCCTGACCTGCCGCGCAAGCAGCGCGAGACCCGCATCCTCAACGACTACTCGCCGGCCGTGTTCATCATCGGCATCGGCTGGGTCTTGAAGGACGGCTACCCGCACGAGATGCGCGCCGCGGACTACGACGACTGGGTGACCCCTACCTCGCAGTGGACCGGCAAGGACACGCACGGCTTGAACGGCGACATCCTGGTCTGGAACCACCTGACCCAGCGCCGCCACGAGCTCTCCTCGATGGGCATCCGCGTCACCAAGGACACACTCAAGGAACAGCTCAAGCTGTCGGGCCAGCTCGACCGGCTAACGCTGCCCTACCACAGCATGATCATGAAGGACCAGATCCCGCTGTCCATCGGCGGCGGCATCGGCCAGGGCCGCGTCCAGATGCTTCTGCTGCGCAAGGCGCACTTCGGAGAGGTTACGGTCACGGTGTGGCCGAAGCAGCTCCACGACGTCTGCGAAAAGCACGGCATCTTCGTGCTGAAGTAGAATCAGCACATTCGACTCACAAGGGGCGGCTTCGGCCGCCCCGCATCTTTTCGGCGTAGAAAGGGGGACACACTTTCTCAGTCCGAAACGCCGGTCAACGGTCGCCAGCCATTTGACACTGCTGCCCGCGAGTCCTAGAATTCAGCCGATGTCAGCGGTCCGTTTGGCGCGAGGGGGCAGGTGAAGAACCCACTGGACTCGACTTTCGACTACCGAGACCCCTACCAGATTCTGGGCGTGGCAGCCGGCGCGGCTGCGGCCGATATCCGCAAGGCCTACCTCCGCCTGGCCAAGCGGAACCATCCGAATCTGTTCGCAACTGACCCGGAGAAGTACCGTTCCTCGACCGCGCTGATGCAGGATATAAACGTCGCCTACGAACTACTGAGCGACACGCACCGGCGGGAGCTCTGGGATCGACAACACGCCGTTGCGCCGCAGCCCGCACGAGGCACGCGCCGGGAACAGGAGCTGAAGAAGTACTTCGACGCCGAACTGGTCGCGCGCGTCATCCGGAAGTACAGCGGGTTCGTGAGTTCGCTGCGTACCGCCGATGAACGCAAGAAGGCAACGCGGCAGATACGGAAGTTCCAGGCCAGCCGGGCGGGCACCGAGTACATCCGAGGGCTTGCTTCCCTGCAGTATCGTGAGGTCATGGACTTCCTCAAGAGCGACAAGCGGGTTTCGTTCTTTGACGACGGGCTCGTCGAGATCATGCTGCTGTACGAACGCGCGTTCGAAGTCGCCCCAAGCAGCGTCTTCATCACCTATGCCTGGCTTTGCCACCAGGAGAATCGCGGGAAGTTCCCGCCGGGACTGCAGGTGCGGCCGTCACCGGCGCCGGAGCAGGGCATTGTGCGACTCCGGCTGTCCGGGCCGCGCGGCGACAGTCCGGGGGCGAAAACGGAGAAGGGATTCGCGTCTCAAGTCTGGGAATGGTTGATGGAAAAACCAGGGGAGCGCCCTTCTTGAGGTTGGACCGGATTCTTGTCACCCTGTTCGTGCTAGGAGTTGCGCCGGGGAATGGTGCGACTTATATCCGCGCCGGGCAGGTGTTTGACGGGGAGAGGATGCTCGGTAGCCGGGTGATAGTTATCGACAGCGGGCGGATAGCGGCGGTGGAGGAGAGCGGCCTTGTTGTTCCGGCCGGGGCAGAGGTGATAGACGCTACTGGTGCCACGGTGATGCCCGGGCTGATTGACGGGCATTGCCATTTCATGGAGCCGCCCAAGCCATACGCGGACAATATCGAAGGGTACGGGCGAGGGAGGCTCGAGGCCGAGGCGATGTCGGCCTTTGCCGACAGCCGCAGGCACTTGCTGCTGAACGGCGTGACCACGATTGCCGACATGGGCGGGTCGCTGGCCGCGTATCGGGGTCTGAGGGCAGCGTTGGACAAGGGGAGGATCATCGGGCCTGACCTCTACTTCTCGGGGCCGCAGATCACCGCGCCGGGCGGACATCCGGCCGGGACGACCTACGTGGGCAACCATGATCTGATTGATCTCGCGACATTCCAGGTGGACGACACTGCCGTTGTGCGCAGGAAGGTTGCGGTACTGGCCAAGGAGGGCGTGGATTTCATTTCGGCTGTGCATGACGGACGCGCGGGACATGACCGAAACTCGCCGGGAGTTTCGGATCGTGTCCCAAACGCTCCCCGTCTCAGGCTGGAAGTTGCGAAGGCGGCGATTGACGAGGCCCATCGGAAGGGGCTCAAGGCGTTTGCCTGCATTGGGTCCAGGGCCGGAGCAGACGATATGGTTCGCGCCGGCGCAGACGGCATAGAGAGTGTGTGTCTTGCCGGGTCCGGCGGGTTGCTGGACGCGAGACCCGAACCGGGGATCTTCTTCACTCCGACTGTCGCGGCCCGACTGGACGAACCGAGGTCAAACGCTCAGGGATTGATGCAGGCGCTTGAGGGTTCTCGGCAGCGCGGAGTCTCGATGGTCGTGGGCACGGACTTTCCGGCGTCAGGCGGGTTTCACTGCAGCGACGCCATCTTCCGGGAGATGGAGTGGTTCAGGGGTATGGGCATGCGGCAGGTCGAGGTATTGAGGGCCGCGACGTATGATGCGGCCCGAAAACTGGGCAAGGCGGATAGCCTTGGCCGAGTCGCGCCGGGGTATCAGGCCAATCTCTTGTTTGTGAAGGGGCCGGCCGATTCGGGCGCGCTGCTCGCTAGCCGCATCGAGCGGGTGATGCTTTCCGGACGGACCGTGGTGCAGGATGGGCGCGTGTGCCGGGACTGCGAAAGCGGGTTCCGCGAGAATTCGCTTTCTTACCTCGGCTATCCCTACTGGGACCCGCTCTTGTCGTGGATGGCCGGCGGAACCGTGACCGACTTCGACTTTCTGCGTACAGGCATCACTGCCGAGGTCGATTTCATGTACAGCATCCGGAACATGTGGTTCGCGAACACGGTGTTCGACCTGCCCAGCCCGATTCCGCGGACCGCGCTGCGGGCAGGCATGCACTTCGACAATCAGAACCGGCTGTTCTACGGTCTCGGTAATGAAACGCGCCTGGATGACACGACCGAGTATTCGAACCTGGTATTCAGGGAATGGGCGAGCGGCCGGACGACCATTTCCGGGTCGTGGAAGGCGCTGAGCTATCTGGTGTTCGATCAGACCGCGGTGGGCCGCTACAAGGACCGGGCGCTGCCTGAGACGCTGGCCGGAAGGAGCGGGGGAGACGAGATCGCTCTGTCACTCGCATTGGCGCACGACACGCGCGACCACCAGGCCAATCCGTGGTATGGCCACTATGTGAGTGTCGGCGCGCAGGTAGCGCCGGCAGTCTTTTCGCACGGACACGGTTTTCAGAAGGTGACATTCGATGCCCGAGGCTATGTATCGGTTGCGCACCGGCATGTGCTGGCGGGGAGGCTTCTGGGCCAGCACGCGTTCGGCGATGTGCCGTTCTACTATCTGCCCGAGTTCGGGGGCGACACGCTGGGCCGGGGCTACATGCCGTTCCGTTTCCGGGACCGGGTCTCGGTCATCGGACAGGTCGAGTATCGTTTCCCGATCTGGTCATTCCTGAGCGGGGCCGTGTTCGCGGAGGTCGGGCAGTTCCAGCCCACGGTCAACAAGCTTCGTCTGGACGGCTTCCACCCGGCAATCGGTTTCGGACCACGCGTCAACTTCGGGTCGAATGAGAGCGGAATTGTGGGCATCGACTTTGGGTTCACGCCCGAGGGGTGGAACCTGGTGCTGCACAACGGGCAAGTGTTCTGAGGCGGAGCCGGACAAAGCAGAATTCAGAAACCAGAAACCAGAATTCAGAATTGCGGACGCGGAGCGGGCAACCGCAGATGGTGGACCCGGACAAGCAAGGGGCGGCAGATGCCGCCCCTCGTTCCTCTCACTAACGTCTTCTAGGCGCGGGCAGAGAAGCTGACGTTGTCGAGCAGCAGAGCCGGGAACCGTCCCATTGGCGCATGCTGGACCGCGTCGCCGACCTCGATCATGTTCTTGAGGTCCTCGTAGACGTTGCCTGCGACCATTGCGTCTTTCACCACGCCGACAATCGCGCCGTTCTCGACCCACAGCCCGGGCGCGAGCCCGATCGAGTAGTCCCCGTGCATGAGGTTTCCTGAATGGGCTCCCATTACCCCAGCCACAACCACGCCGCGGCCCATCAACTTGAGCAGGTCCGACAGTGACTTGTCGCCCGGCGGAATCGTCATGTGTTCGAGCGACGACGCCGGCGGCGACGTGATGTCGTCGCGGAAACCGTTGCCGGTCGGCTCGGTGCCGGTTTTCGCGGCGTAGAACCGGTCGTTGTAGTAGCTCCGCAGGACTCCGTTTTCGAACAGCTTGAGGTTGCGGCAGGGAGTACCCTCGTCATCGAACGCGCGGGCGCCGGGCTCAGCATCGTTCAGCGGTTCGTCGGCGAGCGTGAAGCGATCGCCAAGTATCTTCTCGCCGATGCGGCCGGTCAGCGGGGATACTTTCTCGTACACGTTCCTGGCACTGGTAGCGCGGCCCAGGCGCCAGACCAGCGCATATACCGACCCAGGCAGGAAAAGCGCGCGAGTGCGGCCCGGCACGCCCTTTGTCTCCCGCATCGACGCGTTGTAGGTGTCGACGATGAACTGCAGGTCGGCGTCCGGGAACGCCGCGAACCCCTTCGCTGCGCGGGCGCGGCTGATGCTCGAGTAGGTGCCGGGAAATAGCACCTGAGCCATCGCGAAGTACTGCGTCGCCCGCGTCCGGACATCGACGCCCGTGCTCGTGAGCACCCGTACTTCGCTCTCGCCGCGGCCCGCACCGACGTTGACCTGACCTTTGACCCGTTCGGACAGGTAGTCGGTCACGCGGCGGCACTCTTCGGCCAGGAGCGCGTTGCCGCCGACCGGTTCGGCCGCGGTATCGAGTTGGGGCAGCTTGACCGGTTGGGGCAGGTCACCGGCGGCCTCGACGCCGCCGGCGAGCGCCGCGAGCGCATCCCGTACGAGGCCTTCGCGGTCGATGAGGTTGCGGGTGTAGGCGAAGCCCTGCTTGCCGTTCTTCACCAACGTGAGGGCCGTGCCTGAACGCATGGCGCTGTCCGCGCTCTTCAGACGGGCGTTTTCGAACCCGACGCCGTCCTGAGTCCCGCTTGCCTGGTACACAGTTGCGGCGTCGGCATGTTTGCGGGCGATTTCGAGCAGGCGTTCCATTATCTGCCTCCCACTACCAGGCTGTCGACGAGTACGTGCGGCGCGCCGTTACACGACCGGTGGTTGGTTTGGCCCTTGCCGCACGCGCCGACCTCGCGCAGCGTCAGGTCGTTGGCCACGGCGCTGATGTTCTTGAGCGTCGCGTACAGGTTGCCTGCGATGTTGATGTCGCGCAGCATGCGGCCGGGTTTGCCGTCCTTCACCTCGAACCCGAACTGGGCGCCGAACGTGAAGTTCTCGCCAGTGGTCTGGCCGCCCATGTGGTTACAGAGGTAGAGCCCGTCGCCGAGCCGGGCGAGGAGCTGTACCTTTGTCTCGCCGCGCGGTTCGATGAAGATGCAGCCCATCCGGATGATGGGAGCGTAGCGGTAGTCTTCGGCCACGCAGTGCCCGGTCACCGGCTCGCCGAATTCGGTGGCGGTGCGGCGCGAGTGCAGCCGGCCGGTGAGCACGCCATCTTTCATCAGTGCCACCGGGCGAGCCGCCACGCCTTCGTCGTCGTAGCGGTAGAACCCGAGCTGGCCGGGCCGCGTCGGGTCGTCGGTTATCGAGAGCACGCCGCTGCCGAGCTGTTCGCCGATGCGCATCTTCTCGCGGATGCTCGGCACGTCCTCAATGATGTCGGCCTCGGAGAAGTGGCCGAATGCTTCGTGGGTGAAGACTCCAGCCAGCGACTGGTCGAGCACCGCGCGGTATTCGCCGGCCTTCACCGGTTCGGCTTTGAGCAGGTCGACGCAGATCCTGACCCGGTCGCCCATCTCTGCCTCGCGGCCGCGCAGCCGCGCCATTCCGTCGCTGCCGCCGAAGCCGAACCGAACGGTCTGGGTCAGGCTGCCGTCCTTGGTCACGATTGTACCCATGATACGTGTTGTCACTAGTTCTTCACGCAGTCGGGCGCCCTCGGTCGAGACAAAGTACTTGTCGCGGGTCAGGTCCCAGTACGCGGCCTGCGTTGTCGCCACCCTGAGGTTGCTGAGCGCAATATCATTGTACCTGCGCAGCAGGTCGAGTTTCGCCTCGACTGGAACCGTGCGCGGGTCTTCATTCAGCCGCGGGTGCACTTCATCCCTGAGCGGCGGAACCGGAGCGAGGCGGACCGGCCTTGCCCCGCCGCGCGCGAGCAGTCCGGCGTTTTCCACGGCCGAGCGGGCGGCCTTTTCCGCATCTTCGGGCCGGGTGAACGAAACCTCGGACCAGCCGCCGTTCTTCAGTACGCGCCAGACGAATCCGTCGGTCGAACTGGCCGACAGCCCGGTCAGTTCGCGGCCGCTGAAGTCGATGCTGGTCTGCCGGGCCAGCTCGTAGCGCAGGTCCGCGTAGTCGGCCTGCACGAGCCCGAGCATTTTCTCCAATCGGTCAAACACGCGATCTCCTCTCGTCTTGCTCTCGGTCTGTACAAGATGTGACGCGATGGGGCAGAGTCAAGTTGCAGTCCTTGATGAACCGGAACGGCGCACGGGTTCGCTTGACCTGCGCGGCACATACTCTACAATCCGCGCCGATGCGAGATTCTATGCGCCCGGCGCAACAGGAGCAACAGTGAACGCAACAAAGACGAGTGCGGGTAGGACGATTCTGGCGGTCGCAGTGGCCGGTTTCTGGGTGGGAATGTGTGAGTTCGTGCGGAACCAGTTCATACTCAGCTCGGTGTGGCAGAATCACTACCGGGCGCTGGGCCTTGAGTTCCCGTCCAGTCCCGTGAACGGGGCGATGTGGATGCTCTGGTCGTTCATGTACGCGGGCACCGCCTTTGCCATCTCTCGGCGGTTCAGTCTCTGGCAGACTACCTTCATCGGCTGGTTCTTGGGCTGGGTGATGATGTGGATAGTCATCTGGAATCTTCTGGTCCTGCCGGTGGCTGCCCTGCCCGTCGCCATCCCGTTCAGCTTTGTCGAAGCGCTGGGCGCTGCTTTCATCTGCCGGAAGCTGGCCCGCCCCTGATGACGTGCCCGCCCTCGTGACCGGTCATGCGCTTCGATTTCACCGCCATTGAGTCCTTCACCGCCTATCGAGAGGGAAGGATATCCGCCCGTCACCTGCTTGAACACCCCGCATATCGGGCAGTCAGGCGGCATGCCGGGCGCTACGGCCGCAGCTTTGATGCAGCGGACATTGACGCGGCGGCGGCAGGCAGGCCCTCACCATTCTATGGCCTCGACCACCTACCCGAACATCTGCACCGAGTGCTTGGACTCGTAGCGGTAATCCGCAATCAAGAGCAGGCGTGGCGCGAGGGCGCGGAGAAGGCGCTGCTCCGGTTGTTCCCGGAGGCTGACCTCGACGTGACCGTCTATCCGATAGTTGGCTACGACATGGGCATCGGCCTCTCCGGCGTCGCCTGCCTGAACTGCAACTACGACGGCTATCTCAACGACCCAAGGGAGTTCCTTTTCTACGCGGTTCACGAGTGCGTTCACGTCATCTACGAGCGGCTGCACGCCGTCCCGGCGCTCCGGCAGGTGGCGACGGCCGCCGATTGGCTGGCATACTTCTGCCTGTGGCTGCAGAACGAAGGCTACGCCGTCTACGCGCCGCTCGGCATGCGGCGGGAGGCGGGCGCACTTGACGAGCGCGACTACAGGGTGCTGGTTGATAAGCCGCAGATGGACAGACTGCGGCGGGATGCGCTCGCGGCACTTACCGAACTATCGAGCGGGCGGATGCTTGCCCGAGAGCGGTACCTTGACCTCTGCTTTGGTGCGAGTCGAATCACCTATCGCGCCGGATGCGACCTGGTGCGGCTCATTGAGAAAACGGAAGGAATCGCCGCCGTGCGCCGAGCCTTCCGTCTTGACGGGCGCAACTACGTTTCCGCGTACGGCCGTCTGCTTGCCGCGGGCTGCTGAACGCGTGAACCGTCGCCCGGCCGGGAGCGTCGAATAAGCATGGAAAACCGAGTTAGGACGCTGACAGTCCTGTACATAATTCTGCTGCTCGTGGGCGCTGCCATCCTCACATCGTTTCTTCTGCGCAAGCCCAGGTACGTGGTATCGGTCTCGGGTTCGACCAGCTCCGACAGCATCGCGGCATACGAGCAACGCATCGGCGAACTGGGAGTTCGGATTGACTCGTTGAAGGCAGCCGTCGCACGGCACGGGGTGCTGGGTCGGCCTGCTGTCCGTCGCCGGATCGGGCAGGCCGAGCAGCAGCTTGCGGCCATGAAAGAGGCGGTAAGGATCTGGCGTTCGGCCCATGACATATACGGCGTCGGGCAGGCCTACCGGGAGTGCGTCCTGCTGTACGGAGGGGCGCAGTCGGCATGCCAGTCGCTGTCTTACGACACCCTCCCGCCCGAATCCGACACTCTTCATTTCACGCCCGAGTAGATCGACGGGTTCGTGTCGCCGGCGGTGGGCCGTTACCGGTATTCGTCCAGTAGTTGCGCAGCGTACGACACAACCGACGCGGCCAGCGGGTCAATCTGCTCGGTCCCAACATCGAGCAACTGGGCGGTAATGAACCGGTTCTCCGGCATCAGGACATAGGAAACCGAGACCGCCGACCCGTAGCCGGGGTCGGACGGATCTTCATCCATGCTGATGATATAGAGCTCCAGCGCTGCGCCGCTGGCTGACGCCGTCGGTCCCATATCTCCCTCGCGGAGACGGTCGCTGATCGCGGCGGCGAAGTCCGAGCCAGTGGCATCTTCACCTGAGTATTCCACATAGACACCGGCGACGTGACTCGTCACCACGCCGGAGCCATAGGCGAGTGGCGGTGCGTAGATGACGGGTCCGGGGAAAATCAGGAAGTCCCAGGATCCATGGAAACGATCGTACCGCCACCGATCATGCTCGCCGTGGAAAGTCCTTCCGTAGTCTCCGCGCCCGCCATACCGGTAGTTGGGTGCGTTGTTCTGATATCCCTCAGCCGGTGGGTTCAGGGGTGGATTCGGAGGCGCCGCAACCGGCGTGGCCTCGGTATTCGGCAGATTTACCACCCGCTGTCCTTCGTTCGCTGGCGCCCTGGGCTCCCGACGCGGCTCCGCAGACGGGCCCGCGTTTCTAACCTGCGGCGGCCGGAGCCCGGGTTGCGCTTCACCGGGCTGCAGCTGCTTGACCTCCGGCGGCCTCACCCGATCCTGTTCGCGCGATTGTGTATGGTCGTTTTCCCGCGGCCGTCGCTGCTCGTCGCCGGTCTCAGCGGCAAACACCAGGGCAGTAGCCGCCAGCACGACCAGCATACCCTTCAGATTCACTGCATATTTCACACACACTCCTTACAGTTATCGCGCCGCCTTGCCTCGATCCACCTGCTCATTAGACGAGTTGGCGCCGGGGCAGGAATCACGATTTGACGCGTCGGAGTCCAACAAGTTGTCGGGTGAGGACGGGCCGAGTACGCGGCAGCCGCCCGATTGCCGCTCGCCGAGCGGCTTGGCACCGTCCTCGCTCCTGCTTGACTCGGCGGCGGTCGCCCCTATACTGACTGACCGGTCAGTTTTCTCGAACCGCATCCATCGGTCACCAGTCGAGTCGGGACAGATGCGGTTCGTGCATTTGCAGCGAGGAAAGAAGCCAGGCAACGGGCCGGCGTTGCGATGACGATTCAGGATGCGACGAAAGAAGGCAGAGTATGGGCAGTAGAACGATTGCGGTCTTCGCCGGGTTGGTACTGGCCTTAATGTCCTGCTCGAAGTCGGCCGGGTCGGCCGGTGTCCGCGCCTCCGGGACGATTGAGGCGACCGACGTCGACGTCGCCGCCCAGGTGACCGGACAGGTGCGCGAGTTGCGGGTGGACGAGGGTAGCAGTGTGCAGGCGGGAGAAACGCTCGCGCTGCTTGACCGCGTTGCTCCGGCAGCCGCGGTCAGCCAGGCGCAGGCGAACGTTGGTCTGGCGCAGGCGGAGGCCCGTCGCGTGGATGCGCTCTTTGCTTCCGGAAACGCGACCAGGCAGGAGAAAGATAACGCCGATGCGCGGCTGGTCCAGGCTGAGGCAGCCCTGGTGCTGGCGCAGAAGACCCTCGATAATACCTGCGTCATATCGCCGCTCAGCGGTACGGTCACCAGCAAGGCGGTTGAGGTCGGGGACCTGGCGACGCCCGGAGCGGTTATCGTCTCAATCAGCAAGCTTGATACCGTGAAACTGACAATCTACGTCAGCGAGACCGAGCTCCCGAAGGTGAAACTCGGTTCCGTGGCGGAGGTGAAGATTGATGCCGCTCCCAGGCGGGTTTTCCCGGGGAGGGTTACGTTCATTTCCCCGACCGCTGAATTCACGCCCAAGAATATCCAGACTCGCGAGGACCGGGTGAAACTCGTGTTCGGCGTGAGAATCGAGATACCGAACCCGGACGGCATGCTCAAGCCCGGACTGCCTGCCGATGCCACCATCAAGGTAGCCGGCGAATAGCCGCTGGCTGTCTCCGTGCCTGACAACGTAATCGAGACCAGGCATCTGGCCAGGTCGTTCGACACTATCGATGCGGTCGTGGACCTGAACCTGGACGTAAGGCGCGGAGAGATGTTCAGTCTTGTCGGACCGGACGGCGCCGGCAAGAGCACGACCATGCGGATGCTGTGCGGCCTGGTCAAGCCGACGTCCGGCGCGGCTACCGTACTGGGATATGACCTCGTTTCTCAGGTGCGGCGCATCAAGCAGAAGGTCGGCTATTTCTCCCAGCAATTCACCCTCTACGGCGACCTGTCGGTGGACGAGAACATCGAGTTCTTTGCCGAAATCCACGACGTGCCGAACTTTCGGGCCCGGCGCGAAGAGCTTCTGCAATTCACCCGCCTGACGCCGTTCCGCAGGCGGCTGGCCGAGCAGTTGTCGGGAGGCATGAAACAAAAACTGGCGCTGGCCTGCACGCTCGTCCATACCCCGGAGATTATCTTGTTGGACGAACCGACTACGGGTGTGGACCCGGTTTCGCGTCGCGACTTCTGGGTGATACTGTCGAGCCTCCTCAAACAGGGGACGACAATCGTTATGACCACTCCCTACCTCGACGAGGCCGAGCGCAGCAGCCGCGTCGGGATGATCGACCAGGGAAAGCTCCTGACCGCCGACACTCCCGGGAACGTGAAGCGGCTGATGAAGGGAGCGGTGATCGAGATTGTGGCGCCCAAGATAAGGCAGGTTCGTGACATCGTGCGCCGCGTAAGCGGGACGGATGTGCAGATGTTCGGCGACCGGCTCAATGTGGTCGTACCCGACCTCGAGAGCGATTCGGCGCGAATTCGCATGCAGCTTGCCGATGCGGGAATTGCCGTCACGCACTGGCGGGTTACACCGCCCTCGCTGGAGAACGTGTTCATTTCTCTCTTGAAGCAGAAAGGGGCCTAGGAATCAAGGGGACTTGTTACGACGCGAGGGCGCCGGAAGCAGCGAATGCCGGAGCGGCTTCCGCTCCGCGGAACACCATTGAGGTCGAAGGCCTGACCAGGCGCTTCGGCCGGTTCACGGCGGTCGACAACGTGACATTCGACGTGGCGCGGGGTGAGATTCTCGGATTCCTTGGCGCCAACGGCGCGGGCAAGACTACCATCATCCGGATGCTGTGCGGGCTCCTGAGCCCGACCTCGGGTCGAGCAACGGTCGGCGGCTTCGACGTGGCCCGCCAGTCGGAGCAGGTGAAGTGCAGCATTGGTTACATGTCGCAGAAGTTCTCGCTCTACCCCGACCTGACCGTGGCCGAGAACCTCACCTTCTTCGGCGGCGTATACGGTATCCCGACTCAAAGGTTACGCGAGCGGACAGGGTGGGCACTGGAGATGGCCGGCCTCAGGGGGCGGGAAAAGAGCCTTACAGCCGAGCTTTCGGGCGGCTGGCGCCAGCGCCTCGCCCTCGGCTGCGCGATTCTGCACGAGCCGAAGATCGTCTTTCTCGACGAACCTACCAGCGGCGTTGACCCGGTATCGCGGCGCAACTTCTGGGAGCTCATCGACAAGCTGGCCGAGGCGGGCACGACTGTGTTTGTCACGACTCACTATCTCGACGAGGCCGAGTACTGCAACCGCGTAATGTTGATCCACGCCGGCCGCCTGATTGCCGGCGGCAGCCCCGGCGAGCTGAAGTCACGGACGTTCAAAACACCCATTCTCGAAGTGCGGAGCGACCGCCTGATCGACGCACTGGCCACGCTGCAGGAACAGAACTGGGCGCTCGAGACCGCCATTTTCGGCGATGCGCTGCACGTGCGGGTGGAGGATGAGGCTCGCGGCTCCGAGCTCATCCGGGCGGCGCTGGCCGGGCGCGGCATAACGGTTGAGAATATCGGGCGGATAGTACCCTCGCTCCAGGACGTTTTCATCGACCTGGTTGAGCACCAGCAGACGGGGGACAGCAGTGCTGCGTAGATGGCTGGTCCGCCTGCGGCGGGTGCGTCCGGTCGCAATGAAGGAGGTCCGCCAGATACTGCGCGACCGGCGCACGTTGATTGTGATGCTGGGCTTCCCGGTTTTCATGATGCTGCTCTTCGGCTACGCCCTGAACTTCGACGTCAAGCACATCCCGATGTCGGTGCTCGACAACGACCAGACCGGGCGAAGCCGCGACTTCGCCGAGAGCTTCCTGCACTCGGGATACTTCGAGTTCAGCCGCCACCTTTCAAGCGAACGCGAGGTTGACGAAGCGCTCGACGCCGGACTGGCCCAGGTCGTGCTCGTGATCCCGGCCGGTTTTGCCGACAGCCTCGCGCGCGGCAGCAACGTGGCGGTCCAGGTCGCGGTGGACGGGTCCAACTCCAATACGGCCTCAACGGTAATCGGCTATGCCGGCGCAATCATGCAGGCCTATTCCGAGGAGCTGCGGACGGCCGCGCTCGCGCGCATCGGCCGGACCAACGTGGCCCTGCCGATTGACTACCGGCCGCGCGTCTGGTACAACCCGGAACTCAAGAGCGCGAGCTTCCTGATTCCCGGCATCATCGTTCAGATCCTGCTGCTTATGACCGTCATCTCGACCTCGCTCTCGATTGTCCGCGAAAAGGAGCGGGGTACGATGGAACAGCTCGTAGTCTCGCCCCTGAATCCGCTGCAGGTAATAGTCGGCAAGAGCGTGCCCTACGTCGTGCTCTCTTTCATCGGGGCATCGGTCGTCGTCCTCTGTGGCTGGATTCTGTTCGGGGTGCCGGTGAAAGGCAGTTGGCTCTGGCTCTTCTTGGCGACGTCCGCGTTCCTCGTCGGAGGCCTTGGTATGGGGCTTCTGATATCCACTATCTCCGGCACTCAGCGAGCCGCCTACCAGTTCTCCGGACTCCTCACCATGCTGCCTTCGTTCCTTCTGTCCGGCTGGATCTTTCCGTTGCGCAACATGCCGATTCCGGTTCAGGTGGTGAGTTACATCATCCCGGCCCGTTACTTCCTGCCCATTCTACGGGCGGTTATCGTCAAGGGGGTGGGAATCGAGGCGTTCTGGCCGCAGATGGTCTTTCTGGTGGCCTTTGCTCTGGTAGTTGTCAGCCTGAGCACGGTGCGGCTGCGGAGACAGATGGCATGATGACCGGGCGAAATCAGAATTCAGAAACCAGAAGGCAGAAGTCAGAAGTTCGGATTCCGGACATTCTGCATTCTGAATTCTCCGGAGGCTTGTTGTGAGAACTATCCTCCACATCATGCGCAAGGAGTTCATCCAGATCCGGCGCGACCGCCGGATGTTTGTCATGTCCTTCCTCTCGCCGGTGATTCAGCTCGTCATCCTCGGCTACGCGGCGAATCTCGACGTCAACAACATTCCCATGCTCGTTTGCGACCAGGACCACTCCAATGCCAGTCGCGAGTTCGTCCAGCGGTTCACCAGCTCGGGCCAGTTTCGTCTGGTCGGGTATGTCGAGTCGCCCAACGGCATCGACGGGCCGATGGACCGGGGTGCGGCATCGCTCGCCCTGGTCCTGCCGCCCGGGTTCCAGAGCGATATCCAGGCGCACCGGACGGTCCAGGTCCAGGCGATTGCCGACGGTTCGGAGAGCAACTCGGCTGGCATCGGCCTCGGCTACGCGGCGCTCATCGTCGGCCAGTACTCGCAACAGGTACTGCTCGCGGCGTTCAACCGCAGCGGCGCCAATCTGAAGCTGCCGTCCATCAATCCCCAGGTTCGGGTCTGGTACAACCCGACCCTGAAGAGCCGGAACTTCATGGTCCCGGCGGTCCTGGCGATGGTGCTCCTAATGATGACCATGATGTTCACCGGTCTCGCGGTCGTGCGCGAAAAGGAAGCTGGAACCATGGAGCAACTCATCGTCACTCCCATCAAACCCTACCAGCTTATCATCGGTAAGCTCGCGCCGTTCGCCGCCTTGAGCATCGTGGACGTCGTTCTCGTGCTGCTCGTGGCAACGCTCTGGTTCCACGTTCCGCTAAAAGGGAGTATCCCGCTCCTGTTCGCGCTCTGCCTCGTCTTCGAGATTGCCACGCTGGGCCTGGGGCTCTTGATATCAACCGTCGCGAAGACCCAGCAGGAGGCAACGATGACGACCCAGTTCTTCATCATGCAACCAATGATGCAGCTCTCCGGCTTTGCCTTCCCGATCGCCAACATGCCGCTTGTCGTGCAGTTCGTCACGCACTTCCTGCCGCTGCGCTACTTCATGACCATCGTCCGGGGCATCTTCCTCAAAGGCGTCGGCATGGCAAGCCTCTGGCGCGACGCCCTCTCCCTGTTTGTCCTCGGCTGCCTGATCCTCGGCATCGCCATCTCCCGCTTCAACAAGCGCCTCGGCTGATCCGGAGCGGGCGGCGAGCTCGACGGTGCCGCGTTCGTATCCGGTGAGCCCATCCGCTGCAACACCACGACGCCGAGCCGCGCCTAATCGGTGATGGCTCCATCCCGATTGCTGACCCGCGGCATCGCGCTGCTCATTTCGTGCCTTGGTATCGGCCTCGCGGCGGTGCGCGCCGGCCGGGAGTCGGTCACGGGCGAGCGCGAACCGGCCGGCACGCTCACCGAAGCCGCGCCCGCGGTCGAGTCCCGCGCGCTTTGCGTACCGGATCGGATCAATCGGGGCCTTGTGAGCGAACCCGACAAATGGCTCGACAGCCTTGCCTGGTTTCTGACCCACGGGATTCAGTCCGATAGCCACAAGGTCCGGGCCATTCACGACTGGGTGACGCTCCACGTCCGCTACGACACGGCCGGTCTTGCGGGCGACGGCAGCGGCGGTCAGCGGGTCGGCGACGTCCTCCGCACCCGCCGTTCGGCCTGCGGCGGTTACGCGAACCTGTTCGGCGAGCTGTGCCGCTTGTCGGGCCTCAAATGCGTCACGGTCCAGGGATATGCGCGCGGCGCCGGCTTCCGCGTGCTCGACCGGCAGGCTCCCGGGCAGTTCGAACAC
>Ga0136653_10000950_pt1 | contig 15543 bp, 12 predicted proteins | sample LakKivw275mmetaG_FD_94866 | JGI IMG/M metagenome (GOLD analysis project Ga0136653, IMG submission 94866) | Anoxic lake water microbial communities from Lake Kivu, Rwanda to study Microbial Dark Matter (Phase II) - Lake Kivu water 275m metaG... | ecosystem: Environmental > Aquatic > Freshwater >...
ATCAAGCCCCAGTTCGAGTGGTCCCGGTATCAGCCGTTCTATAAGAATACGGTCATCGGACTCCATATCAGCTACGAATTCATCAAGTCCCTCGGCAGCGCGGGCATCCCGTTCTGGGAGCGCTTTTTCCTGGGAGGGGAACGCTCCATCCGGGGATATGAAATTTATTCCATCGGGCCTATCAACAGTTCCGGAACCAACCAGGGCGGGGAAAAATCCCTCATCATCAACGCGGAATACATCATCCCAGTGGGGGGACCGCTCAATCTCATCCTTTTCTGCGATGCCGGCAACGCTTTCACCCGGCACGCGACGGTCGATCTGGGCGACCTTTACACATCCATGGGCCTGGAGATGAGGATTTTCGTCCCGGCCCTCCGCGTCCCTTTCCGACTCATCTTCTCCCGCAACAACCGCCTGACGGCTTACAACGATTCCCACTTCGCTTTCCGGTTCGCTGTCGGCACGACGTTCTAGCGGACGCTTATCCGAGCTCGACAAGCTTGTAGGTCATGGCCCCCAGGCCGATCTTCTCGCCGTAGCTAAGCTGAACGGACCAGTCGCAGTCATAACCGGCGCGGAAGACATCTTTGCCCGCACTCCGGGCGATGACCAAATCGGCTGTGGCCTTGTCGATGGAAACAGGATCGGAGGATGCCAGGATGCCGATGTCTTCGACGATGGGGCGCTGGGTCCTGGCCATGCAATCGCAATCCTTGGTGATCTGGATTAGGAAGTTGATGAAACCCACCTTGCCCTTAAAATGAGACTGGACGGCCAGAGCGTACTCGGCCAACTTCTCCTGGAGACGGCGGGAGTCCTCGTCCCAGCGCATCTTGATTGCTCCAATTTTACAGACGACCAGGCATTCGCCGCAGCCGATGCATTTTCTGTCGTCGATAAGGACATGCCCTTCGGCTTGGACGATGGCGTCTTCGGGACAGTAATCCCTGCAGATCCCGCAATTGCGGCACTGTTTCGGATTGACACGGGGATGAACGACGGAGTGTTGGTCGAGCTTTCCGGCCCGCGATGCGCATCCCATGCCCATATTCTTGATAGCAGCGGCGAGGCCGGTTTGGACGTGGCCCGTAACATGGGTCAGGCAGAGGAGGGCATCCGAGTTCAGGAACGCGCTCCCGATCCTGGCCGATTGGATTCGAGCGCAACTCCCCTTCGAGTCCTGGGCGTCGCGCCCGACGAGGCCGTCGGCGATAATGACCGGGACATCGATGACGTCCGGCGTGAAGCCGTGGCTCCAAGCCAACCGGATGTGGTCAACGGAATTCGAACGATGACCGACATAGAGCGTGTTCGAATCTGTCAGGAAGGCCCGCGGCGTCCTCTTCTTGACCTCTCCGATGAGGCCTTTGAGCCAACGCGGCTTGATGTATCCCGAGTTATTCTTCTCGCCGAAATGGATCTTGAGGGCCAGGAAATCGTCTTCCTCAAGCTTCCTGTCGAGTCCGATTGCAAGGTAGGCTCGGCGGGACTTTTCTGAAAGCGATTCCGGACTTTCTTTCCCGTCGGCGGGAATGAAAAAAACTTGGCTCTTCATATTTTTTTATCCACGCTCCAAAACTAAGCCCCGAGCATGGCACCGGCGGCTTTCAGGCTTGAACCAGGCTCGAACCGATATCTCAGGGAATTCAACGTTCTCTCAATGCTCTCGAAAGCAAACAGGATCTCGTCCCGGGTCAGGTTGCCCATATGGCCCATACGAAAGACCTTGCCTCCGGTCTGGGCCAATCCCCCGGCCACGACGACGCCGTTTTCATAAAGTGTCGTCCGAAAGGCGTGGTCCTCGACCCCGGCCGGATAGGTCGGGACGGACATCGTTGATGCATAGAACGTCGGCTCCGTGAAAAAGCCGAATCCGAGCGCCTCCAGCCCCGCCCGGATCGAACGGGCAAAGAGATCATGCCGCTCGAACCTGGATTCGAGCCCTTCTTCAAGGATGATGCGCGTGGCTTCGAAAAAGGATCGAATCTCATTGACGCAGGGCGTCGAAAAATACTTGGCCGGATCCTTCATAATCGGCAGCCAACGGAGGATGTCGGAATAATAGGCGGGAATGGAGCCCAACTCTCGCCGTTTGGCCATCGCCCTCTCGGAGAAAACGCAGACGGCCAGGCCCGGAGGCGCTCCGAAGCATTTTTGGGCCGCCGTGAGCACGACGTCAATCCCCCAATCGTCCATTTTCTCGGGGATGCCGCCTGTGGCGCAGACTCCGTCGACGATGAAAAGCACGCCTGAACTTTTCGCGGCCCGGGCGTATTCTTCTATAGGGGCGCATGCCCCCGTAGCCGTGTCCACGTGAGTCGAAACGATGATGTCATAATTGTCTTTTTTGAGCCGTGCGTCTAGCTCCTCTGGGAGAACCGCCCTCCCCCACTCCGCTTCCATGACCTCGTGGTTGATGCCGAAAGTTCGGAGAATGTGGCCCATCCTCTCTCCAAAATAACCCTGCGAAAGGACAAGCACGCGATCCTTGCCCGCGGCCGCCGCGTTCAGGAGGGCCATTTCCATCGAAAGTGTCCCGGCCCCGGCGACGACGAACGCCTCACCCTCCGAGCAGAAGACAATCCTCTTTAGGTTCTCGCATCCCCCCCTGAGCTCGGCCTGCATCTCGGAACTTGTGTGGGCCACAGTGGGTTTGGCAAGGGCAGCCAGGATGCGTTCATGGACAGGACTGGGGCCCGGAATGAGCAGGAGTTTCTTTTTCGGCATCGTCATCATTTTTGCCCAGAATAGGCGCAAAATCAAGTCTGACCTCTTTTGCGGAAGCATCTCCTTTCGTGTGAGATGGAATTCAAGCTCGAGGCGTGCCCTCCGTCGGCCGCGGCCTGTCCCGGCGAGCCAGGCCGCTTCGGCTCCGGTCTCCGCTCTCCTCTCACTCCGGTCGAGGACCCTTGCCCGCTCCGACCTTCAACTGCCTCCTCCGGGCATCGCCCCTGCGCCATTGTCTAAATCACACGAAAGAAGATGCTTCTGTTTTTTGCTAAACGAACCCGTCTTTTGTTAAGATACAAAAATCATGATGAAAAGAATCCTAACGGTACCGATGGTTTTGGCCTTAATTTGCGCATCGTTTGCATCGACGGGGCAGGCGGATAAAGCCGACCTGGTCGTCAAAAACGGCAAAGTTTTCACCGCAAACGACGCTAAGCCCTGGGCTGAGGCAGTGGCCTGCAAGAGCGGGAAGATCATCGCGGTGGGAACGAGCCAGGATATCGATCGGTTCGTGGGGCCTGCCACAAGGGTCCTCAACGTTCGGGGCAGACTCGTTATCCCCGGATTGATAGACGCCCACGCCCATTTCTCTTCCGGCGGCCGATCCCTGATCTCTCTGAGTTTCCGCGGCGTCAACACGATCGCCAAAGTCCAGGAGATGGTCGCGGCCAAGATCAGGGAGCTGCTGCCGGGGGCGTTGGTCTCCGGAAGCGAGTATGACCACACCCTGTTCGCCGGCGGCAATTGGCCTACTAAGGAGGACCTGGACAAGGTTTCGCCGAATAACCCGGTCGTAATCCGCCGGGTCGACGGCCACTCCATTTGGGTTAACAGTCTGGCCTTGAAACGGTCGGGGATCAGCAAGGACACTGCAGACCCATTCGGTGGAGAGATCCTCAGAAACCCTAAGACCGGCGAGCCCACTGGCATTCTAACCGAGGCCGCGACGGCAATGGTCCGGATTCGGGGTGACGAAATCAAGTCCACCCCAGAGCAGGATATCCTACGGGGTTTGGAACATGCCGCCAGGCTCGGTCTCACGGGCGTCCATACGGATTCCGATCTTGTCGAGATCGAACTCTTTAATAAGCTCAAGTCTGAAGGCAGGCTCAGCTTGCGCGTTTATGCGTGGCTTCCTGTCGAAGGATTGGACTCCTACATCAGCAAAGGCATCCGTCAGGGCCAGGGCGACGACCTGGTGCGTGTCGGCTTTCAGAAGGTTTTTGTTGACGGGACCCTAGGCTCGGGGACGGCCCTGATGTTTGCTCCCTTCTCGGACGAGCCGGGAAAGTCAGGTGTTCCCCAGATGTCCGAAGCCGGGCTTAATCTGCTGTTCGAAAAGGCACAGGCAAACGGTTTCCAGACCGGGACCCACGCCATCGGCGATAAGGGGGTCAATTTGGTCCTCAACGCGGTAGAAAAGGCGCAGAAAAAGTTCGGGAGGAAGGACCTTCGTCACAGGACCGAGCACGCCCAGATCATCGTCCCAGAGGACGTCCCACGCTTTAAGGAGCTGGGAGTCATTGCATCCATGCAGCCCACCCACTGTACAACGGATATGCGCTTTTGCGAGCAACGGGTCGGCAAGGAAAGATCCAAGAACGCTTATATCTGGAGGACGCTTCTTGCGAACGGAGCCAAGATCGCCTTTGGGTCGGACTGGCCCGTCGAGCCCCTGGACCCGATGCGCGGACTTTACTCAGCTGTAACCCGGAAGAACATCGAGGGCGATTTCCCCGACGGAGGCTGGTTCCCCGAACAGAAACTGACCATGGAAGAAGCCATCAAACTCTTCACGTCGGGCTCTGCTTATGCCTCGTTTGGAGAGAACATCAAGGGGACGCTCGAGCCAGGGAAGCTCGCGGATATGGTCGTTTTGACCAAGGACCTTTTCACGATACTGCCCAGGGAAATCCTCACGACCGAGGCCGCGTATACGATCCTCGGCGGCAGAATCGTTTTTGAAAAGAATTAGCCAGCTTCAGACGCCGGACGGCCGGTCAAAGTCCCTGTCAATCGCCCTGGACCCGCCCCACTTCAAACAACGGTTCGCCCTTGACCGCAGGGGGGGTGCCGATGATATAGAGAATGACGCCGGCGAAGGGGGCCTTCATCTCCGCTTTCAGGTTACCCAGAAAGTCCATGACGTAGCCGACCTTCTGGCCCTTGGCCACAGTATGGCCCATCTCTGCCAGCGGATAGAACAGGCCATCCCAACTGGAGTTGACGACCTCATACTTATCGATCCAGACGGGTTCGGCCGCGGGTTCCGGCTCTCCTGCGATCATCTTCAAATGCCTCATGACACTCAAGCTGCCTTTGACGTTCATGGCAACGGACTTCTCGTCCGTGCCCCCGAGGAAACCCGCCTCGGTCGTGATGGCCGGCTTCCCCCGAAGGATGGCTGTATTCCCAAGATACTTCGAATCGGCCAGATCCCGAGTCCTCTCCTGGTCGATGATGATGGTCGGGATGCCGAAAGCTTGGGCTAGCCTCTTGGTCGCCTCGTTGAGGTTTTTGTCCCGGCTGATCATCCAATATGTATAAGGAATCAAGGCTTCGTTGCCGTCCCCGCAGTGCATGTCGATGATCCAGTCGCTCTTCATGATGACCTCATCGTTAAGAACGCGGGCGATGCGCTGGCTGAGGGTCCCGTTTGCATCACCCGGGAAGACACGGTTAAGGTTTTTCCAATCGAAAGGATTATAGTAGATCGTCCTTCTCTGGAAACTGGGCAGGTTGGCGATATGGACGAGGACGAGCGTCCCTTTGAGGACCGCCGGATCGATCATCCCTTTCAGCTGGTAGAGGGCCAGGATGGGTGGATACTCGCACCCATGAACGCCGGCAATAAGGGCCAACACGATTCCTTTCGTTTTGCCGTGGATGATTGTGACCGGAATGCTGGTTCCAACGCCCTCTTTTTCGGGCACCTCCAGATACCCCGAAACAGTCTCACCCGGGAGGGCTTTGAGGCTTCCCATAATGAACGGAACCGGCCCCTCCGTCCCGGCCGCAAGAGTTGCGGTCCCCGTTGAGGCCAGAAAAATGACGATCGAAAGCCCAGTGGTTATTAGACGCATAGCTTGTCCTTCCTTTTTGCTCGGAATCCGTGCCTTGGATCTTAAATCAATTCCGGATGGATGTCCATTAGGCAATTTCGGGACGTCAGTTGCTTATCGAAATGCAATTTGTTATAATCCCCCCGAAATTAAGTGTCTGGGAGGTTTGCCAATGGGTAAATACTTAGCAGTCCTCGCCGGCCTGATTGCCATGGCTGCAGGTCTTATCCTCGTCATCTTCGTTTGGTGGCGCGAATTCTACCATCTCATTTTCGGCTTTATCCCGCCCGTGCTGTTCTTCGGCGGTTTGATCGCCCTTATCGCCGGGATCTCAAGCATCAAGGACGCCCAGCGCACCAAGAAGCTCGAGGAAGAAACCTCCGAAAAAAAGGAAGAAGAGAAGTAAGGATTGACGCAGGGGGATTGAGCTTCCGGGTATTCCGTCTTACTGAATAACGGGTGTTCGTCCGCTCTCTAGCCGGGAAGGAAGGCTTGCCTGTTTTGAAAAATCTGTGCTAATATTTTTGTGGTGTTTCATTTTAGTATCGCCTTATTTTCTGGCCTTCTGGCCCTGCTTCCCCCCGTAACAAACGACATCCAGCAGGCCTGGATCCGGAATAGCGCGTCTGAACTCTTTAGGATCTTTTCCCAGACGGCCTCGCTGAACGTTTCACTTCCCGAGCCCATCCTTTTTTCAGACCAGCTATCCCGTGAGCAGGCTTACTTTCTCTTCGAGAGAATCTTCGCCACATACAAGACGTTCGAGTTCATTCCGGAACCCGGCCTTTTGACCTCCCCGGAGGGGGGCGGCTGCATCATCAAGGCCCGCTGGTCCTTTCGGAACATAAAGAACAACAGTCCCTACCTGTTTGAGGTCTTTTTTTACCTCATCCCCGATCCCGGGCCGCCCGGCAGGCCAGATGATACGCTCTGGAGGATCTCTGAGATCAAGGCGGAAAGGTTATGAGGAACAGCCTGCGGACGGCCTTCTTCGCGGGGGCAGTTCTCGCCTTTCTTTGTCTTGGTTTCTCCCTCATCGTGCCTTCGTTCATTGCCCGAAACTATGATCAGAAGAGCCTTGAGGGGTTGAAAACCCAGGCCCGAGAGGTTCGCCAGGAATTCGCTTCCCTTCTGACCTCATATGATCGGATGCTGGCACGCCTCCGCAGGGCACCGCCCTCCAAAGAAAAAGACCGGTCGTTTGCCTTCTTAAGAAGCCTCGGCCTCAGGATAGAAACGGAAGGCGCCGCTTGCTTCGGCCCGGACGACCGGATGGTTGTCTGGCTGGGAAACGTCGTCGATCTGGACGCCCATATTCGGCCGGGAGACCTGGGTTCTTTCTCAGCCCGTCGGTCTCCCTTTCTCGTTAGAGACAAAGCATCGTTCTACCTAGTCTCTATTGAGCCGGCGGCGGACGGCGGGCATCTGGCCTTGTTCCGCCTGTTGGCTTTTATTCCTCAGTTTCAGTCGTCCTACCTTAGGGAGTCCCACTTTCTCGGCCGAAAACTTCTGAAGAGGTCTCAAGTCGATTATTGGAACTTTCAGGAAGACGTATCCGGATTCGAGAAGATCTTCGCCAAGCACAACGACGAGTTTGTCGGGCAGCCTCGGCAGATGAACGAGATCAGAACGCTTTATTTCCCTCTTCGGGGGCCGGATAAAAGGATTCTAGCCACGGTCACCCTCAGTTCCCGCTCCCTCACCGAAAAGCTGTCCGGATTCCGGGAGAACGTTTTCTTCGTCTTCTTCGCCCTTCTGATCCTATCCCTGGTTAGTCTCCTCGCTTTCATAACCAGCTCCCCCGGCTTTTTTAGGGATGGAGACCCCTCGAAAGTCCTCCTCATCATTGCCGCGCTGGCCGCGATCAGACTCCTTTTCTTCCCCTTCAGCCGCCTTGAGCGGGTCCAATCGCTTTCAGTTTTTTCCCCTCGAGGAGCGGGATTTTTATCACTGGGCAACCTCACCCGGTCTCCGGCTGATATCCTGCTGACGGCCCTCGCGGTTGCTCTATTGTCCGGAGTCCTGGCCGTTATCGCGCGGCCTCTCTTCCGAACCGGAAAGAAGGATACGCAGCCGGTCTTGTCGATCGTCCTGAGCGCTGCCTCCCTCGCGGCCGCCGTATCCCTGATGTTCGCTTTTCAGGCTGTCGTCCGGCGTCTGGTCTTCAATTCTAATATTCCCCTCTTGAGTTTCAGGCCCGAGGTCTCTTTTATCTTCCTCCACCTGGGTCTCCTCTTTTTCCTTGCGACGGTGTTAACGGTTATGATCATTGCCCTGAGAGTGGCCGCTATATATGTGGCCAGCCCCGGCCTTTCTTTCGGCTTAGCCGTGTCTGCATTTACCGCCTTCATCATCCTATCGCGCGGGCCGTTTAGCCCATTCTCGACAGCCGTGTGTGCTTCGGTTTTGGCCTTCGCCCTCATCCTGGCTCACTCGCCGACCGCGATGAAAAGGAGGGAAGTTCTTTTCCTCGGTTTCTTTTTGGGAACTCTCTTTCTAGCCCAATCCATCGACCGAGCATCAGCCTCCAGAACCAGGTCGCTCATCGAGAACGTCCTCAAAAATGTCGTCCTGTCGCAAGAGCAGTGGGGCAGATTTCTCGTCGAGGAATCCCTCCCGGAGATCGATAAAAGGAGCACCTCCATCCTCTCCTTCCTCAAAGAGCCCGGCTCCCCCGATTTTGCCCACACTCTATGGGATAAAACCCTGACCGCCAAGTTCAACTGGTACTCGAGCCTGGAAATCATCGATTCTGAGGGAAACGCCCTCTCTCGATTTTCCTTGAACGTCCCCAAGCTCTACAGAGGGGAACTTTCTCTCCCGCCGAGCCAGACGTGGACCGTATCCCGGCAGTCGATTTCTTCCCTCGGGCGGGAAAAGGAATTCTTTGTCGGTTACAAGGATTGGTTCGAGGGAAACATCCGCCTCGGGAGGACTCTCCTTTCCCTCTCCTTGGACCCGGACATGCTGCCTTTTCTCTACTCGGCCAACCCTTATTTTGAATTGCTTCGGGCCGGTCCCGTCCCTTCTTTAAACGCCGTGGACTTCGGACTGGCCATTTTCGACGGAGAAGGAAGGCTGCTCTTCAATCCCCAGCGGATCTCATCCGGGATCCCGACGGACATCCTCGCCAAACTCGAAATCCCAGGAGCTTCGTTCTGGGGCAAGTTTACAAGCAAGTCCAGGGTCTTCGATTCCTATTATTTCCGGCAAGGCAAACGCGTCTTTTCCTTATTCACTCCCCGCAAGACAAACAGGGCTTATGTCGTCGAATTCCTCAAGCTTTTCTTCCTCGACCTCATCCTCGCTTCAGCCCTGGCCCTTCCGGTGACCTCAATCCGCCGCTGGAGACCTTTCAGGAACGTTTTCTGGTCATTTTCCAACCGGGTTTATGCGGCCTTTTTCGCGGTCGCTTTGGTCCCCCTTCTCCTCCTGACGTTCTTCACGCGGAACCTCTTCGACCGGATCTTTGCCGACCGCTTCGTCGAGGAAGCAGCCACCCATGCAACTATCGCCCGAAGCATCCTGGAGGACTTCGTCTATATCCAGGCCCAGGACCCGGAAGGTCTTCCTTCCCCGCCCGAAGACATGGTCCTCTGGGTCAGCGCGACCCTCTCCAACGACATCAATCTCTACCAGGACGCCAGACTCCTCGCCTCGAGCCGACGCGAATTCTTTGATGCTGGTCTTCTTCCCGGAGTTCTTGACGGCGAGATCTATTATAGATTGCGCACGGAGAAAGTCCCCTTCTGGATCCAGAGAAAACGGATCGGGGGGTATTCTTTTCAGACCCTGACCATCCCCTATGATTTCCGCGGCTCCACGTTTCTGGTCTCCCTCCCCTTTCCGTTTGAGAAGCAGGAGGCGGCGCGGGCCGCAGGAGAACTCGTTGAATTTCTTATCCTGATCTCAATTTTCTTTGCCGGCCTGGTTTTCCTCTTTGCCCGGGCGATCCGGGTGATGATCGTCGTCCCCGTCCGCAAGCTCCTGGCGGGAACGCACGAGGTCAGCCTCGGCAACCTTGAGGTCACAATCGACTACCCCTCCCAGGACGAAATGAAGACCCTCGTTGACGGCTTCAACGCCATGGTTCGCAATCTCAAGGCCCACCAGCAGGAGATCGCGGAGATGGGCAAAAAGATCGCCTGGGCAGAAATGGCCCGAAAAGTCGCCCATGAGATCAAGAACCCTCTCACCCCGATCCAGTTATCGGCCGAACACATCCTCAAGGTCTACGAGGACCGGGGGGAGGACCTCGATAAAACCCTCAAGGAATCCATTTCCTATATCATCGGAGAGGTCGAGAACCTTCGCCGGATATCCCAGGAGTTCATGGAGCTTGCCAGGGATACGACCCTCCGCAAGGAGCCCTGCGACCTCAAGGAGATATTGGAGGGGGTGCTCGCGCCCTACAAAAAGCTTCTGGCCTCTAGGATCCGTTTTCGGGAGACCTACGAAGGAGCCGATTTCAAATGCCTGGCCGATATAGCCAAGATCGGAACGGCGTTCCGGAACATCGTCACGAACGCCATCGAAGCGGTTAAGGAGACGGGCGAGATCGCAGTCCTTGTCCGGCACGGAGATCAGGGCCTGAGGGTTTCGATCCGGGACTCGGGGACGGGCATGTCCAGGGAGGTTCTGGATAAAATTTTCGAACCCTATTTCTCAACCAAGACGGCCGGAACTGGCCTAGGCCTTCCCATCGCCAAAAAGATCATCGAGGACCATGGCGGGTCGGTTCGGGTCGCCAGCGAGCCTGGCCGAGGGACGACCGTCACCGTTGTTCTGCCCTGAGGTCGCCTGGAATTTTTTCGCGTTTTATGGAAAAATAGCCTTCTCTCGAAAGGTAAGGTGACATGGCCAAAATCCTCGTGACCTATTTCAGCCGGACCGGAAACACAAAAAAGATCGCGGAAGCCATCCATGATTCTATTGGCCAAGACGCCGTCGTCCTTCCCCTGGATAAAGTCGAGGACCTGGGACCATACAGCCTGGTCTTCATCGGCTTTCCGGTCCAATCTCACAGCGTCCCCTATCAAGCCGAACTCTTCCTTAAGAAAATCCCCCCGGGGAAGAAGATTGCCCTGTTCTCCACCCATGGGTCTCTCCCGGGAATGCAGCTTTCGCGGCAAGCGCTGGAATACGCGTCCATCCTGGCGGCTAAAGCCAAGCTTCTGGGAACGTTCGCCTGCCGGGGAAAGGTGTCGATGCAAGCGCTTGAAGTCCTGGGCCGGTCTCCGGAACATGAAGAGTGGGCGGACATGGCAGCCTCGGCAAATACGCACCCCGACGAACACGATATCGCCGACGCCAAGGCCTTCGCCAAATGGGTCCTGACGATGAGCTCCCACGGGCATTATTAACAGGCAGGCCTTCTTCGCCAGCGTCGCCTGCTACGCTCACCTTGACGATGTATTCCTAATCATGAAATAATGCTTATTATTACAGGCTGGCCGGGACGGTTTCAGTCAGCTTGCGATTCTAAGGAGGGTCGGATGTTAAAAAAGATCATCGTGATTTTTCTCCTGGCGTTTCTGACGGTCTCCTGTGCCGTCAACCCGGTAACCGGAAAAAAGGAACTGAGCCTTATTTCCGAGAGCCAGGAGATTGAAATGGGCAAACAGACAGACAAAGAAGTCGCTGCCCAGTTCGGCCTTTATGACGACCCCGCCCTGGGGGCCTATGTCAGCAGGTTGGGTCTAGCCATGGCCGCTAAAACCCAGAGGCCGAGCCTCCCTTACCGCTTCGCCGTCCTGGACAGCCCGGTCGTCAACGCTTTTGCCGTGCCGGGGGGTTCGGTCTACGTCACCCGCGGCATCCTGGCCCTGATGAGTTCCGAGGCTGAGCTGGCTGCGATCCTCGGCCACGAGCTCGGTCACGTTAATGCCCGCCACTCCGTGCGGAGGATGAGCGAGCAGATGCTGGCCCAGATCGGTCTCGTCGCCGGAAGCGTCATCAGCAAGGAGTTCGCCAAGTTCGCGGGGCTGGCCGGAGTCGGCCTCCAGGTCCTCTTCTTAAAATACAGCCGGGACGACGAGCGGCAGGCCGATTCGCTCGGTGTCGATTATGCCCGGCTGAGCGGGTATAATCCCGCGGACATGGCCGTCACATTCGCTGCCCTAGAGAAGTTGGGCGACCTCTCAGGCGGCCGCTCCCTTCCCGGCTTCCTTTCAACCCATCCCCTTTCCTCCGAGAGGGTCCAGAACGTCCAGGCGATGCTGAGGCCCGAAGACCAGACGCTCGCCCGCAAGCCTGAGGCCTACCTCCTCACGGTCGAAAACATCGTCTACGGCGACGACCCCCGGCAAGGCTATGTCGAGGGCTCAGCGTTCTACCATCCAGTTCTCCGCTTCGAATTCGCCGTCCCCTCTGGCTGGAAGGTCGATAACACGCCGGCCCAGGTGACTCTCGTCTCGAGCGACCAGAACGGCGGTCTTATCCTTCAAGGCGATAAGACCGCCGACAGCCCGGAGGAATTCGGCCGGAAACAAGCTGTAGAGATCTCCAACTCAGGAGGCCAACTCCGGGGAGAAAACCGGACGACGATCAACGGTCTGGCCTGTTTCCAACAAGCCTACACGATCACCCAGGAAAACCAAGCTCAGATCCGGATGGTCCGGTCCTATGTAAAAAAAGGAGATTGGATCTATATCTTTTCGGCCATAAGCTCGGAGCAAGGCTTCCAAAAATATGAGCCTGATTTCAGGCGGATCGTAGGTTCCTTTCGAGAGCTGACGAATCCGAAGTTCATCAACCGAACGCCCAGGCGGCTGGACCTGGTCAAAGCCAACGGCTCGGATTCGCTTCAACAGATCTTTAAGAAAGCTGGAATGCCCGAAGCTGTGGAAGCCCAATTCGCCATTATGAACGGCTCAGACCTCAAAGCCGTCCCGACCGCAGGGAAGCTCATCAAGGTCGTCAAGTAATGGCCGGTCTGGCCGAGTGGACGCCGCCCGTCGCCTTTCAAAGGAGGGAATCACATTGAGCAAAGCAAGATGTGTTTTGGCTTTTGGCGTGCTGGTTGGGCTGCTGTTTGTGCCCAGCTGTGAAACTTTAGATCAGGTTACCCGCGCTCTTGTAAATCTGCGGCGGCTTCAGTTTAAGCTTGGAGGAATCCATAATTTTAGTCTCCTTGGAATCAATTTGTCCGGGAAATCCTTGCTGGCCGATTTTTCGGCTGAAGAAGGGCTCCATCTTGTCCAGGGCTTCGCCTCGAAACGGCTTCCGGCCGAATTGACGCTGGACATCCTTGTTCAGAATCCCAACGACGGAACCGGCGGCTCGACCAAAACAATTTCGACACTGACCAGCCTGGAATCGCGTCTTCTCATCGATGGATCGCCTACGGTTTATGGAAATATCGACAGCCCAATTGAAATTCCAGGAACGGGGCAAGCTTCGACCATCCCCTTGCGTATCTCAATCGACTTATATGAGTTTTTTGGTATGCTGGGTTATGAGAAGATCCTCAGTCTGGCTTTGGGCCTGGGAGGAAAGCAGAGAGACGCCACTCGGATTTCCCTTGACGCACAACCGAGAGTATCAACCCCCTTAGGAGAGATTCTCTATCCGGGACGAATCACAATCATTAGCACAGAATTTAGATAAATTCTCTTCGTCCGAAAACTCGTCTATCCCGAACCAACTAGAGAGCGCCCACGCCGACGCTGAACGTATCGCCCTGGCGGAGATCTCCGGTCTCTAGCCCCTTCTTGAACCAGCGAACCCTCTGTTCGGACGTACCATGGGTGAATGCGTCCGGGATGACATAGCCCTGCGTCTGGCGCTGGATTCGGTCGTCGCCGACCGCGCTGGCCGCGTTGAGCCCTTCCTCTATGTCTCCCTGCTCAAGGTACCCGGCTGCTTGACGGGCGTTATGAGCCCAAATTCCGGCCAGGAAATCGGCCTGAAGCTCCATCCGGACCATGAGTTGGTTGAACTCCCGTTCGCTCACCCGGCCCCGCTGGGACATGACCTGATCATTGATGCCGAGGAGCTTCTGGACGTGATGGCCGACTTCATGGGCGATAACATAACCCAAGGCAAAATCGCCCGGGGCCCCCAGCCTGCGCTGCATCTCCTCGAAAAAACTCAGGTCAAGATAGACCTTCTCGTCTTCCGGGCAGTAGAACGGGCCCGAAGCCGCTCCGGCGAATCCGCAGGTCGATTCAACCTGGTCCGAGAAAAGGACGAGCGTCGGTTGCCGATAGAGCTGTCCTCCCTCTCTGAATACGGTTCCCCAGACGTCCTCCGCGTCAGCCAGGACGACGGAGACAAAATCCCGCATCTCCACGTCTTTCGCACTAAGAGGCTGTTCCGCCCCTGGAGGCGAGATCGGTCCTTCTGTCCCCAGGGACTGCACGATCTCGTCCGGATTGCCGCCCAGAATAAAATAAAGGGCAACGATGATCAAGCCGCCCAGGCCTCCTCCCACCGCGAGGCCTTTCCCTCGAATCCCGCGCCGATCCTCGACGTTATCGCTCTTCCGTCTTCCTTGCCATCTCATGGGTTTCCTCCTCTCCCATCGTGACGAAGGATAGATGACCTAAAAATAGATGTCAAGAATGACCAGACGTCCTCCGGATCCTCTCGAACCCCGACACCCCCATAAACTCGAGAGGCTCTCTCTTCTCGATCTCATCGAAAAGCAGATTCAGGCCGAGCGTATCGCTCGAGACGTGGCCGGCGATGACCACGTTCAGATTGACCTTCTTGGCTTTGTCGAGGGCTTCCTCGCTGAAGTGCATCCCCACGAGGGTGCTCAACCCGGCAGCCGCATATCTTTCGAAGATATCTTTAGAGCCTTCAGTCCCGCCCGTCATATCCACGAAAATTTTGCCGCACTTATTGCCCTCCGAGCCGCTGACGATTTTAGGCGGGGCGTTTCTCCGGGAGGAGTTCCTGTATTCGGGAATCTCCTTCAAGAGCTTGATCAGGGCTCCCAAGGTCCGGGGAGATTTGTCCTGAAAGAGTTTCGCTAGAAAATCAGTGACGCAGTTGTCGGCGGGCGTATGGATGCACATCATCGGCAAGCCGAGAGCCCGGGCCGCGTCGACTGCTCTTTCGTGGTTGACGGGAAGCAAGCGGCGTTCGATCTCCCCAATCCTTTTTTCCATAAGCTGTTCGGTAATACTGATGGGAATTCCGAAAGCAGCCAGGAGGTCGGCTTGCAGCCTCATGACATCGTGCAGGCGGGCCAGGGCGTATCCCTCCGGGTGGTGGCTGATGATCAGATCTATTTTCTTCCCCCCGTCTCTGTTCAGGAGATAGGCCAGGAGGACTTCCCCCACCTCCATGTCGATGCCGACGATCGCCTTTTTCACTTTAAGATCCAGAGACCCATTAAGGATGCGCGTATCGGCGTAAGGATTGAAAAGCCTATCCCGATCGAATTCTCCCTTTTCGTCCTCAGAGAGCTTATTAAACTTCTCTTTTTCTTCCTTTAGAAGCCTCCGAATCTCCTCCCGGCCTCTCAAGTCAACGGCAATTCCTTTCTCGACGGCCTTCTTGTAAAGAGTATCAAGCTTCATGGTTCTCCTTTCTTGATCAGCTCCGCTAAATCGGCTGCCCTGGAGGCCAGTTTTTCCGCCTGCCGCCTAGCATCGGAGGCTTCCTCCTCGTCCGGGCGCCCCTCGTCCTCGAGGATGGCCGCCCGGTACGTCATCAGCCGGGCCGCTTCGATCGCCGACAGGACATCAGCCATTTCTTGGTCCAATCCTGGGCAATCATAGCCATGTGCCTTCAAGCC
>Ga0136653_10000952_pt1 | contig 15530 bp, 14 predicted proteins | sample LakKivw275mmetaG_FD_94866 | JGI IMG/M metagenome (GOLD analysis project Ga0136653, IMG submission 94866) | Anoxic lake water microbial communities from Lake Kivu, Rwanda to study Microbial Dark Matter (Phase II) - Lake Kivu water 275m metaG... | ecosystem: Environmental > Aquatic > Freshwater >...
GCCTTGCCTTGTATGGTTTGCTGGTAGAGGCGTGCGTTTTCGATGGCGATCGAGATCTGGTTGGCAACGGTCTGCGCCAGCTCCATTTCCTCGTCCGTGAAGACCCTTTTCTCGTCGGTGGCGTCGAGGCCAATTGTTCCTACGACCTCATCCCTCAGCAGAAGCGGCACGAGCAGGATGGACTTGACGCCGCGCTGCACCATCAACTCTCGGATGCTGGCGAGCATGGGATCGTGCTGCGCATCTTCGATGGCGAGAGGGCGTTTCGTGACCATGATGCGTTCCGCCGACAGATTGCCTCGCACGGGGATGGTGACGATGTTCGTGCCAGAGCGCTGTGGATACTCGGCCAGCAGGCGCCCGGACTTGTGTTCCTCGTCAAAGAGCACGACGCCGCACTGAGACACCCCAAACGCCTGCGGCAGGCCGGTCACGGTGGTGCGCAGGATTTCGGACAGGTTCAACGTCGCTGTGACAGCAAGGGAGATCTGATAGAGCAGAGCCAGCCGCTGCGCTCTGACCTGCAACTGCTCGAACAGCCTGGCGTTCTCGATTGCGGCAGCGGCCTGGCTGCCGATGGTCATGGCCAGATTGATCTGCTCCCGTCCGAAGCGCTTTCCAGGCTGGATCTGGTCCAGAGCCATTGCACCCGTGACGCGATTGCGCGCAAGCAAGGGCACCAGCAGTAGGCTGCGGACCGCAAAGGGGGCAATCCAGTCCCTGGGCAATGCGGCGATTTCGCGTTCGCCCAGCAAGAGTGGCAGCCGATCGCGCAGCATCGGCTGCAGCGCGGGCACTTCATTCAGTCGTTGCACATAAGTGCCGCGACGGAACTGCTCCCACAATTTGTCGTCGCTTGTGCCGGATGCGTATTGCGACATCAGCGGAAGAATGCGCTGCTCCTGCTCATCCAGCAGGAAGATGCTGCAGCGATGCGCCCCGCAAGCTTCAGCAGTGCGCTGTGCGATCAGCTTGAGCAGCGGGGTGAGCAGCAGGGTTGAGCCGCTGGCCTGGGCGATGTCCAGCAGCAGCAGTGACTCGTCCAGGCGCTGCTGCTCGGCGCCGCGCAGGCGCGCGTTCTCGACCGCCACCACCGTCTGACTAGCAATGGTTTCCAGCTCCTGCCTCTCGTCGGCGGTGTAGTTCAAGAGCGAGAGCTTCGGCCCCGCTATAAACACACCCACCAGCTTGTCCTCGGTGTGCATCGGAACGAACAACTGGGGTTCGAAGCGCTGTACCAGGTCCGCATCGGGGTTCTGCACAGCATAGGCCTGCATCTGCTCGTCAATGTCCGCACGCAGCAATGGCTTGTGCGCGCCGGCCAGCGCCACCACGACAGGGTGATCGGGCCGCCAGCGCATTTGGGGCACAGACCCTGGGAGCCCCTTGGCCGTCACCAGTTGGAAGTCACCCGTGTCCACAGCCTGTAAGAAAATGCCAGCGCGCTCGATCTTCATGGAGGCCGTGACTTCCTCTACGATCAGCTCGGTGAGCGCCTGCGGGTCCATGATGGTACCGGTGGTGGTCGCCAGGCGCAGGAGCAGGCGCTGCATCTCATACTGCTGCGGGAAGACCAGTCGGTTCACGACGGTTTGTGCAAAACGTCGCAACGGCGGGAAGAAGAGCGTCAGCAGCACCACTAGCCCTGCGACCAACCACAGCACCCACACTCCTTGCTGGATGATCCACCTTCTCAGCACCAGGAAGTTGAGCACGTATCCGCCGCCCACGACCGCAATCAGCACCAGGTACGTCAGCAGCTGCCTGAGCGCAGGGCTCACGTCGAACAAGCGGTAGCGCAGAATGCAGTAAGTGAGGATCAGAGCATTGACGACACTGCCCGCAATGTCCAAAGGAAACACACGCAGGGCAGGCAGTTGGGTAGCCATGCCACCCACCACCGAGTAGGCTGCGCCGATCAGTATGTAGCGGATCTTGCTGCGCAGGTCCGGATCTCTCGTATCGTGGTAACGCTGCTGCAGAGCTTGCACTGCCAGCCAGAAGAACGCCGCACCCCAAGGCAGCACCAGCGCGTATGCCAGGGGGCCTTGCTGCACATAGAACTTGAACTCGACCAGACGCGCGCTGGACACGATCCAGTTGGTGAAGAAGGCGAGCAGGACGAAGAACGCATACAAAGCATAGCCCGCGTGGAGACGGCGATCAGGCGTTTGGATGCCCACGTACTCACGCACAAAGTGGTAGAAGGTGATGGGCAGGCCCATGCAGCCAGCGGCGAGGATCCTGGCCCAAAGCATGGGGTCGCCCGCAAACAGACGGAGGCGGCCAGCGAACGAGGCGAAGCTCCAGGTCAGCATGCACAGCAAACTGAGAGCCAGGGTGCGATTGACGCGGCTGCGGTAGTTCGCCGCGAGCGTCACCGCCAGTAGGCTCAAGTACAGTATGGAACCGGCCAACGGCACAATGAAATAGGATGACAGCATCCTGGATACCCCGAGGGAAGACGCCCCGTCTGGTTGGTCCCTCTCCCCTACCCTACGCAAGTATACCACATCTGCCCCGTATTTGCAAGTTTATAGTTACCAATTCGAAACATTGCCGGGCAAAAATGCCTCAAAGTTGCAGACTAGTGTCTTCGCGCGGGGCACACACTACCTGTAGGGGTGACTGCGGGCTCTTCAGGCAAAAGAGGGGTAGCTAAATGTCGCGGCGGCCTTCCAGGGCCTGGGCAAGCGTGACCTCGTCCGCGTACTCCAGATCTCCGCCGATAGGCAGGCCGCGCGCCAGTCTGGTCACACGGATGCCAAGAGGAATGATCTGTCTGGCGATGTACATGGCGGTGGCCTCGCCTTCCAGATTGGGGTTGGTGGCCATCAGCACTTCACGCACCGTCCCGGATCTTGCGCGCACCAGAAGCTCGCGCACGCGCAGCTCTTCAGGGCCAATGCCATCCACGGGAGAGATCGCCCCATGCAGGACATGGTACAAGCCATGGTACTGTCTGGTGCGCTCGATGGCAAGCACGTCGAGCGGTTCCTCCACGACGCAGATCTGCGATGCATCGCGACTCGCATCGCTGCACACGGAGCAGGGGCTGCTTTCAGCGATATTGAAGCACACAGCGCAGACGACGGTGTGTTCTTTCACCTGCCGGATAGCTTCGGCCAGAGCGAGGGCCTGTTCCGCCGGCGCGCGCAGCAAGTAGTACGCCAGCCGCGAACCGGTCTTGGGCCCCACGCCGGGTAGGCGGCACAACTCCTCGATCAGTCTCGTGACGGCCTTGGGGGTAGCTGACATCACATCAGCCCAGGCAGATTGAGCGCGCCGGCCAGCGGCGACATCTTCTTCTCACTCAGCTCGCGCGACTGCTTGATGGCCTGATTGACCGCCGTGACAATCAGGTCCTGCAACATCTCCACATCTTCAGGCCGCACCGCCTCGGGATCAATGTGCACTGTACGCACTTCCTGTTGTCCCGTCATGACCACAGTCACCGCACCACCTCCCACCGAGGCCGTTACCGTCTCTTGCGCCAGTTCCTCCTGCGCTTGCAGCATCTGAGACTGGAGTTGCTGCACCTGTCTTAGCATATTGCTGCTGGAAGGCGGCTGATAACGCATCCGTCCTCCCTTGCCCTTGCTGCCCATCCTGACCTCCCCGCCGCTACTGCACGTCGATCACTTTGGCTCCGTAGCGCGCAATGGCCTCATTCACCACAGGGTTTCCCAGCAGCCTTTCCCGGCGGCTTGCTTCTGTATCGCGCTCCTTGGCCTGCCGATCACCCTCGCACAACGCGGTCTTGACGCGATAGGCTCGCTGTGTGATCTCCCTCAGAGCGTCTTCCGCCACCACCCGGTTCTTGCTCTCGTCCATCCTGTCCTTGTGGAAGCTATGGTAGAAGCCCAAGGTGACCACATCCTTCTCCACTGAGACCGGCTCACAGGACTTTAGCAGGGCCTCGACTGAGCGACTGCGCGGCCGGACCGCCTGCAAGAACGGGCCCCAATTGGCCTGGAGCCATTCCAGAGTGATTTCTGTGGCGCCGGCGCTCTGCACCGGCGGCTCAGTCTGAGGGCCGGGAGAGGCCAAAGGCTCTGCAACCTCAACAGCGGGCTCCCGAGGCGGCACTGCGGAGGCGGCACCCAGCGTTCGTCGCGCGCCACTCTCCGCATCGAATGCCGAGGGCGGCGGCGCTGCCGGTGGGGCAGACGGCATGATCGGGCGTACGCCAACAGGTCCTTTGTCGGGCAGGGGCTCCGTTTCGGGCAAGGCAGTGGATTCCACCAGAGCAAGCTCCAGTGGCAACTGGCCCCGCAGTACCGACTTGAGCTGGTTAGCCGCCTCGTTGAACTTGCGCAAGGTCTCCAACAGCCTGCGCAACGAGAAGGCTTCCGCCTGCGCGTTCATCACACCCAGAAGCTCCGGAGTCACAGCCAGCAGGGCGGCGCTGCCGTTCTTCAGCAGCAGCAAACCGCGCAAATGCTCCAAGACCTCCCGCGCAAGCTGGCGCGGCTCCACCCCAGCATTCAGGCCCTGGTCGATCCAATGCAGGCCGGCGCTGACGTCCCGCGCCGCAATTGCGGCAACGATTCCAGAAATGACTTCTTGCGGAGCGGTGCCCAGCACCCTGTGCACCTGGTCCAGGGTGATCTCCTCTGACCCGTACGATACGAGCTGATCCAGCAAGCTCTCGGCATCGCGGAAACTGCCGGCGGCATAACGCGCAATGGCATCCAAGGCCTCAGGCGCTGCGCGCACTTGTTCTCCCACACAGATGCGCTCCAGCTTCTGCCGCAGGCTCGGCAAAGGCACACGTCGAAAATCAAAGCGCTGGCAGCGCGAGAGCACGGTCAGGGGAATGCGGTGAGGCTCAGTTGTGGCCAGCACCAGGATGGCATGCGGCGGTGGCTCTTCCAGCGTCTTGAGCAGGGCGTTGAAGGCGGGGTCCGTCAGCATATGTACTTCATCAATCACGTAGACCTTGTAACGACACTCGCCCGGCGAGAAAGCGATCTTTTCACGTAGGGCGCGAATCTCATCTATGCCGCGATTGGAGGCGCCGTCGATCTCGATCAGGTCCAGCGCGCGTCCCTCGTTGATGCTGCGGCAGATGGCGCAACGATTGCAGGGCTCGCCATTCTGGGGATCCAGGCAGTTCACCGCCTTGGCCAACACGCGCGCAGTGGTAGTCTTGCCTGTGCCACGCGGTCCAGCCAGCAGGTAAGCGTGACCAATGCGGCCAGCGCGCAGCGCATTCAGCAGAGTCTGCGTCACGTGCTCCTGGCCGATGATTTCGCCAAACGTCTGAGAGCGCCAACGGCGGTACAGCGCCTGAGTCGCCATCCCTACCTCCTTGCGAGTGCCCATAGTTTAGCGCTGATGACGCCCAAATGCAACCGACGAGCCGAGCAGAGCCTCTACCTCCTCAGCCAACGCACCACGACGGCGGATCGCAGGGGGATGCGCAGTCAGATCCACAACCGTAGAGGCCACTCCGCCAGGGCAGCGACCGCCGTCCAGCACCAGCCCAACCCGGCCGCGCAGGTCTCGCACCACCTCCTCGGCGGTCAGAGCTTCTGGTCTGCCCGAGAGGTTCGCGCTCGTCGCGGCCAGAGGCATGCCCAACGACGAGATCAGTTCCAGCGTCACTGCATGCGCTGGTAGCCTCAGCGCCACGGCTCCGGTACCTGCGGTGAGCAGTTCCAGGACTGTGGCAGCTTTGGGGAGCACCAGCGTCACCGGCCCTGGCCAGAACCTCTGCATCAGCCGCCAGGCAAGTTCAGGCACGTCGCGGGCAACGCGCTCAACATCCTCGACTCGAGCGATCAGAAGCGGAATAGCTTTCTGGTGGTCACGTCCCTTGATTTCGTACAGCTTCTCAACGGCGGCAACCATCCCGCTGTGCGCCCCCAACCCATACACCGTGTCGGTAGGCAGCGCCACTACCTCACCTGCCTGCAAGGCCTGTACCGCCCGCGCCACGTTCCTGGGATCAGAGGCAGGCAACACGATCATCTCAGGCATCTGTTTCCGCCAGGACGAAGCGTTTGATGGGCTCGGCGGCACCATCCCGCTGCATGGGCGCAGCAAGGTAACGTGCAGCTTGTCTGACCCTGGGAGCGGCGTTGCCGACAGCCACACCCAACATGCCGGCCAGGATGGCCAGAGTCTGCCCCTTGGAGACGGCCTGAATGGCTCCATCCAAATCGAGCGCCAGCAAACGGGCTACCAAGCATCTCTTCTTTCTGTGTCTTTCCCCGCAACCTCGACAGCGCAGAACCAGGGCTGAGCGGTGCGCACCGCGCAGAGACCACATGCATTCTGGCTGCGGCAAGCGTTCGCTGCGTGAAGATGGGGACAAGAGACTGGTGGATGAGCTTGTGCTACGCAGCACTGTGAATCCCCAGATTGCGGTCCAGGTGCGCATAGTCTTGCCGCAGTTCAATGCGCGCCTGCCGGAACCAGCGTTGAGCCAACTGCATGGCTTGCGGGCCCTGATAGCCACCGATCTCCAACCAGATCACTCCACCTGGCAGCAGCCATGTTCCAGCCTGCTCCAACAGGGCGCGCACAAGTCGCAGTCCATCCTCCCCGCCTTCCAGGGCCAGGCGGGGCTCATAATCCAGGACATCCCGATCCAGCTTGGCCAGGTAGCCCGTGGAGATGTAGGGCAGGTTGGCCACGATCATGTGCACTCGCTCGGGCAGAGGCTCCAGCAGGTTGCCCACACGCAAGTGCACGCGACTCTCGACGTTGTGACGCACTGCGTTGAGCGCCGCCACCCCGAGGGCATCCACAGAGACGTCAGTGGCATACACCTTCGCCTCTGGCAGGTTCACTGCCAGATTGACCGCGACACAGCCGCTGCCAGTTCCCACATCAACCAGGGTCAGAGCGTGGGTACTGCGCTGCAATTGGCTGGCGCTCTCCAGCGCGTGCTGAACCAGCAGTTCAGTCTCCGGTCGTGGGATCAATACTCGACGGTCGACCAGCAGGTCCAGCCCATAGAACTCACGGTGGCCGACGATGTATGGCACAGGCTCATGCTGCGCGCGGCGTTCCACGAACGCTACAAAAGCCTGGCGCTGCTCCGCGGGCAGCTCGAACTCGGGGAAGGCGTACAATCGTGCTCGATTCCAGCCCAGTGCGTGCGCGAGCAGCACCTCTGAATCCAGACGCGGCGAGGGGACGCCCGCACCCGCAAGCACCGAGGCGGCCCAGCGCACAGCCTCGCGCACCGGCAAGGCGTCGGCCATCAGCGCGCTCATGGCCGCATCAGTTGACGCCGGCAGCGCGCAACCTTTCGGCCTGCTCCGCCGCCATCAACTGCTCAATGAACTCGTCCAGGTCGCCAGCCATTGTCGCTTCAATGCGAAAGCTGGAGAAATTGATGCGATGATCCGTGACGCGGTTCTGGGGAAAATTGTATGTGCGCACTTTCTCGCTGCGCTCGGCGCTTCCCACCTGAGAGCGACGCGTTGCATCCAATTCGCTGTGCGCCTTGTTCTGTTCCATCTCGTACAACCGGGCGCGCAGAATGGACAGAGCGCGCATTTTGTTCTGCAACTGCGAGCGCTCGTCCTGGCACTGTGCGATAAGTCCAGTGGGCAGGTGCGTGATGCGCACCGCCGAGTCTGTGGTGTTCACGCTCTGGCCGCCATGCCCGCCGGATCGAAACACGTCGATTTGCAGGTCCTCCGGCTTGATCTCGACCTCGACCTCATCCGCCTGCGGCAAGACGGCCACCGTCGCGGTCGAGGTATGGATACGCCCGCTCGCCTCCGTGACGGGCACACGCTGCACGCGGTGCACCCCGCTCTCATGCTTCAATCGTGAATAGGCGCCCTCGCCCTTGACTCCGAAGATGACTTCTTTGAAGCCGCCGATGCCCGTGATGTTGGAGCTGAGCAGCTCGGTCTTCCAACCATGTGTTTCGGCATAGCGCACGTACATGCGATAAAGGTCAGCGGCAAAGAGCGCAGCTTCCTCTCCTCCGGTGCCCGCACGGATCTCCACGATCACGTCACGCTCATCGTTCGGGTCCTTTGGCACCAGAAGCAACTGCAGCTGGTTTCGTAGCTCACTCTGCTGCGTCTGAAGCTGCTCGAGCTCGCCTCGCACCAGCGTGCGCATGTCTTCGTCCATCTCATCGTCCAGCATGCTCTGAGTATCGGCCAGTTGTCGCTCCACAGAGCGGGACTTGCGATAAGTCTCTACTAGTTCGGCCAACCCGGCGCGCTCACGGGCATAGTCGCGGATACGGGCATAGTCCGAGGCCACCTGTGGGTCCGCCAGCAGGCGTTCCAGCTCGTTATAGCGTTGTTCTACCTGCGCCAAACGCGCTTCAATGGATAGGCTGTTCATAGGTCCCTTGACGAACAAAGAGCCCCTCACGTGCTCGGGGCTGGATGATTTGCTACCTCCACATTATACTGATTCGCGTCCCGGCTGGCAAACGCCGCTTCTTCGTTGAAGGGGCAGGTCGACGGCAAGAGGCTTGACCAATCCACTACTCTGGGGTAAGCTTGGCTCTGATGTTGACCGAATTGCCCTGTGCCAGTTGCATAGTGGATGACCTGCGTGGCGCGCTCGAAACGACCGTCCAGGACGAAGCCGAGCGTCTTGCCATCCTGCGCGAGGCTCTGGCCTGGCTGGGCGATGAGTTTGACTTGCAGCGCATCCCTTCATACTACATCACGCGCGTCCATCGCCTGCTCAAACGGCGCACCGGCCAGGAGATGCCATTTCGGCTGCTGCGCGAACGCTGCAACGCAGCCGGCATGTCCATGCGGCAGCGTCTGGCACAACGCCTGCCCGCGCCAGACCAGCCTGTGGAGCGCATGCGCGAGTTGGTGCTTGGGGTCATTGCAGGCAATCACCTGGACTTTCGCACTGTGGGCACGGGTTATGACCTGTCTACCGCAGATCTAGGCGCTCAACTGGAAGCAATAGTGGCCGAAGGGCTGGCAATCGACCAGTCGGCCGCGCTCTTGGAGCGGGCCATGCAAGGCGGGCGGGTTCTCTACTTGGCAGACAACGTGGGAGAAATCGCCCTGGACGCTTTGCTCGTGTCGGAGCTGCAGCGTTATGGCGGCCAAGTAGCTATGGCCGTAAAGGGCGGCCCCATCACCAGCGACGCGGTGCTCGCGGACGCGCAAGCAACTGGTCTGGACGAGCTGGCTCCGATCATTCTGACCGGACCCGACACCCTGGGCCTACCGTTGGATGAGATGTCAAGCGAGCTCGAGGCTGCTCTGCGCACGGCAGACTATGTGGTGAGCAAGGGACAGGCGAACTACTATGCTTGCTCTGAGCTTGCACCGCAGCTCAAGGCAGATGTCTTCTGTCTGCTTCGCACCAAGTGCATGGTCGCCGCGGCCAGCCTGGGACTCACTCAACCCCGGGCAAACATAGCGGCTCTGCTACCTCACTAGGAGCAACTGGTGCTAGTTGCACCAAAGGAGACCAAAGACGGTGAGCGAAATCTCGAGGGCGATTCTGATCATTCTGGACAGCGTAGGAGTGGGCGAGCTGCCGGATGCCGACCGCTACGGTGATGTGGGGTCCGACACCCTGGGGAACCTGGCGCAGGCACTGGGAGGCCTGCACCTCCCGCATCTGCAAAGTCTGGGGCTAGGCAACCTCCATGCCATTCAGGGTGTGCCACCAGCAGCCTCTCCCCTGGCTGCGTTTGGGCGCATGGCAGAGCGCTCTGCGGGCAAGGACACCACGATCGGTCACTGGGAGATCGCCGGCGTCATCTCGTTACAGCCTCTACCCACCTATCCGCAGGGCTTCCCGGCTGAGATCATCGCCGACTATGAGCAACGCATCGGGCGCAAGACTCTGGGCAACTACCCGGCTTCGGGGACAGTCATCATTGAGCAGTTGGGCGCGGAGCACATGCGCACCGGATTCCCGATCGTGTACACCAGCGCGGACAGCGTCTTCCAGGTAGCAGCGCATGAGGAGATCATCCCAATCGACGAGCTCTACCGCATCTGCCAGATCGCACGAGACATGCTCAAGGGCGAGCACAACGTCGGCCGCGTGATTGCACGTCCGTTCCTCGGCCAGCCTGGTGCCTTCCAGCGCACCGACAGACGCCGTGACTTTTCCGCCCCACCCCCGGAACCGACTTTGCTGGACCACGTCACACAGGCCGGCCAAACCGTATGGGCAGTAGGCAAGATTGAGGACATCTTTGCTGGCCAGGGCATCAGCCGGGCTGTGCACACGCACAACAACATGGATGGCGTGGACAGGACCCTCGAAGCAATGCGCGACGCGGGGCCTGGCTTGATCTTCACCAATCTGGTAGACTTTGACATGGTGTACGGGCACCGTAACAACGCCCGGGGCTATGCCGACGCTTTGCAGGCTGTCGATGCACGCCTGCCCCAAATCCTTCAAGCCCTACGCAAAGACGATGTGCTCATCTTCACGGCAGACCACGGGTGTGATCCGACTACATCCAGCACGGATCATTCGCGTGAATACGTTCCGTTGCTCGTGTATGGCGCGTCCATCCGCCCAGGCGTGCGCCTGGGCACGCGAGCTACGTTTGCTGACCTAGGAGCGAGCATAGCGGACTGGCTAGAGGTGCAACCTTTGCGGGCTGGGGCCAGCTTCGCCCAGCAGTTGCTCAAGCCTTAGTCCCTCCACATTGCAGTCCGACAGCAGACAAGTGGGCAAAGAGAGTTGAAGACCAGCGACTTCCATTATGATCTGCCTAAGGAGTTAATCGCGCAGACGCCCATCGAGCCACGCGATGCTTCGCGTTTGTTGGTGCTTTCTCGACGTGACGGATCCATCCATCATCGTCACTTCGAAGACATCCGCGAATATGTGCATCCCGGCGACCTGTTGGTAGCCAATGAAAGCCGCGTCATGCGGGCACGCCTATTCGGGCACAAGGTCCCGACGGGCGGCCAGGTGGAGATGCTGCTCCTCAAGAAACTTGACGATGGCAGCTGGGAAGTGCTGCTCAAGCCGGGACGTCGAGTCCAACCTGGTGCCACAATAGCGATTGACGGGCGGCCATCCGCAGGCCAGAGCGCTGAAGATGCCGCGTTTGGGCAAGTCCAGGCAAAGGTGGTGGGATGCACTGAGGCTGGCGGAAGGGTAGTGCGGTTCTCGATGCCCATCGAGCCGCTGCTGGAGCGCATCGGAGCCATGCCTCTGCCACCCTACATTCACACGCCGCTGGCTGACCCCGAGCGCTACCAGACCGTCTACGCCCATGCGTCCGGCTCTGTGGCCGCGCCGACTGCGGGCTTGCACTTTACGCCAGAGCTCATGCAAGAGCTGCGGGCACGGGGGGCTCACTTCGCCTTTGTCACGCTGCACGTCAGCATGGACACATTCCGCCCGGTGCAGGCAGAACGGCTCGAGGAGCATCACATGTACAGCGAGTACTGTGAGCTGCCTTTGCAGACCTCAGCTGCCATCCAGGCCGCCCGTGCTGCCGGCGGTCGCATCATCGCGATCGGCACCACCAGCGTGCGCACCATCGAGAGCGCAGCACTGCACGCGAGTGGCGGCGCATCGGAGATCCCGTCCTTTTCTGGCACGACCGACCTCTTCATCTATCCTGGGTTCCGCTTCAGAGCCGTGCAGGCCATGGTCACCAACTTTCACCTGCCGCGCTCATCGCTGCTCATGCTGGTCGCGGCATTCACCGGCAAGGAGCTACTGGACCGCGCCTATCGCGAGGCCATCCGCGAGCGCTACCGGTTCTACAGCTTCGGAGACGCCATGTTGATCCTGTAGGCGCAGAACGCTTCCGCGGGCCTCATATATCACGCTGTGGAAGCACGCACCAACGGGAGTGGGGGATAGGACGGCTTTGGGCATGCAGACAGAGGACACAGAGGCACGCAGCATTCACATCACCCCGGACCTGGCCATTCCTATGAGCGAGGTCGAATTCCAGTTCTCGCGCAGCGGCGGTCCGGGCGGACAAAACGTGAATCGTCGCGAGACGCGCGTAGAGCTGCTGTTTGACCTTGGGCACTCCCCCAGCCTGGGGGAGGCAGAGCGCGAGCGCTTGTTGGCGCGGCTGGCCGGCCAGGTAGACAGCCGCGGCATCCTGCGCATCGTGGTGAACGCGGAGCGCAGCCAGTTGCTGAACCGCCAGTTGGCACTGACACGCTTTGTCGAGTTGATGCGACGCGGGCTGCACGTGCCTCGCCAGCGCCGTCCCACGCGCCCATCCAGAGCCACCATCGAGCAGCGACTGGCTCAGAAGCGTCGGCGCGCCCAACGCAAGGTGTTGCGCGGCCGCGTGCAGAACCACGAGATGTAGCCCGGGGCAGAAGCAGCGGCCAGCCAAGCCGCACACCACTGCCCGCAAGCCAGACCCGATCTACCTGAACGCGGGATGCACTTTCTTTCAACACGCTTAGCATTCTTCATTTGACTGTAATAGCTTGTTGTGTTATTCTCCGTAGCCAGGCGATAGCATTAGGCTGGGCCTGGCAGGAGGCGCATATGCCCAAGTACTGTGTCGTGGTTGCTGGCAACATCGGCGCGGGAAAGACTTCTCTTGCCAGGCTCATGGCAGCACGACTTGGCTGGGACGCCTCCTACGAATCGGTGGATGATAACCCCTACTTAGCAGACTTTTACCGCGACATGAAGACTTGGAGTTTCCACCTGCAGGTCTTCTTCTTGGGGCATCGGGCCAAGACGCATCGCCATTTGTGCAGCGTGCACCCGGTCTCCAGCATCCTGGACCGCAGCATCTACGAGGACGCAGAGATCTTCGCGCGCGCACTGCACGCCATGGGAAACATGCAGGAGCGCGACCTGCATGCCTACCGCACCGTCTATGACGAGATCATTCGGGAACTGCCCGCGCCCAGTCTGCTGGTCTATCTGCGTGCCAGCGTGCCCACGCTGATGGACCGCATTCAGAAGCGCAGTCGGACCATCGAGAGCGGAATCACGCAGGACTACCTGTCTCTGCTGAATTCGTTCTATGAGGAATGGATGGAGCGCTTTGATCTATGCCCTGTCCTGACCATACCCAGCGATGAGCTGGATTTTGTCCAGCACGAGCAACACCTGACAACCATCGTGGGTCGCATACTGGATCGCCTGAAGGGTAAGGAAGAGATCTCCTTTGCGCGGTAGGTTCGAGAAGCCGACAGGTTTCAAGTTTGCGCTATGTGTATGATTTGCATCTTATGCAAAGCCCGTGTATAATGGGATTATGGAGTATCGAAATCCGATGGCCGGCCGTCTATCAGGTAAGAGCAAAGGAGTACAAGATGCAGAAGAAGATTGAAGAGTTCCTGACATCCCTTGAAGTGGAAAAGGGGTACTCCGAGAATACCAGGGTGGCATACAAGAACGACTTGGGCCAATTCCTGCACTACCTGGGAAACAAAACCGTGCCGCGCGTCGAATCCTGGGAAGTGGTAAGGAAAGATCACCTGGTCGCCTACATTCTATACTTAAAGGGCGACCGTGAGTACACGTCCACGACGGTGGCGAGAAAAGTGGCAGCGATCAAGTCCTTTTTCCATTTCCTGGTGGGCGAAGGATTCATCAAGGACGACCCCACAGCCACTCTGGACTCTCCACGAGTCAAGAAGTACTTGCCCAGGGCAATTTCGCAGGAAGACGTAGAGAAGCTGCTGGAGGCACCAGGTGTCAAAGGCACTCCCCGCGCTCTGCGGGATCGGGCCATCCTGGAGCTACTGTACGCGACAGGGATGCGCGTAAGCGAATTGGTGGCACTGAATACCGGCGATGTAGACTTGGCATCCGCCAGCGTGCGTTGTTTTGGCAAGGGCGGCAAGGAGCGCGTGATCCCCATCTACGAACGCGCCGTCCAGGCCGTCGAAGCCTACCGCACCAAGGGACGCATCCATCTCCTGCACCAACCGGAGCAGAAGGCGCTCTTCCTGAACCAGCGTGGTGAGCGGCTGACTCGACAGGGCCTGTGGCTTATCGTCAAGGGCTACGTCAAGGAGGCGGGCATCCCAGTGCCAGTGACTCCCCATACCCTGCGGCATTCTTTTGCCACCCACATGTTACGCGGCGGTGCAGACTTGCGCAACGTGCAGGAGCTACTCGGCCACGCCAACATCGCAACCACTCAAGTCTATACGCAAGTCAGTAACGAACGCCTGCGCGAAGTCTATGACGAAGCCCACCCACGTGCCAAGTAGTCAATGCAGCCATCACACATGAACTTGCAGTTCTCTCAGAGCGAGATGCGTGAAGCCGCAGACTGGATCACCCAGACGACTCAGCTGCGGCCGCGATTGGGCCTGATCTTGGGGTCGGGTCTGGCCGGGCTTGCCTCCGAGGTCGAGCAGGCTGTGACGATTCCCTTTGACCACGTGCCTCACTTTGTGCCATCCACGGTAGAGGGCCATCCAGGCGAGTTGGTAGTGGGGAAGCTCCAGGGTCACCCGACGATGCTCATGCGCGGCCGGACCCACTACTACGAAGGTTACAGCATGCAGCAGGTGACCTTCCCAATTCGAGTCATGTGGGCGCTGGGCGTCAAGTACCTGATTCTCACCAACGCAGCGGGAGGTTTGAATCCAACCTTCAGGGCCGGCGACCTGATGCTCATCACAGACCATATCGGCCTCTCGAACATGGTCGGGCTAAACCCCTTGCGCGGACCCAACGATCCGGAAATCGGTCCTCGCTTCCCGGACATGTCGTGCGTCTACGACGGAGAGCTGCGCGCGCTGGTGCTCCAAGTCGCGCAGGAGCTGGGCATCCTGATGCGTCAGGGAGTGTACGTGATCTCTTCCGGGCCCAGTTTCGAAACCCCGGCCGATCTGAGGTTCCTGCGTCTAATCGGGGCTGATGCGGTGGGCATGTCCACGGTGCCGGAGGCTACAGTCGCCCACCACGCAGGCATTCGCGTTGTGGGCATCTCGGGCATCAGCAACGTGGCCCAACTGGAGCCCGGCGGAGTAGAGGTCTCTCACCAGGAAGTGCTTGAGGCCGGCAAGAAGCTCACGGCCAGCTTGGTACCCCTAATCCGAGAAGTCGCGCGCAGGCTGGAGCCATAGGCTCCAGCGAAGGCGTCTGAGAGGTTGACCCCTCCCGCGGGCGACATACGATCATGAGTACTCCGAGCGTGCTGGTCATGAGGCGAGTTCATGCTCTGGCCTGCGAACGCCGCTGTGCAAGCCATGCATTGGGAGATGTGCGGAGATGACCGTCGCCATAGCACTGGCGTATATCAAGACCTACTACACGTGGATCGTCGCGGTGGGTCTTGCCATCCTGATCTGGTGCCTCCGCGAGTTCTACGAGGGGCGACGGGGCCGCAAGCAGACCATCTTCTCCCTGGAGAGGGAGCTGGCCAGCTCGCGAGAGAGCCGCGCCCGCGTGGCGCTGGTCGTAGTGCTGGTGCTATTGGCCTTGTTCACTGTGCTGCGGTTCGCCGTCGTTCCGTCCAGCCCCCTGCCTTCAGTACGCGAGCCAACTCCCACACAGGTGTTGATATTGCTTCCTACCAGCACGCAGGCACCTCCCACTCCAACCAGAACGCGCATCCCCACCCGGCCCCAACCCACCAGGTTGCTGCCTAC
>Ga0136653_10000953_pt1 | contig 15528 bp, 16 predicted proteins | sample LakKivw275mmetaG_FD_94866 | JGI IMG/M metagenome (GOLD analysis project Ga0136653, IMG submission 94866) | Anoxic lake water microbial communities from Lake Kivu, Rwanda to study Microbial Dark Matter (Phase II) - Lake Kivu water 275m metaG... | ecosystem: Environmental > Aquatic > Freshwater >...
AGTGGCTCGAAGCCCATTCCATCCCCGTTTTCCCCTCAGGCGCGATCGCTATCAAGTGCCTGTCGGCGCTCAACCGTTATCGCCGGATTTCACGAGCTTCCTGACGGTGTCAGCCAGGCTTATTAACGGCAGTATTTCAGCCTGTTTGTCCCTGCGCCATTTTACTTCGGCGGCGTTGTTTTGCAGTGTGCGCGCGCTGATCACGATGCGCAGTGGTATGCCGATCAGGTCGGCATCGTTGAACTTCACCCCGGGCGATTCGGGCCTATCGTCCAGCAGCACCTCTATACCTGCCGATGTCAGTTCCGCGTAGAGCTTTTCTGCTGCCTGCATTACCGGAGCGTCCTCAATTTTCAAAGGGCAAAGGCAGACCTGGAAAGGCGCTATGGGCAGCGGCCAGATGATGCCCTTGTCGTCATGGCTTTGCTCGATCGCTGCGGCCAGCAGGCGTCCCACGCCGATGCCGTAGCACCCCATAATAATAGGCTTGCTTGCGCCGTCTTTATCCAGGTAATAGGCCCCCAGGCGATCACTCAGGAAAGTGCCCAGCTTGAAGATGTGGCCCACCTCGATGCCCTGCTGTGACTGGAGCCTGCCGTCGCATTTCGGGCATTGATCGCCGGCCCTGGCGAGCGCGATATCCGCCATGGTGTCAACCTTGAAATCACGGGGATAATTGACATTTTTCAGATGCGCGTCCGGCTTGTTGGCCCCGGCTACGAAATTGCCGCCCAGCTTGATCGAGTCGTCGGCAATGATCTTATGTCCCTTCAGGTTGATGGCCGAGGCATAGCCTGCAACCAGGCCCGCCTCCTTTGTTTCCGCCTCGGTCGCCATATGTAAGTCGTTGCATTTGAGCAGGTTCTTGAGCTTGATCTCGTTCACATCCAGGTCGCCGCGTATGGCCACAAAGACGATCTCGCCGTCAGCCGCGTAGAATACGGACTTGAGCGTCTGCTCGGCTTTGACGTCCAGGAAACCGGCCACTTCCTCAATGGTGGTCATTTTCGGTGTGGAGACCTCCTCTATGGCCAGAAGTTTTCCTGCGGGCGCAGACATTTTCACGCTGGTGGCCTTCTCCGAATTGGCGGCATAGCCGCACTTTTCGCAGTAAACAATCTGGTCTTCGCCGCTTTCGGCTATCAGCATGAACTCATGCGAGGCCTTGCCGCCGATGGCGCCGCTGTCGGCCTCGACCATAACCGCCGGCAGGCCGCAGCGGGCATATACGTTTTTATACGCCTGTATCATCTTCTGGTAGCTGATATCCAGTCCGCCCTCATCGATATCGAAGCTGTAGAGGTCCTTCATAATAAATTCGCGCACACGCAGCAGGCCTCCCCTCGAGCGCGGCTCGTCCCGGAACTTGTTCTGTATCTGGTAAAGCAGCTGGGGCAGGTCTCGGTAGCTCTGAACTGAACGCCTGACCAGGTCCGTGATCACCTCCTCGTGGGTTGGGCCAAGGGCCAGCTTGTGTTCCTTGCGGTCAATGACGGTAAACAGGGTTTTATCGAACGAGGCCAGGCGGCCGGATTTCTCCCATAGTTCGATCGGCTGCAGGGAAGGCATCATCAACTCCTGTCCGCCGGCGCCGTCCATCTCGCTGCGTATGATATCCTCGATTTTTTTCAGCGCTCTCCATCCCAGTGGCAGGTAAGAGTACACGCCCGTGGCCACCTGCTGTATCATGCCTGCCCTCACCAGCAGCCGGTGGCTGACACAGTCGGCGTCCGACGGCGCCTCTTTCAATGTTTTACCCAGTAATCTGGAGAAACGCATTTTCTTACTCCACTCAAATGAAATTAATAGCCCATTTTAGAATATTTCAGCTTGAATAAAAAGGGCGGAGTCTGTCTGGCGGGACTGAACTCATGCCGGAGGAAGCTATAAGTTATCGATCTCGTCTTTAAGCGCCCGTAAATAGCCGCTCTCGCTGACGGTCCGTATGACACGGCCTTTCTTAAATATGGCGCCCTTGCCTTTGCCGCAGGCGATGCCCAGGTCTGCGGCCTTTGCTTCGCCCGGGCCATTGACCACACAGCCCATGACAGCGATTTTAACGGGCTTGTCGATAGAGTTGAGATAATTGCTGACCTTGACGGCCAGATCCACAATATCATACTCGCTGCGCCCGCAGGATGGACAGCTTATAAGCACCGGTCCCCGCTGCCGCAGGTTAAGGGATTTCAGAATCTCGTACGCGGTAAACACCTCTTCGCGCGGATGTGAGCTGAGCGAGACCCTGATGGTATCTCCGATGCCCTCGTGTAGCAGTATGCCGAGCCCGGTAGCGCTTCTGATGACACCGGTGCGGGGAGGCCCAGCTTCAGTTATGCCAAGGTGCAGCGGGTACACGGTCTTTCCGGCGATACTGCGATAGGCCTTGATGGCTGTGGGCACATCGAAGGCCTTGAGCGCTATTTTGATCAGGTCGAAATCCATGCTCTCGAGCAGTCTGACCTCTTCCATCGCTGTATCGACCATGTAACCTGCAACCGAGCGTCCCGGCTTTTTGCCCGGTGGAAGGCTGCCGAAATTAACGCCTATGCGTATTGGCGCCTCCCTTGTTTTGGCCTCAGCCACGACTTTGCGGATCTGCTGTTTATCGCGGATATTGCCGGGATTAATGCGAAGCCCATCGGCGCCGCCGGCCATGGCTGCCAGTGCCAGGCGGTAATCGAAATGTATATCGGCAATCAGTGGTATGGAGATGCCTCGTCTGATCTGTTTGATAGCCGCCGCGGCCTGCTGATCAGGGACAGCCACACGGATTATTTCGCAACCGCACTCTTCAAGTTCCCTGATCTGGTTTATGGTGGAACGCGTGTCCCGCGTGTCCGTCTTGGACATTGACTGTACAGAAACGGGGGCGCCACCGCCTATTATCACGCCGCCCAGCCGTATCGGTTTGGAGATGCGTGGCTTCCTCAAGGCAGCAAGCTTTCTCCGCGGATAATACGGGCGACGTCGAAATAGCTGATCACAATGATAAGCAGTATCATGGCCAGGAATCCAATCATGTGAACCAGGCCTTCCTTTTGAGGCGATATCCTTTTGCCCCGTCTTGCCCATTCAAGCAGAACAAAAACAAGCCTGCCGCCGTCCAGACCGGGTATGGGCAGCAGGTTGAATATACCCAGGTTGATGCTTATAAGGGCTGCAAACTCCAGCAGAGGACTGATGCCTGCTTTGATAACCTCGCCGGTCAACTGAGCAATAGCTATAGGCCCCGCAAGCTGTGGCGCGGTGCTCCTGACGAACCAGCTCGTAACCTCGTTCTTAAAAAGCACCAGTATCTCCCAGCTGTGCACAATGCTGGTTGGCAGCGCCTGCCAGAAGGGCATGGATTCCACTACCGTGGTCATGTCGGACGAGGTGAGCACGACTCCTGTGGCGCCCTGCCCCTGCGGAGGAACCCAGCGTGGAGTCACAGACACTACTTTCCGGCTGTCATCGGGCTTCATGATGACCATAGTTGTGTCATTGCCCAGGTTCAGTTGAATTTGATAACTCAGGTCGGCCCGGTTCTTTATCGTATGGCCGTTAACCTCTAAAATCCTGTCGCCTGCCTCAATGCCTGAGATTTGAGCCGGCGAGCCGATGGCAACCTCTTTGATCAACACGTTCTCAATAGTTACATCATGCGGGATCATAAAGCTCACCGTGAAAAGAACGATGGGCAGAAGGATATTGAGCAGCGATCCGGCGCTGAGGACGAAAATCCTTGTGCCGATGCTTTTGCCGGCCAGGCTGCCGGGTGTCGATGGGTCTTCTTCGCCCAGCAGGCGTGTGAAACCTCCGAAAGGTATCCAGTTGATGGAGTAAATCGTCTCGCCATATTTAAAGCCCCAGATTCTGGGCGGCAGGCCCAGGCCGAATTCCTCCACTTTGACCTTCGACATTTTCGCGGCGGCGAAATGACCTATCTCATGAGTGAGGATAAGTACTATCAGCAGAACTATAAAAACGACTATGGTTAATAACATTAGATTTCCTTCCTTGCTGCTTTCAGGGCCATATCACATGCCCAACCGTCCGACAGGAGAATGTCCTCTATGCCAGGATTTGATACCGGACTGTGCATGCCCAGGGTCTTTTCTATTATTGTAGCAATTTCCGTAAAGGCGATACTATTTTTAAGAAACAGATTTACCGCTGTTTCATCTGCGGCACATAGTACGGCAGGATATGTATCGCCCAGTTTTATTGCCTCTAAAGCGAGCTTAAAGCAGGGGTAGTCCACATAATTGACCGGCTCAAAGGTGAGGTTATGCATCCTGCTGAAATCTATTGGTTTTATGTTCGGATTGACCATTCTTTGAGGATAAAAGATCGCGTATTGAATGGGCAAATGCATATCCGGGATGCTCAACTGCGCCTTGATGGAGCCGTCCTTGAACTCGACCATCGAGTGAATAATACTCTGCCGGTGTATGATGACCTCTATCTTTTCGTAGGGAAGATCAAAGAGCCAGTGCGCCTCGATCACCTCCAGACCTTTGTTGAAAAGCGTGGCGGAATCCACGGTTACCTTTTTACCCATTTTCCAGGTGGGGTGATTCAAGGCCTGTGAGGCGGTTACCCTGCGCAGTTTCTTTACAGGCCAGCCTATGAATGGTCCTCCCGAGGCCGTCAGCAGGAGCCTGGACACGTCGGAATCTTCGCCCTGCAGGCATTGCCAAATTGCGCTGTGCTCGCTGTCTATGGGCAGAATAGCGCCCCCATGCCGGGTGGCAAGCTGTTTCAACAGGTCTCCCGCCATGACCAGAATCTCCTTATTGGCGATAGCTACAATCTTTCCTTCCAAAAGGGCAGACATGGTAGGCTGAAGGCCGACCTTGCCCGTGGTGGCGACGATAACCACATCGGCATCGGCTTGTGAAGCCATCTCCTGCATGCTGACCCGTGTTATACCTGCAGGCAGTTGTAGATCGGCGGCGCAACAGGCAAGCTGCGGTTTGAATTCTTTAACCTGTTGTATAAATAGTTCGGTATTGTTGCCGCAGGCCAGCCCCGTCACCTGCAATTTGTCTTTAAAAACGCGTACGATATCCAGTGTCTGCCGTCCGATAGACCCGGTCGAGCCCAGCAGAACCAACCTTTTGACTTTATTTTGCATTGTGTCACCTTGATGACAGCATAATGTTACTGCAAATCAATTGCACAGGCCATTGTAAGATGAGGTGAGCATAAAGCAAGCCCCGGCGAACTCCGTTAATGTAGTTTAACAGTGCCGGGGCTTGTATTACCCGATGCAATCTCAATGAATGGCCGATGTTGATTACATCTGTGGTAGTTCCAGTATGAGGAAGCCCGCCACGACGAGGATTATGAAAATAGTCAGCAGAACCATATATATGACGGTCAGGACAATGCCCCAGATGAGCATGGACTTTGCCTTCTTGGGATCTTTATCTTTGTTGACAGCCCAGGCGATAATACCGCCTATCCAGCACCAGCCGCCGAAGAGCAGTGGCAGTATAACCAGCAGCCACCAGGCGCCGCTGACCGGTTTTACAGCAGGCGTTGTGGTGGCAGGTACGGGCACATCACTCCTGGCTACAAATAGTTTATTGGCGCAGGCCGGGCAGTATACTTTGTCCTGAAGCTCCGTCCTGCAAGCGATGCAAACCATTTTTCCACAGCTCACACATGCTCCAACCGCATCTTTGCCAGGGTGATACGAACAATCAGCCATGAAAGCCCTCCTCCTGTTTAATCAGCTTTAAATCATGCATATTATAGACAACGCAAACACTCAATGCAATTAAAATTTATGGCGTCATCATGTATAATAATGTTTTAGCGGAGAGGTGATTGCAGACAGGAGAATCAAAGTTCAGACGGATAGTGATCATAAACTGATAACTTTATGGCAGTATATTACCAAACATAGACAGGAGGTGAATCTATGCCGAAGCAGAGAATTTTGAATTGTCCCCTGAAATTTAACAGCAAGACACTTGAGGCGGATGGATTTGTTAAAAAAGAGACATGCCTGTGTGATGAGGATGGTTGTGCGTGGTGGCGGCCCGAAACAAACATGTGTGCGGTCAACAACCTGATCGAGGTGATGAACAAGCTGGAGCTGACAGCCGGAATTCAGCTTAAGACATTATTACCTGATTTCCAGTCCAAGACTACTATAGTTGATGTCGAAAGGTAACGGCAGATAGCCCAAGCTTATGAATTGTCTGCTAAAACTCAGTTGAGGCATGTCCATAAGAGCGGGAAAAGATTAGGTGATTTGAGTTATAATGTAGCCCGAAATTAAACAATCAAGGAGGTCTTATGGCTTACGATACGTTGTCATTGGAAAGGGAGGGCGCAGTAGGGATTATTACACTTAACAGGCCGCCGGTAAACCCGTTCAATTACGCGGCAATCGACAACCTTGGCAAAGCGGTGGACGAACTGCATAACGATAAGACAGTCCGTTCCATAATCATCACCGGAAGTGGAGAGAAGGCATTCTCAGCCGGATTTGATATATCCAGCTTTGCCGATCCCATGAATATCTGGTTGCCCAGATTGGGACATATGATTTACAGCCGCATCGAGAGGGGCCCAAAGCCGGTTATCGCCGCTATAAATGGATTTGCTCTGGGTGGAGGATTCGAACTGGCCATGGCCTGCCATTTCCGGGTGATGGTCGATGCCGAAAAGGCGACACTTGGTCTGCCTGAGATCAATCTCGGTATCATACCGGGCTGGGGCGGCACGCAGAGGTTGCCCAGGCTGATCGGGCGCACCCGGGCGCTGGAGATCGCCCTGATGGGCAGGAGAATCAATGCCAGAGAGGCTTTCGAATGGGGCCTGCTGAACAAGGTATCAAAGCCTGGCGAAACGCTCAAAGACGCCAAGGAGATGGCGGCCTCACTGAGCAAGCGGGCTCCACTTGCACTCAAGGCTATTTTGAACGCAGTGGTGCTTGGTGTGGATACCAATATGGCGGCGGGTCTTGATATTGAGTTGGAAGGCTCGCGGACGGTTGGAATGTCCAAAGATGCTATGGAAGGCATGACCGCGTTTATGGAAAAACGCGATGCCAAATTTACGGGTGAATAAATAAATAATATACAGGAGATGCGGATCAATGAAAGCTGCAGACATTAAAACAATCACTGTTGTAGGATCCGGCGACATGGGACACGGTATCGCCGAGGTTGCCGCCATGGCGGGCTACAAAGTCAACATGTACGACATCAAACAGGAATTCGTCGACAAGGGCATGGGCAAGATCAAGGACAGCCTCACCAAGCAGGTCACCAAGCAAAAGATGACGCAGGAGGTCATGGACAAGACCATGGGCCTGCTAAATGGCTTCACGGTGTTAAAAGATGCGCTTAAAGATGCGGATTTCATGATCGAGGCGGCGCCGGAGATCATGGAGCTCAAGCAGAAGATATTCAAGGAATGCGACGAGTTCGCTCCCAAGCACACCATTCTTACCTCCAATACATCCAATATGAGCATCACCAAAATCGCCTCGGCCACCAAGCGACCCGATAAAGTCGCGGGGCTGCACTTCTTCAATCCCGTGGCCATGATGACCCTGGTAGAGGTGATCAGGGGCGATAAGACATCCAACGAGACCATGGATGTAGCCTTCGACCTAATGAAGACCTGGAAGAATTTCAGGGGAGCCATGGTGCCCATCAGGGTTGAGAAAGACACCCCGAGCTTCGTTTATAACAGGCTTGGCGCTCCGGCAGCCCTGTATATGTCCGAGCTTCTGGAGAAAGGCGTAGTGACCCCCGAAGCAGCCGACGCCAAAGTTAAATCCCTCGGTATACCCATGGGCCCGTTCGAGACGTTTGACTTTGTTGGTCTCGACGTGATGTACCACAGCCAGGAGTACCTGGCTGGCGTACTTTCACCGGAATACAAGCCGCGCAGCTGGCTCGAGAAGAAGATGAAATCCGGCGAGCTGGGGAAGAAGACGGGCAAAGGGCTCTTCGATTGGTCGGCTGGACGCCCGGCCATCGATGTAAGCAAGGCAGATCCCAATTTCGATCCCATGGATATCATCTGTCTTCAGGTCAATGAAGGTACCAAGCTGATCGAGGCAGGGGTTGTCAAGACTCCCGCCGAGATAGATCTGGCCATGGTGCATGGCGGAGGCGGCATGTTCGGCCCGTTTGCACTGGCCAAGGGGATGGGCTGGGACAAAGTCGCTGAGAAATGCGAGGCCGTAGCCAAGAAGACAGGCATCAAGCAATTCATGCCTACTGAGACCCTTAAAAAGGGCAATATCACTATCTAAGTCGAGATTTTCTGATTAAGACACAGACAGGGTTGGTTGCCCGGCGTTTATATGATGCCGTTAAAAAAGGCAAAGGGTTAGCTGGGCAGCCAACCCTGATTATTCACAAGGACGATAAGGTAGTATGCCACGGGAGCAACAAGCAGGTGGCTGTCGATGCGGTCGAGAAAACCGCCGTGGCCGGGCAGTAAACTGCCGGTATCCTTGGTGTGCATGTTCCGTTTTAAGAGCGATTCCACCAGGTCTCCGATCTCAGCAAATATTCCTGTGATCAATCCCGCTGCAACCATCTGCCAGTAATAGAGAGGCAGCTGAAATGCAATAGCCAGTATAACTGCGGTTATAACGGCGAACGCCAGCCCTCCGGCCGCTCCCTCCCATGTTTTACCGGGGCTCACAGACGATGCCATGGCGTGTTTCCCCAGGTTGCTGCCAACAACATAGGCGCCTACATCACAAAGCGCTGTGCACGATAGTACCAGGAAAAGCCAGCCCATGCCGTTGTCCATCTGCCGGATTGTTACATAGTAGGAAAGCAGCCATCCCGTGTACAGGATACCGGCCAAGGTCCAACCCCAGTTAATAAAAGCGTTATCCTTGTTTGATCTGAACAGCAGCCAGATAAGTGGAACAAGCACCATAAGTGACAATAAAAGCGGCAGAATAAAATCGGTGGGATACGGCAGAAAGGACACGTTGTACTGCTGTATATAAGCGTTAACGATCAGCAGGACGGCAAATATCATGCCGAACCAGCTTAGCGGTTGTACTCCCTGGGCTCTTACAATTCGATAGAACTCAATGCAGGCCAGGACTGCTACTATAGATGCGGCGGCCACCAGTGGAATGCCGCCCAGTACGATCAGCACCGCCACGATAGTGGCCAGTATAAGTCCTGTTATAATTCGCTTGATTATCATTTCTATTTAGTGAATGGCCGATACAGGGCAGCCAAGAATCCGATGGTGGTTAAGGCGTGGGGCGGTTTTTTATACTTCCAGAATCTCTGCTTCCTTGTCTTTGCCTATCCTGTTGACGGCATCAATATAGCTGTCTGTGAGCTTCTGTATCTGCTCGGAGGCTCTTATACTCTGATCCTGTGAGATCTCTTTATTTTTCTCAGATGTTTTCAACTCATCGACAGCTTCCCTGCGTATATTGCGCACAGCAACCCGTGATTCCTCAAGCCTCTTATGAATAATCTTGATTAAGTCCTTCCGTCTCTCCTCTGTAAGGGCAGGTATGGAGATTCTGATGTTATTACCATCGTTGACGGGGTTGAGCCCCAGATCTGATTTCAAGATGGCTTTGTCGATGTTATTGATGATGTTGCGATCCCAGGGATGTATGGAGATGGTTTTAGGGTCAGGGACCGAGATGGAAGCAAGTTGTATCAGTGGTGTCACAACCCCGAAGTAATCAACTTTGATATGTTCGACAAGGGCGGGAGATGCGCGCCCTGTGCGGATGGATGAAAGCTCTTTAGTCAAAGCCTCGGTGCTCTTTTTCATTCGGGTGTCAGCATTCTTCAGTATTTTATCCGTCATTCCTTACCCTCGCTCGTGACCTTCGTCCCTATATCTTCTCCCTCGATGACTCTAATTATGCTGTCCTTTTCCTGTGAATCAAATACAATTATAGGCAGTTTATTCTGCTGACACAATGAAAAAGCAGTGATATCCATTACCTCGAGCTGAAGGGCGAGCGCCTCCCTGTGAGTCAAATGGCGGTATTTTTTGGCATGCTTGTTTTTCCTGGGATCGGAGTCATAGATGCCGTCCACCCTGTTCTTGGCTACCAATAATACGTCGGCATTGATCTCTATAGCGCGCAACGCGGCCGCCGTATCAGTGGTCATGTAGGGGTTTCCCGTGCCGCCCGCAAAGATTACCACGCGCTTTTTCTCAAGGTGACGTATGGCTCTTCTGCGTATGTGAGGCTCCGCGATGGCCTGTACCGTGATTGCTGATTGGGTCCTGCTGACGACGTGGTTGTTTTCCAGGGCGTCCTGCAATGCCAGTGCGTTGATAATGGTTGCCAGCATACCGGCATAATCTGCCGTAGCCCGGTCCATGCCGGCAGCCTCGGCAGCAGCGCCCCTCCAGAAGTTGCCGCCACCGACCACGATCGCCACCTCTATTCCCTGTTCGTTGACCTTTTTAATCTGTTTGGCTATTAAATCGAGTATATGGGGATCAATGCCGAAGCTGCTATCACCCATGAGGGCTTCGCCGCTCAACTTCAGAAGTACTCTTTTATATTTTGTCTTTCTGGTAGACAATTTCAATAGCCCAGTTCAAAACGTACGAACCTGCGAACTTTTATATTCTCACCTGTCTTTGCCACTGTCTCGGTTATTATATCCTGTATTGATTTGGCCGGGTCTTTGATAAAAGGCTGAAGCAGCAGGCATATTGCCGCCGGATCTTCCTCAGCCCCTGCCGGCAAATCGTCTTTGGAAACGTACTGTGGCGCCATCGCGGAAATCTGCAGCGCTATATTATGTGCCAGTTCCTTGAATTCCGGAGTGCGGGCCACAAAATCGGTCTCGCAGTTCAGCTCAACCATGACTCCCAGATGGTTTCCGGTATGCACGTAACATTCGATCAATCCCTGCTCAGCCGAGCGCTCCGATTTTTTCTTGGCAATGGCCAGTCCTCGTTCCGTGATAATGGCGCAGGCTTTATCGAAATTGCCCCCGGCTTCGGTCAGGGCTTTTTTGCAGTCCATTACGCCGGCCCCTGTTTTCTGCCGGAGCTCCTTAACGGTATTTGCTGAAATCTCCAAATCAGTCCTCCTTTGGAATCGCAAGAGCAATTTGCTCGAGGTAATGGTGATAAGTTGAACTATGGGAGTTAAGGCGAGTTGATCTCTGCTGCAACCGGTTCCTCGTTTTCCTCCTCCTTGTTCTCTCCCGCTTCGGCAAGCATCTTGCCTTCGAGGACGGCATCAGCGATATGCATGCAGATCACTTTGATGGCCTTAATCGCATCGTCGTTTGCCGGGATGATGTAATCGATGCCATCTGGATTACAGTTGGTATCAACCGTAGCAACCAATTTTACGCCGACTTTCTGTGCTTCGTTGAGGGCGATTTTTTCCTTGGTCGGGTCGATGATAAAGATGGCGCCCGGCAGGGATGTCATTTCCTTGAAGCCGCCCATTAACCTGTTAAGCTTGGACATCTCCTTCTCGACCTTCAATTTGTCTTTCTTGGACATATAGTCAAGCTCGCCCCTTGAGTTCTTGTCCTCCAGCCTGACCAGGTAATCGATTCTCCCCTGAATGGTATTGAAATTGGTAAGCATGCCGCCCAGCCAGCGTTGATTGACATAATACATTCCACACCTTTTAGCTTCTTCCTCGATTATTTCCTGGGCCTGCTTTTTAGTGCCGACAAACATGATGGTCTGACCATTGCTGACCATGTCCCTTACAAAGGCGCATGCCTTGTTCAGCAATGTGACCGTCTGTTCAAGATCGATAATATGTATACCGTTTCTTTGCGTGAAGATGTAGTTCTTCATTTTTGGATGCCAGTGCCCGGTCTGGTGACCGAAATGGGCGCCGGCTTCCAAGAGTTGCTTGACCGTAACTGAATCTGCCAAATTTCGTTAACCTCCTGAAACAAGAGAGAGTTGCTTATTCAAAACCGGAGAAAAGTATAACATAACAATAGTCTCAGGGCAATTCGGCGCGGCAGGCAAAGAAAAATCCCCTGCCCGGGATCCCAGGCAGGGGATTTTGTGTATAGCTTGAAGCTGTTATTTCAGGCCTATTTGCTGCGCAACCAGTTCCCTGTGGAAATCGGTGCTGCCGTAAACGGTATCGGCCGCCTTGGCCCTGTGGAAATACAGCGGGGCGTCGTGGTCGTAACTCGTACCAATGCCGCCGTGAAGTTTGACGCCCAGGGCGGCTATAGTCTTATAGGCTTCGTTGATGTAAGCCTTGGACATGGAGGCTTCCTTGAAGCAGGGTATGTCATTGGATTCCATCCAGGCTGCCTCATAAAGCAGGTACCTGCTGGTACCCATGGTCATCCACATATCGGACATTTTGTGCTGCAATGCCTGGAAGGCGCCGATCGGCCTATCATACTGCACGCGCTCTTTCGCGTATGCCACGGTCATTTCGACCACGGTTGTGAGTCCGCCCAGGGATTCCGCAGATTTCAGTATGGACCCCTTGCGAATAATCGTCTGGAGAACCGCCCATCCTTTGTCAACCTTGCCCAGCACGTTCTTGGCCGGCACTGCCACATCTTTGAAGACCACTTCGCAGAGGGAATCGTGGGCTATGGTGGGCATAACCTCGGTCTTGATACCGGCGGACTTGGCATCCACCAGGAAAAGCGTGACGCCGTCTTCACCGCTGCCTGCCTTGGTCCTGGCCACGACTATCATGTAATCAGCCACATGGGCGCTGTCTACCAATACCTTGGTGCCGTTTAGAACATAATCGTTGCCCTTGGATACGGCTTTGAGAGTAATGCCGGATGCGTCGAACTGGCCGTTTTCCTCGAACCAGGCCAGTGTAAGGATGCAGTTGCCGTTGGATATCTTGGGCAGGAGGTCTTTCTTTTGCTCGTCGGTGCCCGCTTCCACGATTGCGAAAGTGTTGACAACGGTGCTGATATAGGGGCCGGGCAGGATGTTCTTGCCTACCTCTTCGATATGCATTGTCAAATCTTCGAAGGAGTAACCCATCCCTTCGTATTCCTCGGGTATATTGAAGCCGAGCCAGCCCAGCTCAGCCATCTTCTGCCATACCGCTGGATCGTAACCTTTGGGATCTTTAGCCAGTTCCCTGACCCTGGCCTTGGGGCATTCCTTGGTGAGGAAATCCCGGGCCGACTTTTTTAAAATCTCTTGTTGTTCTGTAAATCTGAGATCCATATTTCCTCCTTACTAATTACGCATCCTTGATTATTTCATCCTGGGCAGGCCGAGGCCGTACCAGGCAATGATGTTGCGCTGGATTTCGTTGGTGCCCATTGAGACGATAGGCACAAAGCAGCCCTGATAGGTGTACTCGGGTGCGCCGTTCATCTTGGCGAATTTGGAGTGCTTCACCTGGCCGTAGGGTCCCATGATGTCGCAGGCTACGTGCGCGTATTTTTCCATCAGCTCGCTGGCGAAGACTTTCACCGCGGCGGCGTCCATCAGTCCCATCTCGTTCCTGTTTTGCTGGTCAGCTACGCGGTAGGCCAGCGTGCGCACGGCTTCGAGCTGGCAGGCCAGGTCGGCTACCTTATTCCTGACCATCGGGTCCTTTGACAGCGGCTGTCCGCCGCGGTTGTTTTCGTTACAGAAGTGGACCAGATCTTCCAGTCCCCTGACCAATCCGTAGACCATGTCGAGGTTGGACCTTTCGAAGCCGGCCAGCACGTTTACCACCGCCCAGCCTTCGTTCTCCTGTCCGACGATATACTTGGCGGGCATGTGCACGTCATCCAGGTAAACTTCGTTGTACACGTGGGTGCCACTCATGTAGGGTATACCCTTTACAGTGATGCCCGGAGTCTTCATATCGCACAGTATAAATGTGAGATTGTGGTGCTTCTTGGCGTTGGGATCGGATTTATAGACGCCGAATGCCCAGTCTGCGCGATGGGCGCCTGTATTCCAGGTCTTTTGACCATTGACGATGAATTCATCGCCCTTGCGCACGGCTGACGCCTGCAGTCCAGCCAGGTCCGATCCGGAGTTTGGTTCGCTCCAGAGCTCGCAGAACATAAGCTCGGCGCTGGCGATCTTGGGCAGGAATTCCTTCTTCAGTTCTTCACTGCCCGCGGCAAGCAGGGTCGGCGCAAGCATGGACACACCGAAGATGTCGGAGCCGGCAAGGTCGTAGTAGCCGCGCGCCTCGGCAAAAAGCACCTTCTCCATCATATCTCCGGTGCCGCCGTACTCCTTGGGCCAGCCCAGAGACAGCCATCCCCTTTTGGCGAACTCTTTGGCGCAGTATCGATGGAATGCCCAGCCTTCATCGTTGTCGAACTGGCTTTCGAAGCCGACCCAATTTTTTGGCTTCTTCTTTTCCAGTTCTGCGCAGACCTTGTAACACTCCTTCCTGTGTTCTATCTGTTTGTCCGTCAGTCTAAAGTCCATGGTTCCTCCTTATTATTAATTCGTATTTTTGTACTAAATTAATAGTTGCCCGCTCTTTTCCCGTAGCCGGTGAATTGGCTCACACCAGTGACTGTGCTCTAAAACCGTACTATTATAATTAAAACCGGCCGAGAATTAAAGTCATCCGATAATTTGAGTTGAAATTAGAATTGCTTGATTGTTCCGTCAATCACTATTTTAATATCTCGATAATACGATATTTGAGCATTCCTGAAGGGGCCGTGACTTCCAGCGTTTCGCCGGCTTCTTTATTAAAAAGCGACTGTCCCATCGGTGAACTAAGTGAGATCTTGCCCTGCTGGATATTGGCCTCTTTGGAACTGACCAGCGTATACCGAATCTTCTCCCCGGATTCCACGAAGGATATAATCACCGTGTCCCCCATGGTTATTCTCTGGCTCTTATCCTCCGGCGTTTCGATTACCCTGGCACGCTTCAGCGTGTTCTCCAGGTCGCGTATCTGTCCCTCGATATGGCCCTGTTTTTCGCGCGCAGCCTCAAGCGGCGCATTTTCGCGGAAGTCTTTGTCTGCCGCTGCCCTCCTTAGTTCTTCGCTTATCTTCGGCCTCTCCTCTTTCAGCGCAGCCAGCTTCCTTTTTAACTCCTCATGCCCTTCCCTGGTCAGAATTATGGGTTCCTCAACCTTGACTGAACCCGGTGTTTGCTGTCTGGCGGACGGCTTCTTCACTCTGATGTGTGGCGCCAGATTGGATGGGGTCAATCTCTGTTGATAACAATATGATAAAAAAGTCTTTACAGTGTTAAGATGCTCAATAGTCTGGGAAGTATTCGAGTGGAACTGTTCCGAATAGCTGGACACGACCTGCCCGGTCAGGTCGATGATCGGTCTATCAAGGCCGTACCAGCGAGTGAATTTAAGCAGTTCCTGCTGGACCTCAGGTGCGGATTCTTTTGATACAGTTGAGAGGAACCGTGTGGCTGCTTCACCAAGACTGGTTCCAGGATTAACCGGCAATGGCTTTTGTTTCGAGGGCATTTTTCGCTAAACCGGTAAATATTAATACGGCAATGAGTTAATTGTCAATCTCGTTGATTAGGCGTGTTAATGTTCTATGATTTTGTCACCCCTTAATTGTTCAGTGAAAATGTCACCTTATGAGAGAAGAGGTG